>OMLO01001217.1_pt1 | contig 19350 bp, 24 predicted proteins | sample 1674811 | NCBI WGS metagenome assembly OMLO01 (sample SAMN06265003, study PRJEB25207) | coral metagenome | isolation source: Coral host | place: Mexico:La Bocana,Puerto Morelos, Mexico | collected 2008-11-13 | reverse complement strand
CAAACTCTCAAATCTATGTCCAGATATGATCTGAACATTTTGTCAAATCACTTGCCAAAAGTCACATGCCAAAAGATGAAAGTGGCTTGAACTTCATAGCAAAAAGGTCCTAAGAAAATATCCTCCATGTGTACCAAGTAAAGTTTACTAACAAAAACAACTGAGCCACCAACAAAAGACCTCGGATATTTTCCATGAAATACTGGTTGCTTAAGAGGGATCCTTATAGTTTTAGAAGTAATCTCCATATAACTGGGTAGTAGTTCATTCATCCCCTATATACCCTAAACAACCGCCGTGTTTTTTATTGCTCAACTGCTAGAGGTCCATCCTTCCATTCCCGTCGCTTGTCATCGCCTCTGCTCGTTGGATGCTGGCACGACGACGTCGAGCCCATTCATTTGGGTCCTGAAATGGATGGCATCTAATGAAACACCTCAGGATATATAGGCAATTTGACATGATAACAATCTAAAGCATCATCAAGACCCGTGGCTACAGCACCAACTCCTAACAAATACAGACACTTCCTGGCTAGTAAATCTCATTTGCTTTTTCGTTCTGGAATTTTGGATGGCAACAAAGCAAGTTGGCGCCAATAAAAAACACATATCCATAATATCTATTATCTATCTACACTATTCCCAAAGTAGATGGCACAATTCAACCCCCAGTTTCGAGGGGGGTTGCCATCTGTAGAGGGGGGGGTGCGTGACCCAGCAAAGATGGCACAAACACATTCTGATCGTGAAAAACCACCCAGAAATTGATGGCACAAACGTTTTTGCCAAGTACTCCCCAGACAAATCTCGGAAACGTCTTTTTTCTCACCCGTGTGCGAGCCAAAGTCTTCGAAGACACACCTCAAAGGTACTTTGACCATATTTGCTTGAACATGTTCGAACAATCCTGAGCTTACGCAAGGAAGCGAGTGCATGTACCACATGTGGAATTGCATGGAAACTTTGTATTTTACAGACCGGTCTTCACACCATGCACAGAACACCAAAATTGCCGAGTATCTGCATTTCAAATTCACCAATGGCTGGCCATCATGCTGTCCTCAACCAAGAAAACAACCAAAGAGCAAAATGAGTTTTGGAATGAACTCTCGTTGGCACAATTGCGAATTGTGCCATCTATACTGGAGCCAAAGCCGTTAACGATTGCTTGGAAACATTCACAAACTGGACTCATAAATTTGCCAAGCATCATACGCATGCATTTGTTTCAAATTCTCCACTATCATCACGATTTCCTCAGCTCCCCAATGATCGTGCCTTTGATGCATTTGTGCTATCTACAAACTGTTTGTGCTATATACAAATGTTTGTGCCATCTATATTTGAACAATACAGTACAGTTCAGAAAGTGCACAAAGTGTTGCATTGAAGCACCAAACGTGCTACCAAAGGTCTCTGTCATCTGATTCGCCACACCCATTGGGCCGACGCAAAGCCTGCAAACTAATGAATGCAACTGCCAAACCATATTTCCCTTCTCAACATGTTGTTTGTGCCATCTATATTTTTGATATACATCGTAGCACCACACAAACTCAACTGTGATGCAAACCAAGAAACCATCAATATGGAGCATTTGCTTTACCATATTTGCCGATGTTTTTTGCCCTGGACGCAGACGCGGCTTCATGTCCAACAACTTCTGCATGCTTGCCCCAGACCCAATCGAGAACAGCCTGATATGCGTCATATTGGGTCTTAAACTGCGCTCCCTCAGCAGGTCCGTAGCTGAACCACTTGGACGTCTTCCCATACCAGATCTGGAAGCCAGCAGAACATTTGGTCGCGTCGAAGGTTCCTCTATGCTGAAGTTTGACGCCTTCCACAAAAGGAAGCAATAATTTCTCCTTCTTGTCCGTTGTGTATAAGCCTGAATGATCACCATCTGCGTTGTGGAGTGATGCTTCCGCTTTAATATCTTCTGCATCAATCTCTATTGTCCACACATCGAACTTATCTGCATGCTCCCCAGCAATCAAGTCTTCAAGATCTTGCTGAAGAACATCATCATCGCTTCCATCAGCATCTGCAGGCATACTGTTTTCATCACTGAACTTGTCCGCATCATGCTCAAAGGCTTCGTCGCCGCCCAAAGCATCTTTCTCTATGTCCTTCTCGTCATCATCATCATCATCATGTGCTCCTTCATTGTTTTCCTCTTCATCCTCATTGTTGCATTCCTCATGTGGTGCATCTGGTCCGAAGAGCTCATACATTTCCTGCTCAGAAGCCATTTGAGGAACCTCAGCATCACCCTTGACAATGCCGCATCGCAGTTGACGCGGATGCTCTTCTGTCGGAAAGTGCAAAGTGAGCTGATCTGAATCAAGGTGCACGAGCCTCCAATCCTAGTCACAGGGTGGCAACACATTTCACTAAAGCAATTACAGCCTAAGTCCCAACATTCTTCCAACCTGGTTTGTGCCATCTATACAAAACAATCTGTCCTTGCTACTCTTTCCGGGTCACAGGGTGGCAACACATTACACTAAAGCAATTACAGTACAGCCTAAGTCCCAACAGTTTTTCCAACATGGTTTGTGCCATCTATACAAAACAATCTGTCCTTGCCACCCTTTCCGGGTTTCATAGCTCTCATGCCAGAAGACAACAGTTGTGTAGCAGAGGTCACATTGCGTGGACCAACTTCTGCATTTCGCTTTGTGTTGAAAACGATCGTGGATTTCGAAAGGTGATTTTTTTCAGGTTCGCGTGCACGGCCTAATGCAGAAATGCTTTGGACAAAGAAAAAAAGAATGAATCATGAAAGCTGTGAATCGTGAATGGGAAATTATTGAAGGCTTGGTGAGACATTGAAAGCTCATGTTTTTAACACTGACGGACATGAAAATTGAAATAAAGATGGCACAAAGCGTTTGTACAATGATTACTGCAAAACAAAAAACGATACGCCAATGCAAGTATGGAAGTATGATAGGATACTGTACTATGTTGAAAAAGTCTCATGTAAAATTTTCATAAAAAATAGAAACATTTGTTTACAACACTGAAATCGCAACAAGACACGCCAAAGGTATTCGCATAGTCTGCGTTCCACAGGGGTAATGAACGCTTCTGGTAGCATCGGCCAGTCCTGCGCATCAAGGTCTGGAACTGAAATTTGCCATATCACACGATCGCGCTTCATTTGTGCACGCAAAAGTAACTCGTCAATACCAGGACCTTGAGCAGCGTGTTCACCAATGATATCTTCAAGACTGGCTGGATCTTTCATCTTCGACGCTGCGTTGATCTCTTCCTTGCTCAAGCCAGTCAACTCGCACATTCGCTCAATAGAAATGTGCCCAGTTCGAATCCAAGCTTTTGCAACCAAAGGCTTTGGTAAACGCTGCCAGTTTTCAATGCTGATTTCAACGCATCTCCTCAAGCAAGTGGACTTTCTGAGTTGACCGGTGCAACCAACTTCCACCCTTAGTCAGTGCGCAATGTGCCAGGCTTGACAGATGGCACAAACAAGTGCGCGCAAATATTTACAGTACAATTACAACACAAATCCTCATGTAAAGCATTTATTGCGCAATTTACAACTGTTCACGTAACAATATCCTCAACAAAATGCAAAGCAACGTATGGAATTTGGGTCTGCTGAAGACATTCTTGAAGAAGCCCAACTCTTGCTTCATGCTATCGTCATTCATCTCCTTGTAATATGAATGCAATTGATCCTGGAACAGGGAGTCTGCTGACATTTGACATCAAAAAATGATTTTGCGCTTACTGTATACTTCGGTGCTAGATGCATGACACCACTTCCAAACATAGATGGCACAATAGATGGTGAACCCACAAAATACATGTGAAGCTGTTTGAAAGGAGATGTCCTGCCTGTGGCTGCCCGTGGGCCGACCACCCACCGGGTTGCTGCTGGGGCAACCTTATATTGTAGAGGCTAGCGAATTTTTCTCGCAGCAACCCAATCCCGGAGTGGAGCGCTGCGTTTCCTGTGAACGCGTCCGACATGAGAAACCCAGGTCGCCCCTGTAAACCAAGCAGTTCACGGCGCATGTCAAATGCTAGACCATACAGGTTTTCGTACATTGATAGAGTTGTAGCAGCAGTCATAAAGTGGCTGCGATGATCGTTCTGAATGATGAAGAAACAACCTTTTCCTTTCTCGTTCATCGAGTCCACCCATTTGGATGTAATGCCTGACGCATTAGATCCAATGGAGACCAGCAACGGTCCAACCTGTCCTGAAGCCCACGTCGAAGTGCACATCGTCAATCCATGTCTTCCATTGATAATTGCACTCATACGATTCACATCGTGCTTGCCACGGGCTTTGTTTGTTTTTCTCAAAAACTTTTTAGGAGACCTGAACGCCAGAATCCATGTTTGATCATAATTCAAACACAATTCTTCCGGTATACCTTCCTCTGCGATTTTATCCTTGAAGGCTTGGCGACTCCTCGGGAAGTCTGATAGATACTGGTGGAGAAGATGACAAAATCAAAAGAGTTACGGAATCACATATAGATGGCACAAAGGACTTGCAAAATGACTTGTAAAAGGTATTGCCAAATCAATTGGGCCAAGTATCTGTTCCATTTTTGGATCGTCGTAATCCAGGTAATTACCTGATGTATTTGCAGCTAGTCGTCTCCATTTGTTCTGCTTCAGGAACTTGACCGCCAAATGCTCTGTCTGTCTGGCATCCATTTTTCTGGGAGGCTTGATCCACTGCTTGATCAAATGGCTGTCATCAATGTCACCATCCACCCAACTTTGCAACAACGCTGTATTCTTCGTAGTAATGTCATTCGTCTTCTCGTCGATAGCAGTGTTCCACCTTCACATTGAAGTAAGGTTGCTACTCATACAGTACATGTTTGACCATTGGTCCCTTTCCAATAGTAACTTCAAAAAAAAGGATACAATATTATAGATGGCACAAAACAAAACAAAAATAGAATCTGGCCTGGCTTGGAGCCACTTGATGGTCTCTTGAATGTCTGTTGGGAAGATTGGCTCACTACGACTCATGCAAGCGTTGTCACCTTTTGCCAAAGCCACGAGCATCTGTTCCAGCTGCTGCTTGATAGTATCTGGGAGATTGTACCGATCTTCTTTAGGTCCTCTCAACCGGTCCACCTTCAGTTTGCGGATCCAAGAATTTGGCACCTGTGCCCACCGTGCCGCATCTGCATCAGGGATATTTTCCCACTTGAACTCCTTGTAATTTCTGATCCAGTGAGTCAACCTGCGAGATCTGTAATGCGGGAATTGTTCGCGGATCGCATCGTCTCTGCTCCCAGTGATGTTATGTTTGTTCTGGAGATACCATCGTACCTACAGTACAATGGAGAAACACTATAGACTGTGCAGCAACAAGGCAAAACACAATCACAATATACAGTAAATAAATAATATAGAATATTTAAATATTGTACTGGTAAAAATTTTCAATTGTACATACTGTATATGTATATACTTTACATTAAGTGTCACTGACAAAATGGGGACATAGATGGCACAATTGCAGTAAACTACTGTACAAACCTTTTGTTAATCACTGTGCTAGGTACAATCTCTCTTTTCTGAGCCAATCGGAGCTCATCTCCAGCATGGCGTTTGTAACCAGCGTTGATTTTCTTTTTTCTCTTTTTCATCTTCTTCTCATTTTCGTGCTTTGCTTTGTAACATTCATGAACCTTCTTCATGAGCTCTGGATCAGGATTCTGCAAATTAGACGTGATGATGCGTAGTTTCTTGCGAGTCAGTCTCACGCTCCCTACAACGCTCCCATTCACGGTACGCGTCACCCGGTCCAAAGGAGCATTTTGTAGTTTTTCTTTTGCCTGTCTGAAGGAAACAATTGCCATGAGGAAATCAACTGCGTCTGAGTAGGAAGATAGCAGCTTTTGACACAGAAGAGAATGTTCTCGGGAGATAGAATCAGCAATCTTTGAATACCACTCTGCATCATTGGCGCCTGCTCTTACTAGTGACCTGCAGCGCAACAGCAAGCGGTTGCAACAATGTACAAAAATGCAGTACTACAATACGCATAGATGGCACAAACCAAACATGTATCCAGTACAGTCTGTTTATAGGAAAAAAAAGGGGGGCTACACAGAGACAAACTACAGTAACTGAGGCACTTTGTTGCATCTTCTGCGCTTTCCCATGTCCAGGTAGCAAACACTGCGACCATGTCAAGGGCAGCTTGTCTGTAGTCGAAATCTTCGGGAAACTTCGTTTGCACTTTGAAACCCAAAGACTTGATGATATAAGCCACTGTCTTTCCACTTGTGCTCTGATGATTACATGACGACTCCAGCAAAATGCTCTTGAACTCATCAGTATTTGTCTCTGCTACCAAAAAATCAATTCCATGCTGCAAAAGGTCCAAATCATTCACTCCATCAGCTTCAGCGCTAAAGGAATGCCACTTGGTCCCCAACTTGTCCACAGACTCTGAAATGGCTTTTTCGAGTCTATCCGACCGTTCAAGCTGACAGGAAGAGCCAAGCTGCGCACGGTCAAATTTGCCAGAAGAAGCAATCCACCTAAGATGGCTCAAATCAAGTTAGGGCGCCTTTCTGGGTGGAATTAATCGTGGAAACATTGGGTGGAAATGCAACAAAGGAACACATCACACGTCTGAACCGTGCCATCCTCCTCAATGTTCCAGAGTTTCACACCAAGGTCGTCCATCAATTTGACAGGTAGCTGCAACCACACTTTTCTGCTCTCATTGCCAGAAAAATGTTTGAACGATGGATGGCCAACATCGACTGTATTCACACTAGCAATACCGCAAAGCTTCAAGTCTGTATCACTTTGAAGTTCTGCCACCAAGTTGTTCATACCCATCTTCTCAATGTAGGAGTCAGAGATCCAGAACAGCATTTTCAATTGGAAGATGTTTTTCCTTTTGTATTTCACCTCACGAGACGATACAAAAGAGCACTGTAGATGGCACAAACCAATTCAATTCAAATGTTGTGACACAGCAAGAGTGAACATACAGCAAGAGTGACACAGGAAGGATGGATGATGGTAAACTCAGGCAAGAAACTTCTTGACCAAAGAGATAAGCCGTGACCATTTCATTATTCAACTCTGCAACATCTTGAGCACGAATCCATTTGATCACAAGCTGCTTCCCCAACATGAAGGCTTCTCCATTATAGTCACTTCGCTTTGCTTTCTCAGATGCCAAGACCTCTTCGGAAAAGGTCTTGATAGCTTCCAAGTCCTCAAATGAGTTCAGTTCTGCACTTTGAACATCATTCTTTGCATGTGTATTGCAAACCATTCCTGCTTCTTGTTTGCCAAGACACAAAATATTTGCAGTTCTTTGGATTGTTCAAGGTCTTGCTCCCATCAGAAGAAATGCCAGCTCCAGATGCTTGCGATGTCGTTTGTTGCCTTAGTTCGTACATTAGGAAGATGAAACTAACACAAAAGCAGATGACACAAATCTGTTTGCAAGCCAGATTCCCAGGCGTTTCCTCATTGCTCGGTGCATCTGTAGCAGCTGCACCATCCCTGAAAATAAACGCGCAAGAGGCAAGAAAACGTACAAAAGTAGATGGCACAAAGCCGTTGAAGATTTGTGCATCATAGGAAATCATGATTTGGGTAAAGAAAATCATGGGCCCATCACATTTACTGTATGAAGTTTTCCAGGGTTATTCTTCCTGTAACTATGGAAAAGCATTTTTTTCATCATATCTCGCCAAAAAATAACGCCAAGATTCTGAGCATTCTTCGGCAGCTTGCTCTTCTTGTCCGAGCTAGCAGAAGTATCTGGACTGGTTGCAGCATCAGCTTTCCTGTTATGAAAAAAGCTGCGAAAACACTGCGTACAAAAATGAGAGGACACAAAACTAATGATGGCACAAACATTGGATACATTCTAATGTCTGCCGAGAAGCCCTTTCTTCTGCTTGGAATCTTTTCCACCATCACCCTTCCTCACATGGCGTAAAATTTGGAAAACAACCTGTTCACAATGAAGAACAATACTCACATGTATTCAATCACTTCACAGAATACAACGCTGACGAGATTCGATTGCTTGTTTGCATTCTCCTTCTGATCTGTGGAGCTGGCTGCCGCATCATCTGTCCTAGTACTGTACATATCAAGAAAGCTGCGAAAACTCTGCGTACCAAAATGAGAGGACACAAACCTAATGATGGCACAAACATTGGACATACATTCTGATGCCTGCCGAGACGCCCCTTCTTCTGTTTGGAACCTTTTCCACCATCACCTTTCCTCACACGGGGTAAAATTTGGAAAACAATCTGTTGACAATGGAGACGGCAGTCAAGAGAGAGAACGTGCAAAAAAAGGACGAAAAAACTATAGTACGTACAGTACTATAAACTGGACTTAATCACTTCACAGAATACAACACTGACGAGATTCGAATGAGTTTTCACAATCTCCTTGGCAGTGGCTACCACATCAGCGTTCCTAACATGAAGAAAGCGGTGAATCCCCAGTGTACAAAAGCGAGAGGGCACAAACGACATGATGGCACAAACATTGGCGAGGGTCTGATGCTTGTCCATTGACTGCGTCTTTCTTTTGGAACTGCTTGAAGACGTCTTTTTCCTAAGAAACGCCAAAATCAATAAACTTGGAACGCAAACAATTGTCAGAGACATGTGATGAAGGAAGATAGCGCAGTTGCTGCAGCTAGTGGCAAGATTCTGCGACCCGTTCATGTTCTCATCCTCCTCAAAAGGCTGCCTGAGATCACAGTTCTAGACAACGATTACTGTATGAATGCAATGCATTCAAATACACGTGACAGAAAAAAACAGCTTTTGTAGATGCTGCACAGTAAATACAAGAAACATTTGTGACATCTCCGATGTTTCCCGATCTTTCTTTGTCTTCCTCAGCTTCAGTATCGGTACTGCTATGAGACAATGCTTTGGAAATCAGCCAAGCACAATTTCTTACAATCAGGTGACTTGGTTGGTGAATCTGTGGCGTCGGCACTTGCTTCCACTCTTTTCCTCCTGATTTTTGTCGAACAACGCTTGGCGAACCAAAGATGGCACAAATACTTTTTAAACGTGCGCAACTATCAAACAATCAATGTGAAAGGCCTGAATATATAGAGATCTTTGACAACACTTCCGATGTGTTTGATTACTTTTGACAAGGAAAATTACAGTAAAGGTCTGGTGTCCGCAATTCGATGGGACAATGATATGCATCCAAGAAACTCTGACATGAAGACCTTTTCCATACCAATGGCCCTGCAAATGTACTCCCGTCGTAGTTCTGAGACCAAACCACGTTGATGTAATATTCGTTGCAACTCCTTCCCAGTGATCATGTCAGAATCTTGAGAAATACGTAGAATATGCTCCACGTGCTTCGTTAGACGCAACAAAGCTTGCTTTTGCTCATCCAAGGTGGCATAGTAGTAAATTTGCTCAAACTGCCAGTCCTGACAAGCTCACACAATCACATCACACTTCTCTGCGCAGTATAGATGGCACAAACCTGCACAAACACATGGTTTCAACAGTCCTTGCATCGGATGTTATAGAAGGAAACACCAGCGTGGTGGCTAGCCTTTGATTTCTGGATGAATTTCATATTTGGTATTGGTAGTTGTTTCTCAGCAGTCTCAAAAATATTCGCAAGCTCATCTGCAGAAGTAGCATTTGTGATATCGGTCTCTTTCCAAGGTAGTTGTATACGTGGTGGAAATGAAATGTTGCACCAATTCACGCATCCAATTTTCCACACAAATCGCCTATGATTCTCCAATTTGGTTGGTGATGTCAAAATCCATGCATAGATCTTCTTCCACGTGGAGCAGCGTTTCATCCAATCGTCATCCAATCTGTGAAGATCTGGATTGTCCTTCAAATCTTGAATACTGATTTCCTTGCACTCTTTCAAACAAACTGTCCCAAAGATCTTCCCAGCGTTCACCAAACAAATGAGACCTCTGCGAGTGGTGGCCTCATTGCGTATCTCCCATGTCTTGGAACCATCCAAAATGTATCCAATATATGGTTCATTCACGTTCAGCCCGACTGCTGGAAAACCATCGACATAGCCATTGCAAGATATTTTTTGCTCCTGCAACTTTGTGGTTGGAGTTTCCCAAGGGCGCTTCAATGCGTCATGGCCATCCTTCATCAGCAGCATGTAATGCTCGGTGGATGCTCCAGCAGAATCTGTCAGCACGCAATTCTCAATGTGAATCGGGTCCCGCGCAACTGCCACTGTAGGTTTGATTGCATTTTGCATTCCAAGTGTGTCGTAGACCCAGATTTGCACTCTCAGAATCTCTGCTGCAATGGCCAAGTCTTCTCCGCAGCAAGAAATGCGTTTTTTGACTCTCTCCTCAAACCCGGCGCAAGCGGCATTGCCAAAACGCTCAATGAGCTGCTCCTTCTGCAACTCAAATTGTGCCAACCCCATCCCAGGCTCACTAAAATCAGAATGACTTATCCTCATGTTTTTTTAATGTTTGTGCCATCTATAGCTTCCAAGAAACAATTTGAGAGCAAAATTGTAGACTCTCATTGTTTCCTGTTGATGAATACCAACATCAACTGCGCCTCAGATAGAGAATGTATTTAAAGAACTTGAGAAAATGCCCATAGAAATACAGTACTGGGATCTAGAAAGAGGTACAGTAAATACTACTGTAGCTATATTGTCAAAAGATGTGGTGATTCAGTGCCAAAAGGATTACAGTAATTATATATAGTACGCATAAATCTGTGTACATATTCAAAGAAACTCTTTTAGGTCTATAGGCACACATGTTTTACGACATGATTTGGTTTGGGCCTGTGAGCTTGCGCCAGTAGGCAGGTGACTAATTGAGGTGATGTTGGGTCATGTTGGGGTGATTTCTTGTGTATCGCTGTGGTGTGAAAGGAAAGAAACCACACAAATGCCCAGACACATTGAATCATGTTGCGAGCAATTGCGTTGCGTTCCACAAGGCTGGCTGCACTGTCATAAGACAAATCCATGCAGGCAAGCCAGCAAGAACCAGTAGCTGGAATAGAGATTCTCCGCCAACCAGTGGGCAAACTCCATAAAGGAATGGTACCAAGTGATACTTTCTCATCGAACCTTGAATCTCTGCCATGCACTTAAGGCACTAAAGATGGCACAAATGCGCATCAACAAGTCACCAATTGAGTTTTGTTTTTTTCCCTTTCTGCTGGAAAGGAAATTACAGTATTCACTGTGTTCAACACTGTTCAACTGAAAGCATAGGCTCTGAGGATAGCGCAATTTCACTGAAAGCAATGTTGCCACGACAACGCTCGCTACATTTGCAACGTGCATCGCATTGTCAATGCATTGTCGTGGATCCACCAGAGCTTCCGGGCGTAAAACGCCCACTCCCAGACAAGACGCAATGTCGCTAATCACCGGGAAACCCTTCTGTGCAAACTCCATGTCCAAGCCTTCAATGAAGCATGCATCCTTAGAAAAACAAACAGGTACACAGTATAATGATGCGTCCTGGTAGTGAATTTGTACACTCGTGGCCAACCACTTACTCAAGTGTTTGGCCGCCATAGAAATGTGTCAATTGCAAACAAGATCAGACAAGCATCATCGTCAGAGAATTGGATAAGCTCAGGAAGACCTTTTGTCACTACATTGTAGACTTCCTGTGGGTCTTGCAGAAACATTCCCCAGTCTTTCCTCACCTCGGAACAAGGTGCATGTACAGCATGCACGATCTGCGGGAAAAAACAGTTGAACATAGATGGCACAAACCATTACAGTATATATTGCAACTGAATTGCTGCAATATGCCATCCACGAAGTCGAGAACATGTAGAAAATCCAGCATGTTTGGGCTGTGTTGTTACAAATCGCACATCGAACCGTTCCTGTAGAGCCTCTTTTTCCAGTCCATGAACTTCACCAGTCGTCATGTTCTCTGATATAAGCAACTTGGAATTTGCTGAAAACCAATGTACCAATTGCTGAGGGCTAGTCTTGCCTCCATTCGAGCTTATGTCCAAATCGCAATGCTCAATTTCGCAGAGGTCTTCATGACAAACGCACCTGACCGACGGACACCAATACAGATACAGTACAATCAGATTTGCATGCTCACCAGATTTCAAACAGCGCACTTGTGCAAAAATATGCAATGGCCAACTTTATTCTTGCAGTGCCGCATGCTGCTTGCAGCATCACAAATGCAGTGAACAACGAAATGGTTCAGCTACTGGTGAGACAGTAAGAACTGTATGTAAGTACTCATATTACTATAATATATGTATATCATGATATATGGTTCAAATCCAAGCTATAGATGGTACAATCTGTGTCTGAAACGGTGCCCAAATCAGCCAATCTCACGTTGTTCCAACCTGGCAATCTCACAACATAGAGCTGAAAGTACGCAATCTCACAACATAGATGGCACAAACTCAGTAGACACAAGCACATGATGGTTTTTCACACAAGCGATCGTCGGCGATCGTGTTGAGTTTTGTGCAATGGCTACTGTACAGTGGAACAAGAGATTTGCCAGAGTATGTGATTGCGAAAAGTTTCACAATCAAGCAACGAAAACATATTTGATGAACCATAAATCAACGATCCAAGCTGGCTCCTTGAACACCATTGGTGTTGTCACCAAAATCAGTGTCAACTAATTCCCATGGGGAATCTTCCTCTGTCGTCTCACTAATGGGTAGCAAACGATCACCCTGGCGTTTCTCAGGCTTTTCTTTTTTTTCATGTATCGATGGTTCGCTGACATGAATATCGGCTTCATCTGTCGATGCAGGTTCTTCCATCACTGCACCCAGATCAAGTGAACTCCTCTTACGCTTCAAGCTGCGCACTGCTGTTGCCAATGCTTCCCCCATTGAAACCATAGCAGCTGTTACAGCAAAGCCAGAAGACATGGAAAGAACGATCTGCACCGCTGGGGTTCAGCTTGGGACCGAATATGCTCACAACAATCGTACAAACAGTTTTCCAGAAGATGGCACAAACGAGCAAATTGATATAGCAAACAATCAAAACCAACATGCGTCAACACCTACCGTAAATGGGTCTCCAACAGCATACGGTAGATGGAAAACAATGAAACTTGCAATGCCGTACTCAGTACTCTCCTGCAATGAAACTTGCAACTGCTTCAATCAGCAAAAACCTTTTACTTCAGCTTTTACAGTACAGTAATAATGTACCACCAGTTGCTAAAAGCAGCTATACACAGTAATGTACTGTCATGAATTATTCTACCTCACAGCTGGTGAAATCACAATTCGAATTCATCCATAGTCTCTACAAAATCAGCCGTATTGGCCTTAGCTGCTCTGTGCAACTGTTCGGCTTCTTTTTCAGCATCCATTTGTCCGACCATGATCAATATTCCTGCTGATGAAACCGCGTTGTTGATGGCATCCAGCAAAGGGTCATTGAATGATAAGTTTGTGAAGAACGAAAGTGCATGGGACGTAGCATTCAGTTGCCTCTCAGCGCTGCCGACGATAATGGCATCGTTGCGCAGGATAAAGCTCGAAAAGTACTGTGGGAATTTCTGCAATTCATCGAGAATCCCTGCTTGTTGTCGCGCAGCATCGTTGCCAAAGCACCATCCTGTGAACATGGAAGATGTCGTAGCCGGTATGTAGCCCTTGTCACCCATAGCATATGCTCCGATGAGCTGAGTGTTGCCCAGGATGAAATGGGCAGTGAAGCTGTAAAGTAATGGAAATGTCTCCTCCACTTTGTTGTCCAGGAATTCTTGCACTGACCTGAAGCATGTAAATGCAGACATAATGACCATCAGAATGTGTGGGACTTTGTCGTGGAAGCCAGAGGCCTGATAATCTTCAAGATGTTGTTTGAGTCGTTGTTGTAGCATCCACGAAGCAGCCGCCATGTTGCAAAACACGGAACTGTGCTAGAAAGCAGTGGGGCCCACCAAGCTGCAATGATTCAAGACTGGAATCTCACACTTACAAGATGATGGCACAAACCAAAAAAAAAAAACAAAAATGTATCCACTATAACTCAGAAAACTTTGGTTTCTCAATCTCATGTTTCTGAGTCTCATGATGAATGTGTATCAAGCTGTGTGGTCAATACGACATTAAGATCAGGCCGGCTCAGGACCCAACAGAAATCCTTCGCCAAGGAAATGGCCTGCCAGGCAACGCTTTGTAAATGCATTTGGAATAGCAATACCAAAACCTTCAGCAATATATCAAAATAAAGATGGCACAATCAAACTGGTGCGGTTTCACTGAAGAATTGTGAAGCTGAAACAGAAAAAAAACTCTGCGCGAAATGAATGTGATCAATGCAGATGACATAAAGCCTTTTTCTGATACATACAGATCAGGACACAATTCCAACTGTACATTCAAAAACACTCCAAATGGTCACAAAATGGAGGAATGGCAATTTCTGCGAATTACCATGGTGGCTCTTTCATTCACATGGCCGAATCAACGCTGACGGCTTCTGCTTCTGTCTCTTCCTTTTGTACGTGTTGTCTTTTCAATTTCACGTCGTTTTTCGGGATCAGATGTAAGGCCTTCTTTCAACACGAGGAAAGTTCGATACAATTCACGATCTTCCATAACTCGAGTGGCTTCTTGAACCTCTCGTTCAGCCCTTTCCGACGAATCAGTCCTGGTAGCACAAGGTCGTAGCTCTGCAGCAAAACTGAAAGCCCTGAGCAAAGTCACACAGAAGCAAAATAGGTCTTGGAAAAGTTCATTGCGCATAGACGAAGGCAGTGGACAAAGAGGCACTTTGGTATCATTGTTGCCATCACCGCTGCCTGAAGGATTAGGATTGCCCCCAACGATGGGGTTGCCTAATGGATCAGCTGTGCCCCCAAGCGTAGGTCTGTCTGATGTCTCAGCGCCCCTAGCATTTCCTGATGCATCAGCGTTGGACATTGGGTCCAAACAGGTATCTGACTGGAGCCAGAGCACTACAGTGCAGCAAAAACATGCAGGAAAGAGGGTTGGGTAGGAAGAATATAGATGGCACAAACACATACATGATGAAAAATCTGAAATATGGAGGCTTGCTGTAATACATCAAGCAATCACGCCTAAATCGCTTTCTCCCACAAGGCTTTTCCAATGGCTTTTCCTACAGCATTGATCAAGTGTAAATACACACAAACCACCTCAATTGCATTCAATTGCAAATGTCTCTCCAAACCAAGCATTACTTGAAGGTTTTCTAACCATTCCCGACTCATCACTTGAAATATGTAGTCTATTGTAAAACTGAAAAATGTAATGGTTATCGCTCGCCTGTGTCACATTCTTTGGTAGGGCTCTCCCTGCAGCATTTGTTGACACTCGTAAAAGCAAAGTAGATGGCACAAACCGTAAAGCTCCACTAGAAGCATAATGCAAGAAACAGTGAGCTCCCAACATGTCCATTGGTGCAGCAACTCCTGGCGCGATTCGAGCAGAACCCAGTATAACAAATGCCGTACTGCAGCAACATCGTCATCAGTTGATCATGCATGTGCAATGACTGCGAAGGCAAGGGCACCGTTTTGCCAAACCTGTACCGCGCTTGTCACATCCTGGTTTCATAGGACCACTCTACATAGACACACGAATCCACTCTAAGCATTTCCAGTACGGTATACTTTCTGGCGTCTGCTCTATCTACTTCTGCTGCGACTCCTTCCAAGTTGTGGGCTTTCTAGGGGTGGAGTCGGACAAGGGAGGTCTTCAGAAGAATCCGGATCCTCTTCCTCAGAATTCATGGGTCTTGGTGAAGCTTCCGGCACATGTTCTGGCTGTTGGATACTTCTCATCATCCGCTTGAACTCTTCAAATGATTCTTTGTGTTCTTCAGCAACGAAATTCGATGTGCCCTGACGTAGCATCATATCATTCCTGATCGCAGCGTTTTCTGTCACACTGATAAAAGATTGCATCAAGGTAGTGAGCAGCCTGATGAGATCTGCGAACATCTTTTGTTGCAATTGCTCAGGAACATTCTCCATGGCTTTTGTATTGCAGGAAGTAGCGTGTTGAGTTTTACAAAGGCATGCCCTGAATCATTTGAAACCACATGTGTAGCTCCTGAGATTGCTTATAATTTGAATGTTGCAAAATTTCTGGTATCATTCGACAGTTCCTGTTCTGTAGCTGGACAGGTCGCAAGACAAAGCATACAAAACAGGCAGACGAAGCAAGCTCGTGCAACGACTCACAATTTCATGCAGCTGCAAACTGATCTGTGATGTCTCACCGCTTCATACAGTTGGTCCTGGAGGTGAAAGAATGGCCACCGGCTCTTCTACCTACAGTAAGTATAGCATCAGGGCAGAGACCGATAAAGAGTACGTACAATACTGAGGCTTTTGCTGTCACATAGGTCAGGCACAGGGGCAATGTCACCTGCCAATTTTTTACACATCATTATAGATGGCACAATTCACAAACAGAAAAGAAAATGTTGCTGTGACATATATTCACGCCAAAAAGTTCTAGGACAATAAGATTACAGTAGAGTTGAAACCAAAGTGCAGTATCAGAGCAGAAACCGATAAAGAGTACGTACAATACTGAGGCATTTGCTGTCACATAGGTCAGGCACAGGGGCAATGTCACCTGCCAATTGTTTACACATCATTATAGATGGCACAATTCACAAACAGGAAAGAAAATGTTGCTGTGACATATATTCACGCCAAAAAGTTCTAGGCCAATAAGATTACAGTAGAGTTGGAACCAAAGTGCAGTATCAGAGCAAAAACCGATAAAGAGTACGTACAATACTGAGGCGTTTGCTGTCACATAGGTCAGGCACAGGGGCAATGTCACCTGCCAATTTTACACACTGCAGTCTAGCGAGGCCATCACATCACTATAGATGGCACAATCACAAACAAGAAAGAAAACGCTGCTGTGACATATGTCCCATACTGTAAATCGCCAGTTGCCGGCTGCTTCTTCATGCCAATAAGTTCTAGTCCAACAAGATTACAGTAAAGTTGATACGAACATGTAGCAATTTTCTGCGTACTTGTTTTCCTGGAGCTTGGTACCAAACAAAGGAAGCCTGTTGTTTATCAGGTAAAACGCTGTCATGAACAGATTTGTCTCACGACATATATGGACACCGCAGTCTGGCCATTGTTCTGCACATCTAGCCATCACCCTCATGGCGATGAACGACCAAACTTGTGGTGCAATTAGGATTCTGCACATCTATCACCAACACCCTCATGGCGATGAGTGACTCAAATATTGGGAGTGCGCAATCAGGGCAATCAAACTTCCACAGTCCCACAAAAAAAAAGTACGAAAACTAAAACCATCGGTGTACAATTTCACGGTAGCTCAGTGGACGACCATCTCGTTTTTTAGGCCAATTCTTGACAACCATTGGTTCGCTATTGGCGAGCTCCACCAAGGACCGCTTGCGTCCCATTTTGGATGCAATCTCTGGTTCAGGTTCAGTTCTTGCTTCGTAGCTTCTGATGGATTTGTTCTCTGAAAATTCACTTCGTGATACCACTGCAAGCCCAGAATGTGCAGAATCGGGCATGTTTGCACAGGATGTTCCAGGATGTGTTTTGCAATGGCTGTTTTCTGGAACTACGACACACAATGACATGCAAGTTCGAGCCGAAATTGTGCAATGCTTTACAAGTCAAAGTAACGCCTCATAGCATACTCCATAGATGGCGCAAATCAAAGATTGTTCGTATTTTGTATTCCGATAACTGATGGACAAGATTGCATCACTGTAGAATTGCGCACCCGATGCCTGATGCACTACTCTCATCAAGGAAAGATCTTTCACCTGGCGTTGCGTGGCAAATAAAGATGGCACAATAGTAATGCAAGTATGAAAGCATTCTTTCTCTGAAAATCTCACCAGTGGAACCACTGTCACTTCAGAAGTCAAAAGCTGAAAGCACAGCAGAGATAAGCTCATCCCTTCCCATTTGCAATCCCCGGCGTGTGCATCCTTCGTCTGATCAAAACATTCAACGTCGGCCAGCGTAGATGAACCTCAGTATGGCAGAAAACAAAGATGGCACAAACCTACAGTAAGAATTACAGTAATGAAGGCCCATAAACTAGTCAATAGACAAAAATGCTGCTTGAGGGTAAGACTGTTCATCTGGATGGCGCTGCAATGATCCAAAGAGGTGGACCTCAAATGGCACAAATGTGCATAAAATAGAAAAAAACTGGATCCAAATTTGAATTCCCTGTAATTCCCTGCATTGCACCGATCTTGACAGACTTCAATCCCCAACCGCCCACACTGAAAACCACTTAGCACAAATCAATGCACAACTTCCCGAAAACATCCCCCTTACTTGAGCCCTGGGGCACTCCAAGGGTTCCCTGGGAAAAAGGGTTCCAAGTACAGTAGATGGCACAAAATTCACAGAGCCATATATATATATATGTATTATTCTTATATTATTATATATATATATACATATTAAATACAGTAAATATCCAAAACCACAAGGTGTTTTTTTCTTGTTTAAACTTCCTACTCAAAAACGTTCAAATCAAACATTTTTTTGGTTCTCAAAGGGGTCCCCCCACGACTTAGCTCCAAATTGCTAGAAAACACATGTTTTTTTCATTTCACCACACTTGGGATTCTGGAAATCATGAAGGGCCACCAGGAACTACCATATATAATACAGATACAGTATGTATATTACAAACAACAGCCACACATATACCACATATCGCCCCGGGCGGCACCTCTCAAGGTGTTGGATTTTTCCACCTGGGCTGTCAGGAATGCCCAGAACCAGCAAGCTCTTTTATATAAGGGCATCAGCCCTTATAGAAAAGATCTGCTAGGTCCAAAAAAATGAGGATAATGGTGAATAGGTATTGTAAAGGTGATATGCTTTGAGTAAATTAGGGCATCCCTTCTCGTTTTCCGAGTCCTGCAGTATCTATATATACAGTATATATACTGTATATATATACAGTACATGTATGTCTTAGGGGTATCATGTTTTAGGGCGTTCCCTATCATGTTTTTTCAGCTAAAGCCTTCAAAACCCTGTTTGAATGTGAGATTCTGTTCAAACAAGCGGGGACCTGTCACTGAAACAAGTTTGGCTCGAAATGTGATGCATTTGGAGCAAATGTGAATAGTAGAATCCCTTCTCCTGGGATTTCATCCTCGAAAGTAACAGTTCTGCGTATCATGAATTCCTACTCCTTTATATATCCTATTCCTATTCCTACTTATTACCTAGATACTTACAGTAAATGAGGTTCTTGGCTTAGCCTCTTGCCATATCAGCATGGGAGCTCCTCCTCGACAAAGCTTTGGTGCCATCATC
>OMLO01001216.1_pt1 | contig 19352 bp, 10 predicted proteins | sample 1674811 | NCBI WGS metagenome assembly OMLO01 (sample SAMN06265003, study PRJEB25207) | coral metagenome | isolation source: Coral host | place: Mexico:La Bocana,Puerto Morelos, Mexico | collected 2008-11-13 | reverse complement strand
CCAGGCAAAAAACTTAGCAGGCTTGTTTTTATAAAATCACCAAACTATCAAGCAGATAGGCCCATGCCTGGGCCATGTCCCTAGCGAGCTAGGGACATGGCCCAGGCATGGGTCTTGACGGAGCTCCCAAGATTTAGACCCACTGGCTAGGTCTGGATTTGGCCTTCACTGAAACCCAGGCGAAAGCCTAGCGGGAATGTTTTTGCAAATTTGCATATTATATAGCAAATACCAAACAAGTGAATAGTGCTTGCACACATTCTGATTGGCTAGCTCAGAAGTGAATAACAAGTACTAAAGGGAGAAGAACAAAATGGATTCCTGCTTCACTCCAATAAAAAGGCACATGTTCCAAAAAACATTACATATTTGCCGAGATTATTAGATCCACAAACATTAGAAATCTGTTGTTTCACTTCTTTTGATCACGTGACTTAGCATGTGAGTTTGCTCGTTGGAAATAGCATCGTCCACCAAGATTTTATTACTTTCTGATTTCTTGCTCTATTGCTAGAAATAAATTTTTAAACTTGTTTGGTATAAACTAAAGTATTGGTAAAATTGGTGGATATTTACCCTGCACTCACGGCTGTGTAAATATTCACCACTATTCACCTCCTCTTTGGTGAATAATTGTTTCATATTTCACTGTTGTACCTGTCTTGGCTCCATGTTTCCAACAAGCATGTGAAGAACTTCAGAACTTCCAACAACATATTCTGAAAACTGAAGAATGAAGAGAAGTCAAAAGTTAAGAAGTAATTTGGGTATTATAGAACAAGTTTTTAATTCTGGAGAAAGAAAAGTAAGCAATTTTGCACACAAGGTTATGAAAAACATTGTCAGCATACTGTTTTTTTAGTTGATCTTTACAACCCATATATCAAGTTTGCATGGGTCCTTGTTTTGTGTGAATGTAGCTTAAAAGTGGTTGCTTAGAACTTGTTGTGCTATAAATACTTACTAAAAGCTATTGTTACTTCATAGGGACCACCCCATCAAATTGAAAAAAGAAAAAGTGCACACATTATTTTTCTTTGGTCTAGTTAAATGTGCCTGAGCATGTGTGAACTTGGTGTGTCTTGACAAGATTTTGCATGAGTAACTAAACCTTCCCAAAATAAGAAAATTTCAAGACCAGTTGTTACCAGACATAACTAATTGATGAGATCAATGACATCAATAAAATCAAGTAATCGATAGGTTATCCGTTGATTAGTCATTGATTATTGCCGATGATCAATGAGTAATCGATGACTAATTGATGGACCACAAAATTTTTGGTAACCGATTAGTCATCGATTGATTGCATTGATTAGTCATTGATTTAATCCATTACTCATCGATACCATCTCGTGGCTGTAAACATATTTGGCAAAGAAAAACAAAATGTAATTAGATGTTTCCAGGTTTATTCTATTCAGCATAAGTAGTACATGGAAAGGAAGCTTCAGAATGTTCTCTAGTATCTCTTTACCGTTTGTTGTTCAACCATACCTTGACGGTTGCCCCGTCAAGGTTTTCAGTTTTGTAAACTGTTCAATAACTACGTGCGATGAATACTTGCTGTGATACAAGGAAAAATGCGTCTAACACAGATAAAAGAATTACAAATCAAGAAAATTGTCTTTCGTGCGCAGTATAATAGTCCATGAGAAATCGATTTTTTTTTGCTTTATTGACATTCAAAATAATACAAAATAATTGCACAACGATTAATAAAATAAAAGGTAGCAAAAACATCTTAAATACACATACAACTAGACTGTCTAAGATACAAGAGGTGGTCTACGTTTAAAAAGCGGAAATTTTGGTTTTACACTTTATTGGTTAAAAGAACAAGGAAAATCACGAAGATAGAAACGTAAATACTTAAATAAATGAAAAAAGTTAAATGAAATTCTTCCTATTAAATTCCTTCAGCTGTTTATTTTTAATGGCAATTTGCGTGAGGGTATCAATCCTAGTACTTAAGAAAGGGGGAAAGAGGTCAAAATTTATAGAAGAGTCGTCTTGAAAGCAGCAGAACGGTAAGTTAACGTAAAACGAATTTCAAGGAAGATTTAAACATCTAATAAGCAGTTTCGACAGTTTAACACGAGCACTTCAGTGAACATCAAAACAGCGTGGTACAAAATATCTTGTTGTCATAAATTAATTGTGACGTGATGCGTTCGCGGTCAACGGCCATGAATACTCGATGAAAGGTTTTCGCCCGAGTGAACAGTTCATTGTGTCGACCTCAGTACGTTTTTTTAAAACAGAAGAGTTTTAAGCCCATGCTAACTGGTAGACAATTAATAACCAAAATTAAAAAACTTAGCTGAAAGAACGCGTTGCAGGTAAAATCTTATATTCGAGACGCTCTATCATACTACGTTACAAGTCTTACATGCAACGTTTCGTTAACGGGTTTCAAAGCTTTCATAGGATAGGAAACTCGTTTGAATTGCCTTAAAAACAATAATAAACCCTTTGGAAACCGGTTTCAAGGGGTTTCAAAGAGTTTCAGACCCTTTGGAAACGCTTAGGAAACTAATTAGAAACCCATAAGAAACCCTTTAGAAACCCGGTTTCAATGGTTTGAAACCCTTTAGAAACCCTTTGGAAACTCTTTAGAAACCCGTTGGAAACCCTTTAGAAACCCGCTTTCAGTAGTTTGAAACCCTTTGGAAACGCTTTGGAAACCCTTTGAAACTCTTTAGAAACCCTTTGGAAACCCGGTTTTGGGAGTTTGAAACCCTTTTGAAACCCAGTTTCACCCAATTGCCATGTTTCATAAGACATGTTTTCGAATGGAGGGTCACATATAAAGTACTTAGCGACAAGTGTGACGTAATCTGAGAGATCTTTGAACTGAATGTAAGAGTAATCGATGGGTCATCAATGAGTAATTAATTACTTCAACGAGTAATTGATAGGCCACAAAATTTTTGGGCTTTGATTACTCATCCATTACTCATTGATCATCGCCAATAATCAATGACCAATCAACTGATTACTCATTGATTACCAATTGATGTCGCTGATCATCGATTAGTTATGTCTGGTTGTTAGCAAACAACCAGTAATCCAATGTAATGACAAATACCAGGAGGTCCAAAAGGTTCCAAGGTGGTTCAAAACCATCAAAACGAGCAAATAAGTAGCTGAAGAAAATGTTAACACTAAAGAGTCCACTGGTGAACTAGGTCTAACAGAAATTAAGGAGGTGCTGATGGCCACCCAGATAACAGGGGGGAGGGGGTGGGAAAAAATTCTAAAATAAAATACGAGTTAGTGGAACTAAGAAATATGGTCAAAAAATAGCAGGCAGAGGGTTCCTTAGGATTGCCAACAGCTTTTTGCCATACTGCATAAGATAGAGTGTTAAAAGCACTATCCACTCATAATGGTCTAGACACAACAGAAAGGCCTGTGTGCAATGCTATAGTTAGGTTGTCAGTCTTTTTTGGACTGTCCCCTTCTTACACTAAAAAGTAATACACTTGCATTACAAGCTGTCATTATTTAATATTCCAAGTCATCGCTGGGGTTATTCTGTTTGCTTAGCTATAGCAATTGGTTCATGTTATTAACTCTTACCTTTTTGTAGATAGAGGAAATAATGTAGCGGAAGGCTTTGACATCATAGTCTTGGCAAACCTACATGTGTGACAGATCAACTACAACTTAACAAAAGTGACATTTAACACTGTGTTAAACAAATAGTGAAAAATCATTTCTTTGAACTGATAAGATTTCCGGCAATGAAACATTGAAATGCAATCTACTGACCTTAAGATCTTCAATTAAGCATGCCTGAAGTGTCTTCTCTCCTCTGAATGTATTTGCAAAGTCTTCATACATTGTAAGTCGTTCATCATCTGAAACACTAATGGAAGAATGAAAGCGTAACAAGCGTGCTAACATGCCAGAAAACATCCACTATGTAACAAAGACTATACATAAAGTATAAACAGCTTGTCGCTAGTATTAAAGCAATCAAGGCAGTTGCCTCTGTCAACATGTTTTGATTTTATGTTGTGTTACTGCTTCTGTTATAGACAAAACAAAGTATTTCTATGAGTGAATAACCTACATGTATAATGGGTAACTAGAGTAGTTGAAACACCTTACAGAAATGACATTCAGGACATTTAATCCCTTTTTCTAGTTCTACCTAAAAATAATTCTCTAATATCCCACCCCCCTTCCCACGCAATTTAAGTTGTGCAGGTGGCATGATCTTTGCAGTAGAAAAAGTAGACATTGTTCTTAGGAGAAGGGAATGTATCCAAGACACTCAAAATAGATTTTACAGCGAAAAATATACTGTCATCTGTTAAAAGTGATTCAAAAGACGGATACACACAATAGACCAGGTTCTCGAGAAAGTCTTCTTCACATTTTTTAGTTAAGCTTCATTTTTTTTTCTTTTAAAGATGACAGGATAGGCGATTGTATGTGTAGGTTGGTCGTTACACAAGAACAATCTATAGCAGTCTGACACGACACACTCAGACACAAAGTTTGCTATTTCTTTAACTACTACATCAAATATTGCCATGTCTGGCACTTTACGATCCTTGATACGCAGTCAAATAAATAAAACCCAGGCATACGATGTCCATCACCAGGTTACTTCTTAAAAAAGGACTTATCATCATCATTGTCATGTCACGCCAGCAGGCAAATAAGGCCATAAAGTACTGTTATACAAGTTATGCAACTAAACAGAAAGGTGACTTGTGGCTATAACCTTGCTTTTAAGAAGAATAGAAATCGATAGCCAAATTTCTGGTCCACAGTATGTAAGGCACCTAGCAATGTCAGGTAACGTTCTCTACCAACATCATGAGTGGGAAGAATACATATATTCCTTCAATAAAGAACAAGACAGAAAGAAAATGACTTTAATACACACCTACATGTACTTAATTAGACCTACTGTAGCAAAATTCATAATTCCTCTGCAATATTGTTCACCCCTTTTAGGAAATTCTCAATTGAAAGCAATTATCACAGTACTAGTGCTTCTAATAGTATTAAGAACAACAGAAATGAGGCATTCAGACGATACAAAGAGAAAGAAGCTTCTTTTGCTCTGTCATTTTGCAGTTTCTTGTACAGTATTGAATGCTCTCATGATAATTTAGCTTAAAGTGGCTCAAAACAGTATTTTGATGGGTCATTATACCTACTTTTCATCACTTGATGCTACAATCATGGTGCCGAAAAACTACCCAATCATTGGTGAACATGTTGTTATCAATTTTGTGACACAATAGGACAAGATGCAACTTTTGGCAAAGTTTTAAAAAAATCTATACATAGGGTTTAAGTTTTGAAAATTTAAAGTGGCTCTCAACCCTTTGTACTGAATTTTTCCAAAGCTTTTTAAAAGTTTCATCTTATCATGCTTATTGGAATTTATGATATAAAAAAAAATTCACTGTGCCATTCTTGAATTATAAGCCCCTAAAGCTAAAGGGTGTTTTTAGCAGGCCATGCTGTTACTATGGTAACCTATCGTGTAAAATAAATGACAACATATTGATCAATGATTGTGCAGTTTTTGATACCATAATCGTAGCACCAAGTAATAAAGAGTGGTTACCCACTGAAATCTAAGTTCTGGAAATAGTTTTGAGCCACCTTAACAAGCTTTTTACACCATAAATAAATCAAGATGTAGGTACTGACCGACACAGGACATAGATTGGTCCATCTAAACAGTCTTCTAAATTTCTAATAAAAACCAACAATTGAGTAAACATGTCATTATAAGTAGTCTATAATCTTGGTAAGAATAAAATAAGAAATAAAACCACCCCTTCACCTGAATCAATGGTGAACTTGATTCCATTGTTTTCCATGCCATTGAAATTATTTATATTCATTATTATTACAAACAAAAGTGTGGCTGACTAAGGCCCTCTAATATGATAAAAAATAATAAATATGAAAGCAAATATTAATGTGAGATTGTGTAGAAAATTGCCCTACTGTTATGATTATCCTATAAGACACATTGCATGCAAGGATGTAACTACAGCTCTAGGATTTAATGTTGCATAACACTTTTTGCTGCATGGTGTGTTATTGGGGCTTTTACTTGGAGCGATTTACCCTCCTTCTACCATTTTGAAAGCTTGCAAGAGAAAAACAATAGGATCAAAAGAAAATTGCTTCACAGTTTTTTTATTTCATCTCATTTTTTGCTTCCTAATGCGTTTCTTATTAGAGCTTAATCAAGCGATTTCCCTTCCTTTTATTATTTTAGAAAGCGTATGAGAGAAAAATAATAGGAATGAAAGAAAATTGCTTAATTGTTCTCTATTTTGTGTTGTGTAACACTTTTTACCACCTTGTGCCTTTCTTATTAGAGCTTCATAAATCAACTATATGCTTCCTTTTATCATTCTGAAAGTGTGCAAGAGGTTGAGAGGTTTCCCTTTCTCTTTTTTTTATTTTGAGTACATGCATCATAATTACCCACCATAACAACTTTACTTTACTTTTTCATAAACTGATATCATTTATTTTTACTGATTTCCTATTATGCAGAAATGTTAGAGCCTATAAATTATTTACACCTCATCAGTTTTCAGACACAATACTTGTTCGGTGTGAGTGTTCGGTGCAAGTGTTTATTTCTTTCAAATTCAAGTCTACACTTTTCATATATTCTTCCACTTTAGAATGTAACTTCGCTTTTAGTTCAGTATTCCTCAGTTTGTGTGTGTCAATAACTTGTCTGTTGACGAATCATCCACTTGTGGTCACTTACAGTGTAGGAGTCCTGTTAGCATGCCAAATGCACATGATTGTCTTTCATGAAGGCTTAAGTTTTGTGAACACTTTTAAGTGGTTTAATTGCAATCTTTTGACATTAATTTTGAGGTTTTTAACATCTAAAGGAAGCATTCTGAATGGTAAAGAGGAAGCCGTTTGAGCGGTTTAGAACAGTAAAGACGTGTTTGAACGGTTTCTAAACAAACATACAGTATAGAGCTTGTCATCCGAATTGGTCATTTACAGTTATTAGAACTGATTGAAGAAAGCGTTTCAAACAGCTGAAGCTACTAAATGGGGAATACATGTAAATTAACTAAATGGGTAGAGCTCGGCATTCGAATGAGCTGTAAGAAATTTTAAACGGATACACCAACACTTCAAACACTTTTCCAGGGTGTTTCAATGGCATACAAACATTTATTGAATGGCAAGTGCCATTTCAACGGTTCACTCTTGCTGCACGTTTTCCTGGACGGTAACAATAATTATTACCGAGAAGGTAAGGTACAAATGTGTATGTGTTGATGAAAAGTTAAAAGAGTTATAGCAATTCTAAATTGAACAAAAAAATTTAATTACAAGGCATTGAAGGGATGTTACTTGATCACCATGATAATTTTGAGTGGTTAGCACTTCATTGACATCATCTTAAAAACTAACTCAATCATTAACTTATAAATAAGCTGTAACCACTAAAAGTTACTCATTGTCACACACCTGTCTTTCAAAATACATAAAGTAATTAAATCTTCCACTAAGCAAAAGTTGAGGCAAACAGCCAGAGACTTTGCTGTGTCATCTTCAAATTCATCCTGCAATGTAACACTGACAGTAACTAAAAAAATAGTTATATATGATCGTACATGTATGCAGTAATTAGTTGGATGATCTGGACAATACCTTGCGTCTAATTAAAATGACATCTGGTTTGGATGGAGGATTTTCAGTTGCTCTGTCGTTGCTAATAATATGTACTTTGATTTGAAACAACAATTATAGTCAAACCTCTCCTTATGTAAACCTCTCTAAAATGGAAAGTTTACTTGGTTGCCAGCAAAATGCTTATAAATATTCCTATAAAAATACCCCTACAATACAGACACCAGACACTAAATTGTAGCTCCAAAGTACCCATTCATGGAAAATTAACCTCTATTAAAAGAAAATTTTATCCTTCCTTTGTAATACATCCATCAGGAGTTCTGGACTTTCTGTTGGATCGTATGGCATTGTGGGTAGGCGGGCTCAGAAAAGTGGGCATCAATTTGCAGTTTGGCCATATTGGATTGCATTGAGTGGCTTGGCTGCAGAGACCTTTCACGTAAAGAAACCCTCCTTTTTGGCAAGAATATAGAAAAACCGAATAAAAGGTATTTTAAAGGTAAGCCATTGTTTCATTACTTTTTGGCAATGTCATTCTAACAACTTTAGGCTGCAGAGTGTAGTCGATTTGAGATGCTACAAGTGTGACTTTTGCTTATTTTATACTCAGACTTACATCATATTTCTTTTTTTTAATGTAGATACTTTGTTCCATGGGATCCGGCCACCAAAATTGTGTTGTCCTAGGCTGTCCTTATTAATAACTTGATGAATGTTTTCTCTTTTTGACATTAGATTTCAAGGATCAAATAAAGCAACAACTATACAATAATACATGTAGTTGTTCAATTATATTGTGCAGGCTCCATGGAAATATGATTACCTGTTTATAAATTTTCTTAGTCAGATCTGTTTTCTAGGTATTTTTTTAAACAATTTTTTTTTCAGTAGTTTCAGGGCTGGTAAAAGACAATTAATATAGAACCAGGTTAGATTTTCTTCAAGCCTATGCCAGTATGTGGCATTAAATCTGATTGTTTCCAAGTGATAGCCCTTTTGTGTGTATACAAAGAAATAGCACAATATCCTCTTTGTTATGGCCATCTCACCCTGGACCTGTGCAAAGTACTGATGCTGCTGCTTTAAAACTACTTGTCCATTACACATACATAAGTATGACAGATTATGTGCTGAGGGAATTTCATTGGCAATGCTAAAAGGGTTCTTGATCTCTACTCCTGCTTTCCCACAACAAAAGCACTATCAGTAAGTCTGGGGATGCTCCCAATTACTGTTTAGTTTTATCAATAAAGATAATTATTTGATGAATTCCTCAACTGCAATGGGGACCATATTGCTGCCATATTTAAGATCTGGTAAATTTGTAGGTATAGTTTAGCTTTTCCCAAGAAGCTATCATCAAGTGTACTGGCACTATTTTCTTCACTGACTTTCATTGATGCTACTTGGTGAATATTCTATGAACGTTTGAAGCAGTTATTCTGCCCTCCCTTTGCTGGTGCCAAACTTCATTATTATAGCGTAGCCAACAATTATTTTCTCTTTTGCATCAATTACATCACTGGAGCTAGAGTATGTTACTTTCTCTGGGAGTAGATATTGGTTTTAGTGGCTCTGGTGTGCATTCAGCTTGACCCAACAATACAAAACAGGAGTCTGGAAATGTATCCATTAAATTTTCGTAGAAACTTCTCCTTCTCTCACTGTCATCCAGAGCCCTCTATTTTTCTACTGGTTGAAAGAGGCTAAGCTTGCTGGGTACAGTTGGTCTACTAGGTTCTAAAGAAAACAAAAACAAACCTGACCAAATCAAGAGGTAATCATAAACTCAGGGGCTGCTAAATTTTGTGGTTTTAGACTTAGGGTTAGGACACTGTATTGTGACAGGACACAAGGACACTGTATTGTGATACTGCATGAATCTAGTTCAGCCTTGTTTGCAAAATAGTTAAGAATATTTATTTTTCAGCATTTCTCCAATAGCAGTGATTCCTATGTCCTATCTTTACTATATCTCACTGAGTCACCTTAATTAGTTTTGCTGACTTAGCTCCTGTATTTTCTCCCAAAGAACCATGATTTTTACATCTTTGTCTTACCTGTTTTTCAAGCAAGATGTGTTCGTGCAAATTTTGAATTTTCATTAATTTCATACCAGCCATAGACATAGCAATGGTCATGAATTACGGATGCTCTGTCTATGTCAACACAATCACTGATAGAAGTAGAGGGCAATTGTCTTGAAGTCTTGAAGCTCGACACCATCACAAGCCAGGTTGTCGGCTAGTGGTCAAGAACAGGTACTGGATTTCATCGCTTCATGTATCTACATGTAGCTTAGCTCTTTTTCTGGAGCTCACTGCTCACTGCAAGAGAGTTATCCCATGGCATTGGTGTTGCGTGTTTGGAGGCTCTCGTTTTCTTGATGTGACCAAGTTGCAAAGTTGGATTTGGGGTTTCAGCCATTGGTTCACCGTCAACGAAGTGTAGATTACAAACTCTTGAATCCTTGTTAGGCATCCAAAGAGTCCCATTCAAACTGTTCCTGCTTGTATTTTTGCCCATTGTAATCAGCGTTCCGGGTTCTTCTTTCCTGTCGGGAATGGGAATAATTTGAAGGGTGCGTCACACATACTTGCACCATTGTTACAACCATGAAGCTCACTGTTCATAGCAGCCCATTTCCCTAGCCTTTGTCCACTGTTAGGACAGCCTAGGACAACACAATTTTGGTAGCCAAATCCCATGGAACAAAGTATCTACATTAAAACAAAAGAAATACCACATAACTCTGAGTATAAAATAAGCAAAAGTCACACTCGTAGCATCTTAACTCTGCATCTCAATGTTAGAATGACGTTGCCAATAAGTAATGAAACAATAGCTTACCTTTAAAATACCTTTTATTCAGTTTTTCTATATTCCTGCATGAGTAATTTTGCTGAAAAGGACGGTTTCTTTGTGTGAAAGGTCTCTGAAGCCAAGCCACTTAATGTAATCCAATATGGTGAAACTGCAAATTGATGCCCACTTTTCTGAGCCTGCCTACCCATAATGCTGTGCGATCCAACAGGAAGTCCAGTACTCCTGATGCATGTATACACTACATGTATGTATGAACCTAGAAAATAAGGGCTCCCATCCACCTTCAAAACACCACCTCTTTCAGCATGACATTCTATCAGTCTTGATCACAATGTATCTGAGCCTTCCTGCTATACAATAGTCATGTATATTTAGTCCGTGATCTTGCCTAGTTTTCTTAATTACTTAACAGAGGTTTAAAGACTTACCATGCCACGGTAAGTCTTTAAACCTCTGTTAAGTAATTAAGAAAACTAGGCAAGATCATGGACTAAATATACTATGTACATGTTGAAGAAGGCCCAGTCTATTTAGGCATAGCTAACAACATGCACAAAACTTGCAGAAAGTTGCAGATTGGCACAGATATCTTACAGTTTCATATTTAAGAGAAATGCCATTTGTTTCCCTTTGGAAAAGCACTGTTGATAACCTTTAAAATGTGGGTAACGATTATGACTTACCAGGGATGCAATGCTCTTAAGGACATTCTCCATTATATTGCATCGCACTGAAGAATCACTGCAGAAAGAAACACAATCAAACTCAACTTTCAAGATGAAAATAAATGAAATAAAAGATCAATGATCTTTAATTCGGTTTTGGAATTCAATGAATATAACTGATCACAAAGATAGTTTAAAATATCAAATATATGGCTTAAAGTTATAGCAGACCTCTCCTGGGAGAATTTAATGATCAGTTCTTTCAATTCGTCTCCTAAATTTTCCAAATCTTCAAGCTCAGTGATGTCCTCATTACTGTCCCCTTCCTCATTGTCATCCATGCCTTCCTTTTCAATTGGTTTAAACTCGTAATCCTTCTCCTTACAGCTCTCTGATTTGACTGGAGTCATGTCTCTTTCATCTTCTTCATCAGGGTCTGAGAACACAGCCTCTTCATCAGGTGGCTCCATTTCTTCATCTACACCACTATCAACTAGTTCAGCATCCTTTGTGGTGCTACCTGAGTCTGCCTCCATCATCCTTGAGCCTAGGGAACCCAGCATGTCATTGGATGGTGAAGCAGAAAAGCTTTCAACTTTGCTAAATGCTGAGGTGGAAGATTCCTCAAGTTTTGAACCTTCAAGTTAAATAATATGAAAGTCAAAGAATGGCAAAGCATAACAATACCTGATGATATTTTGTATCCCAGTCTAGCTAGACCATCAAACAAACATGGGGTCTATAACGTGAATTTCTGCTAAGTAATCTAATGAACAGAGACTTCACTCAGATTTATTAGGGGTTATGCGCTCAGGCTTTAAAAATTTAAAAATCTACTTCTGTGTGGATAAACAGCTATTTCCATCCATTTACATTTTTGGATAAAACATTAATGAGGACTATTTCATGAAGAGACCAAAGGGTAGAATGAACACAAGGTCACAACTTCAGCATATGCTAAATACTAACAAGATACATGTTTCATAAGGACACAAGGAACACTCTAAAATTTACAAAGTGCCAAGGTCATGCAAAAATTTGATAAATAAGAAAATTCATAATGCTGTTTCTGAAATGGAAGCTCCTAAAGTTGGAATTAAGGGTGTTTTAGCAGGTCATACTGTTACTATGGTAACTCACAACACATTCACCAATGCGTAGCACTTTTTTGATACCACGACTGTAGCATCAACTGATAAAGAGCAGTTATAATGACCCATCAAAATCTAACTGCTGGAAGTTGTTATTAGCCACCTTAATAGGCTGCATGAAAAAAAAGTAAAATAAAATTGTGCCAAATTTTGAAAGCAAACTGTGCAGGAAAAAACTTTGATTATGCAGGGAATAGTTGAGAAGTTCAAATATACCTAGTAATTGCCAATTGTTAAAGCAAACTGTGTTAGCCAACTGGCTATCTAATCAAAATCATCATGTGTGACACAGCTCAACTTGAAGTGTACAAAACCAAAATAGATATAATGTTATTTGCCGGCTGGGAGGTCCATACTGGGAAAAACTGTGCCCTCGGTCTTGAGCATGGCCCTTGGCCTGCGGGCTTGGGCCATGAGCATGGACTGAGGGTACAGTTTTTCCCAATAAGGACCTACCTAGGCCGGCAAATAACGTGTTTATTTTTTTCCTCCCTGGAAAATTACTTTATAAGAAATATTTGTGTTGTTTTTTTACTGACAGAAACAGTTTCAAACCATGTGCATGCGTTTGACATTTCGTTAAAGCAAACGCATGTTGTTTACAGAAGTATTTAAATGAAGAGATTCAGTTTTCGCTTATTTTAAAACTGAGCAATGAAGAATTTACATTTCATGGAGATTTTTAGTGTAACAAAACTGCTAAAATAGCCGCAATGTGGGAAAACTCGGAGTGGTCTGTACGCAGGGTCCGGATGGGAAAATCCAGACCGGTGGAGCAGGCGGAATTAGCCAATTAGATTCAAGGATTTAGGATTCCGGACTGCTGAGATGCTTCAGAAAAAATAAACTGCCATATCTTCCACTATAAATGAGTTCATTTAACAATAATTTATTCTTACATGTACCTTAATTCAATAAAAATATGTAGCTTGAATATTCCTGCATAAACATAAAGGTTTTGCCAATTCTTGGAAGTTATCCCCCAAAAGACACAACTCGAAAGGCTACTGAAATTATGTACAAAAGTAATTTAACACCTTGTTGTTATTAGTATTTGCGTGACAATATTGATAGAGGAAACCAAAGACGAGATATTTCTCGTTCATTTTGAAAGCTAAATAACCTGAAAATCTCTGCAAACTCTAAGAAAGCTGTTTTAATAATTCAAATATTTAAGCATAAATTTTAAGTATTGGAAGGGTTTTGTGGCCAGCGAATGCAGATATATTCCCCACTGTCTCGTCTCATTTTGTGGGTTTCGGAGAATTGTGCATCATGCACTGCAACCAAGGGCCTGTAGCCATGGTTACTATTTGCAAAATGTCCTACTCTTGCAGATTTACAGGACTGTATGTAAACTGTACAAAAGCTCTGAAATCCTATGATGGCTATGCATGTGTTAGGAGTGGGTACGATGATACTAATAGTGTCTCCAAGTGAACTTTGTTGCAATGGCTTTAATCGTGTTCGTCTTTTTTCACATTTTCTATGTGTTAACTGTGATCATGGAAGAACCTAGCTGTTTAGGTATCTTTTTAGGTTCAACTGCCCCTTCTGCCTGAATTTCCATCACCCTTGACCCCTCTCCCAAGGGAATTTGCAGAAGCCCATTTGTTGGGGAGGTGTGGATTTTTTTACTGGAATAACCCACTGTGCCCCTCACGCTTTTTAAAACCAATAGTTCTTACATTAGTGTACTAGATCCTCACCTTGTCTCACCCTTGTTTCTTCATCTGGGTATCATCCCCCCAATCTGTATCAATTTCATGCATGTTTCCTCAGTGTTCAAGGCTGAACAATATCTAATAAACTCTTTTGTGTAGACATGCCCAATGAGAGACAAAATAGTGGCTCAAAGGACATGCCAGGATATCATCACAGAGGTTTTTGGGTAGGGCCCACCAACGTAACCCAGTTTTCAACTAGTTGGAACTTTTTTCTTGTTTCCCAAGGACATGCTTGGCCAAAAAACTGTGCATCTTTTTCAATTTTTGTGACAGACACCCCCACATGTAGGGCTAATGGGAACTCTATAATGCTGTTATCTAACTAGCTTCCTTAAGATAGCTACACATGTCCAGATCACACTCACTGCAACTAAGTTACACTGCAATTAAGTTAACAATGGAGATAGCAGTTTGTTGAGATTATTACTTTAATATGTTGCAAAAGTATTCATTACCTGAATCACAGAACTCAGCAAGTGTACTTTTGATCAAACTGCGCAAATCTTTTTCCATTTTGGGGTTGTCTAACAATGGAGACAATGACCTACATGTATTGATTAAAGGAGTTAGATGGAGTAAGTATTCGACTCAGATTGAGAAGCAATTACTGATTAAACAGAAGAAAAATTCAAAATCTTGCATTCACTCACATTACAACCTTTTTACTGAGAATGTGCCTAAACGCTTTGATAACTCCTTGTCTCACTTGAACATCTGGTAGATTGCTGTAGTGTGGTATAATCTAGAGTGAACAAAAACAACTTAAAACAGGCTTACGATGTTTCTAATAAGCAAACAGATTTTGTCTCTTGTACACTACTGACTAACTCTTGTCTGTGCTTACATAGTTAGTTCTTGTTTTATTGAATCATTACAAAACAAAGTTCTTGAAGTAGAAAAGAGTTAAGTTTGTATGTATTTATGATACCACTGTGGATTTTTCTCAATGAAAATTTAAAAAGTGCAATCACAGACAAGCCAAGGCGAATTTGGTACATGTATTTATTAATTATTAATAAACAAAATGGATTTCCTGATAACATTTAAGATGCTTAATGGAGCCCAGAAATGTTACATTTTACTTGATCTGTCTAGTAAGAAAAAATCCTTTCAGGGAATAATAGTGGCAGACGTTAGCCACACATTGGCAAATCTCATAAAAAAATGGCAAGATTATGTACATGAGGTAGAACCACTCTTTGTACTTTAAGGAAGATTTCTATTATTACCCGGCAAAGAAAATCCATTAAAGTGCTTGTGATAGCTGGATGACTTCTGATTGAATGGTGCATCAACAAAATTGCAGGTTCTATACACATTGTGAGGAAAGAAGGCATTTAAAACCACTGAAGTAGGCAAATGAATTTACTGTGAATCATCAACAGTGAATAAATTGGGTATCAAATGAGATCCTTGAAATTTGTTAAGAGCTGATCATAAGTTACAGTATGGGCACAATTTAGTTCTGACAATCTGACAATTCTGAACAAAATAAGTCATTATAAGCATGGCAGTGCTAATAGCCCATTTTGATGTCTAAAATTGCACATTTCTAAGATTTTTTTGTCAGATAATTCCTAATGAGGCCTGATACAAAGGAAACAAGACTGAATAAAGTTTGCGAGAAAGCCTTGTTGCCATGTTAGATTATGTTGATATATTGAGAATGAGCTATTGAGGACGCTGAGAATACTGACATGTGAGCAAATTACATTTAATTAACATTATTTTAAGATGTTTTAGGTAAGGGCTGTTGTACATTGTATTGTTGGACATTGTAACCCAAATCCCTGAACAGGGCTTGAAATAACAGGTGGTCAACAGGAAATTTACACCTCTGGGAAGGACTTCCATATGAAAAGGTTAGGGATGCTTGAAAATTTGAAGTTAACCCCAAAAGGACACTACTTAAAATGGAAATGGCATGGTTACTAGCTGCTCAGATCAGGAAAGGGGCCCATGCTAGTAGACCAGACTTGAGAGACTGGTCAAAATCGAGCCTAAAAAAGGAAATAGAAGCATTTTTTAATAATTCTTTCTTCCCTAAAAAATCACTCTGATCGATAGCTCAAAAGTGGCATTTTATCCTCAACACCCTAAGTCAGACCAGAATCCTTAATTTATACCCAAAGCAAGACCACAAACATCCTTGACTATTTGATATGGGAATCCCCTGGGGCAATATCTTGTAAAAAAAAAATCTTTTGTCTGGTCAAATCCTGGGATGGCATTTTATGTTCTTTAGTTGTTTACACTGCAATGGCATATTTAATTTAGTGCTAGTTCTAAAATAACAGTAGGTTGTACATTATTTGTGTTTGTGAAAGAAAGAAAAAAGGAACAGGAAACAAATTATTATTGTCCAAGCAAGTAAATAAATCTGCAAGAGCTTGGATCTAGTTAATGTTAAATTTGTTTACAGTTTTCTATTTTTCATTGAGACTATAGATGTTGATTGTTGTGTTCCATGGGGTGGCATCTTGATCTCTTGATGTGAGTGAAACTGGGGAGAGTACAAAATGCATGTGGGCTAATCCCACCACCTTTACCCAGGTACATGTGTACCTATCCAGAGTGTTTGCTATTATTTCTATTTTATCCAAAATATTTTTCACTTTTTTGCTTATCCTAAAAGGGGGGCGGGGGGGAGGGGCAGCCAAAATAGTTCTTCAATAAGTAATTCTCTTTTGTAAGAATTGTTTGATGTAAGATGAGTACCTCGTATTGGCAGAACAGGGGTTACAAAGATGTCATTTAATTGTGACGTCATTTAAGATCTCCCTGTCACACATTAGTATTCCCCAACCATTCCATGCTATAGAGGGCTATAGAGTGACAATTCTGAAATAAGCTACAAGAGACATCACGCTCTATCTACTGCGAGACATAAGAGATGCTTGTTGTCTGTTTGGTGCGACATCAATAAAATTCACATCACTGTCATAACAATACGACAAAAATACTACAAGTAGATCCAAAAACTGTCCTACTCGTGGAAATTCACCTTAAATCTAACAAAAATGCTGCATTCTTAGAGTTGTACTGTTACAACTACTAGAGCACCATTTACAGAAAGTCCTGATTATTACTACTAATATAGCAGATTGATCTGCTATGCTATTATCTACACATTCCATAGATATCTTTCAGAAGCTATTAATCTACATGTACATGGAAGTTATCATAGTCACAACATTTCAGTAGAGATAATATGGGATACAACTACTATTGCTGGTTTTCACCTGTCATGTGATGAAACCTCAGAATAGTAACTACCGGCATTCAATAAATAAAGTCACCAACAGGGAATATTTTTCATACATGTGTTATTCGGAGAAGTGTTTTATCCAGATTTATAGAGATTTGTATGGTGGCCATAAAGTAAAAGAAACATCTGTTGTTGAATTTTGCTATTTAAATGCACCTTATTACTCTAGGACTCCAACACGTTTAAATAAATATTTCTTCTACTACAAGAATTGTTCAGTTAGCAAAACCCAAAGCAGTTAGTCATTTTTCGCTCGCGTCTTTGAAGTTTTTCAGTCATTGGCGATGTTTACCTTACCTAAATCACCTTGAAATCCCCTAAAACTTTGCTAGGAATAAAAAGAATTGTTTCTTTGCTAAAGATATTGTCTTCAAAGCTGAGTTTCTCAAAAAACTCTGACCGATTGACACAAGTTTTCACACTGTTGTTGTCACACAATAACTTGCTCGCATGAAGATAAGAATGTTATTCGGTGGATAATTATTCTCCTGAACTTTGTCTGTGATATCCTTTGCAATGTATGTAAAGAAATCACACCAAAACCTTATTATAAATGCAACCTTATTATAAATACAACCTTATTATAAATGCAACCTTATTACTCTAGGACTCCAACACGTTTACAGTGTAAATAAATACTTCTTCTACTACAATTAGGAATTGTTCAGTTAGCAAGACCCAAAGCAATTAGTCATTTTTCGCTCGCGTCTTCGAAGTTTTTCAGTCATTGGCAACGTTTACCTTACTTAAATCACCTTGAAATCCCCTAAAACTTTGCTAGGAATAAAAAGAATTGTTTCTTTGCTAAAGATTTTGTCTTGAAAGCCAAGTTTCTCAAAAAAATCTGACTGATTGACACGAGTTTTCACACTGTTGTTGTCACACAATACCTCGCTCGCGTGAAGATAATAGTGTTATTCGGTGGATAATTATTCTCCTGAACTTCGTCTGTGATATCCTTTGCAATGTACGTAAAGAAATCACACCAAAACCATGTTATACATCTAAAATCTCTATCAGATACTCTGAATGTATGTTTATGTGGTACAAACATGTATAAGATGTGGTATGAACGTGTATCTATAGGTGGTTCGTGGTACGAAAAGAGGTTGGTACGAAAAACCTGGTTACCCACACAACAGACTTCTTGGGAAACCATTTTAGTCACGCAACGCAAAAAAGGTTGGAAACTAGAGGACTTGCATTGAAACCATGAGCTATGCTTTCGTTGTTACAACTGTATCCACTGGAGATACTTTTCCAATTGAATCGTTTGGAATTTGTGACCTCTCACGCGAAAACATACACTAAGCGGCTTTCCCTTGAACGGGTAAAACGCACGGCTATTGAACAGGTAATAAATGGCTCACTAAGCTGTTTGAAACGGGCAAAACTTAACGGCTGAATGGTTTACATGTATTAAATATTCTGAACGGATTGCCATGAATGGCTGCATGAACAGCTTGTGAACAATTTTGAAGAGGTTGTCATGAACAAGTGAATGGCTTATTAATTATTTTGAATGGATAGCCACAAACGGCTGAACAGCTTGTGAAAAATCTTGAATGGGTAGCTATGAACGGCTAATAAAAATAAATGGATATCCAGGAACGGCTGAACGTCTCAACGAACCCTCAAAAAAATAATGGATTGAGAGATTTTCTGAACTGATGAGCCCAGCCGTTTGAACAGATGCTAATTTTTTCTGAACGGATGACCGAAGCTGTTTGAATGGATGCAAATTTTTTCTGAATGCCTGATAAACACAAAAACAGAAAGCTGTTAGTGTACGTTTTCATGTGAGAGAGGTCTCATTTTATAATGTAGCAAGGTGACTTTAAAGCCATTTCAATGGATCTCCAAGATCAATGCAATTGATTATAGCAATTCAAACATGCAAGTGTGATATAACTAGTGACACAATGGGCGATTCCAGAAAATATCCGTACCATACCACGGACGGCTTCTCGGAATTCCGAGGGCAAGGGGGGTTCTTTGAACTGGAATTCCGAAGGCATGGGGGGATACTTACGAGTGGAATTCTGAAGGCATG
>OMLO01001215.1_pt1 | contig 19353 bp, 7 predicted proteins | sample 1674811 | NCBI WGS metagenome assembly OMLO01 (sample SAMN06265003, study PRJEB25207) | coral metagenome | isolation source: Coral host | place: Mexico:La Bocana,Puerto Morelos, Mexico | collected 2008-11-13 | reverse complement strand
ATTTTGCCAAGTGCTGGTTCAAGGGTGCGGTTCACTTCAACATTGAGTGACACCAGTCTTGGAGAGAAGCTCGAATTTGCAAGGAGATGACCTGCACGGCTGATTGGGTTAGTAGTCGCATCTCCGGCTGCCGCCATAGCGAGTTGTACCAATGAAGAACAGCACGGGTTCGTGTGAAAACAGCTATGCTAGGAAAGGAAAAGAAAAAACGGGAAAGAAAACTCAAAAGTCGTATTGCGTGATACATGAGGGGTTCTAAGCTTGGCCCCAGCTATTCAGTGTTGAAATATTGTGGGGTTCTGAGCTTAGCCCCAGCTATGCAGCGACGTCGGCAGGCGGACTTTTCTGTCAAATCGTAGTGTCCAGATTTGTCGTGTGAAGAGAAGATGCAAACTGAGCGAACCTGATCGTCTCATCATAGTTGCAAGAAATCTTCATTCCAGTCATACCGAGTTGTTGATAGAAATGGTAGATGAGCGATCCATCATCTAGACAGCGAAGCCCATTGTAGCTGCAAGGTGACTTCTTACCAACCATCTCCGATCGTGTCCGTGGATAATGTCGAAAAAGAGAGAAGCTGTATATTCTCCTCCCACGCCACCTTGCACTACTTTGTAGTGAGTCTGTTGGCGACTCTTCCCGATTCCGTGGAAGATGAAGGGTCTGTGGTTCATCTGCGAGTATTTTCTCGTGTGGATGATTGTATTGATGCTCTGTTGTATGTATCGATCTTTGGTGATGGAGGCGTGTGTCAAACTTCCATCAATTCGACAATAAAAGCTCGGGCACCAATGGTATACGGCATTGTTCTCATCTACCGTTGACGCAGGTCTGATTCCTCCTGCCAAGGCAATCTGCAATGCTGAACTTGGATCAGTGGCATGTCCCCAACAGTAATTCTTGCTGCGTATTTCATGTCCTTGGGAATTGACAAGGACAGGTTCTTCAGTCCATTTGTAGTAGCAAATCAAGATGTGCTTCTCTTCTTGTTGATGGTTTGTGAATTTGTAGGCCAAGATCATGTCGATGATTTTTCGCCAATTGGGCCATTGAGAGAACATCACTGTGAGAGTGTTGATCGCTGTTTGCCATGGTCGGAGGTCTTCCCGTCGAATGGTTGACGTCATCTTCTGAATCTTCTGGAAAATGTGATCTTGAAGGTGGGATTCAACTGTTTGGGGAGGAATTCTTGGAGCTGGGAGTTCGTGTGCCGCATAGATGCGGCTGCTGCGGCTGTTGGCTTCTGTTTTCCATTTGTCCAAAGCATGCCACAACTTGAACCAAAACTCTTTGATTTTGGCTTTGCCTTCACATGCGTCCACCAATTGATCACATTTCAGCCAGCAATATGGTTCTTGGATCCAAATGTTGACCATCTTGTTTGTGGTTTGTTGGCAATGACTGAATTCTCGGATCGTGTAGTCAAGCCAAGGCACGTAGATGTCCATCTGGTGCAAAGTGTTCCGAGGACAATCTTGAGATGAGAGGAAACGGAAGATGATTGGGTTGGGATCTCTGTCTGGACCGTCCAAGGTAATGCTATAGTATCCATCGTTCTGTTGTTCCAGTTTGTAAGTCCATTGAGAGCCGGTGCGGGCTGGCACACTCGAATCTGACTGAAGACGTTGGTCAGTTTCTGTGCCACTTTCTGATGCCTGGTGGTGACGAGGTCGGAGAAATTCTGGAATGGAAAGGGGCACAGTACGTTGGTCTCGACTGTCTCGAGGTGCGTTGGCAGCGAGAGTGGGGCTACGGCTTCTGGATGCTGGTGGTGTGCGATGGTCGGAAGAAGGTAGAACTTGTCTCTGTGGTTGGAAATATTGGATGTTAACAGGTGGGTCGGTTGTAACTGGTGTTGGTCCTGAAGGATTGATGGACTGAAGAAGTCGGTAGAAGAAATCTTGTTCGTCTCGTGGTGGAGCGCGGTTGAAATCGAATTGCACACTCCTGTTGGGATGAATGATCATGGCCACTGGTGGGGGTTCAATGGGGGCGACTTGTAGAGGAACTCGACGAAGGATAGGTGGAGCATCGAGGTTGTGCCAAGTGGCCAGATCTTGTTCATATGTTCTTGATGGACTGCGGTCTTGACTACGAGATCGATGTTCAGTATTGGGAGTCAATCGAAGAGAAGGTCCACTGTCAGAAGGCTCTGATCGTGGAAAGATTGAAAATGGTGGTTGTGCCTCATTGGCACGAGTGTCCTCTCGAGCACGATGAGCTCCACGATCTCGATCCCTTGATCCTCGTCTTGTGTGTGTGTGTGTCTTGGAAGACACTGTGCCTCAAGGACAGCAGTGCCCGGAAACTGCAAACTCACGTTTGGCTAATCCGGCATTCCGCAAGAATGCGGTTCCGCACGGTAGCCATGAATGATAACAAATGCATGCTTTCGGTTGAAGAGCCATCGGACCAACCTAAACGAAGTGCTAGTGGATCTCCTGGGCGTGAAGGGCGGTTGTCGCAAAAAGAGGGACAGTCCCAACACACATGGTACCAGTCTGCAACGACTGCATGTTCACACCAAGGGCAAAAAGGAATGACCTGACCAGATTGAATTTTCTGATACACAGCATTACTATTGGCGGCTCCAGTGAGGACCGCTCTCTGATCTGAAGAAGCAGAAAAATACAAACGACGAGTCGAGGCAACTTGCTTTTCATTATACACTACCCCTGCATCACTCAAAGCACGAGAATCACGTCTGGAATGGGCAAGAAAAGAAACAAAAAGGCTTTTCCTCCAGATCTCCCGAAGCTGATGTGCAACATTTTTGGACGTTTGTTTCCAAAACTGATTACAAAACTGGTGATCCCCCCAAGTCGGGTGCCTGAAGTGACCAAAACTGATTTGCTCAAAACCTGCTTTTTGCAAAATGTCACGGACACGTGAAACCCACGCTCCATCATGTACGAACACCTGCCGGCTGTGCCAAAAATTTAAACTCCGAATGAAATGAGAAACGCATGCAATATTGGCTGTCAGAAGAGGGGAAACCCAATGTCCCTGCAATAAGGTCCACAGTGCACGAGAAGCCATGCGGTGAGCACCTAAGACCTTTTTGAGTTGAGTAATCCATGCACTATCAAAGTCGGGATTGTGACCAGTCATCCAACATCCCCAAGAAATGATAGTTTGACAGCGGGTTCTGTACAAAACTTCTTTAAAGGATCTTGACATGGGAAGAACCTGCAGTCGTGGCAAAATGCGAAGTGCCACAGCTTTTCTTCTTTGCTCAGTGGGGCAAGGATTGGAGCTGTCAGCGACAAAATCTAAACCAAGAATCCGAGTGGATGATACAAAATGCTTTTCATTGATTCCAAGTGAAATCATGGTTTGTTTTTGCGACCATTGCTTGCAAACAATCTGCATCTTGTTGAGATTTTCCTTAAGGCCCAAACGACTACTCCACGAGCCCCAAGCATTGATAGCTTTGACTGCAAGCTGAGGCGTGGACACGGCCAAGGCACGATCATCAACATAGATACTTTGAGTCAAGGTGTCCTCAGGCCCTGACAGCAGTTGAATTGCTTGGGAAGCTTCATTCATCAAAACTACCAAAGCAAGTGGTGCGATAGCGCAACCTTGGGGAATAGAACTGAAAACATGCTGGGGGCTATCAGAAGTGGCTCTGCCAAACTGTAACCATCGCTTTTGGTGCGACCATGTCCAAGTGAAATGTCGGATCCATTCTGGGTGCATACCAGCATGTGCTAAATGCCCAAGAGCAAGCTCTGGAATCACATGGTCAAAACACTTGGCCTGGTCTAATGAAACCAGGATGCGAAATTTTTCAAAGGTTTCTTGAACGGTTAACAGTGCAGTGGCAACATCTCGACCCGCAACTGCTCCGTGAGTGTAATCTGGAATTAGATTCTGTAACCACTCCTTAGTTTCAATTCGTTGTGCAAAAGCAGAGGAAATGATACGACACAACACAGGTTGCACTGCGATAGGCCTCATATCTGCAACACTGACTTGACCAAAGGTGCCTTCAGTTTTGGGAATCATGACCTGTCTGGAATGTCTCCACACTTCGGGGAACTCATTACGGAAAACCCACGACTGCCATAAATGAATGAAGATTTGCCAAGCACGAGGAGGCCAGTGTCGAACTTCGGCTGCAGACCAGCCGTCAGGGCCAGCACTTTCAGTCTTCTTTTGCCTGGCAACAGCAACGAGTTCATCAACATTCAACTTCCAAGTGCCTGTGTTAGCCATAGGAGGCCCGGCAGGCGCTGTTAGGCTATCATTCCTGAGACGAGTGAGTTCTTCAGGCATGCAAGGTCTGTGCCAAATAGTTTGCCAAAAATCAATCATTACCTGCAAAGCTTCCTGGGTTGAGCAAGTAGGTTTGGCGGATTCAGAATTTTCGGCTGTAGGTTTCAACAGAGCTGGAGGCATGGTAAACAAGGTTTGCTTTAACCATTTGGTGGCAGTTTTGCCATCTTGCTGCATTTTCAGTTTCCATTTATTCAGAGCACTATTTTTGAGGCGATGTTTTTCCTTTTTCAAGAGCTGCTGAGCTTGACCAAGAGCCTGGGTCCAGTTCTGGTTTCTGGAGATCTCTCGGGGCCAAGTACGAGTGAGGTTCGCCATGAGTTTTGGGTCACAGCTACCTGGTCTGAGAGCTTCAGAAAGTCGACCAACGAATTTAGCCAAAGAGCGCTGCCTGAAGGTTCCTTCGGTCGCCACAGTTTTAGTGTGCGAACCTTCGTCTATAAGTTCAGGAGAGGACCCCTTAGGCCTAAAGGGGCCTTTCTGTACTTTGCAACGAAATTTCTTTCTAGCCTGAAGTGCGGCTTGTTCAGCAATCTTGTTGAAGAGTTTCCATTCTTCTTCAGTGTTAGTTGCCATGGGCACCGTGGCTTTTTGCCATTCAAGGTCGAGAGCTTTCCGCCATTCCTCAGTGGAGATGTCCTCAGGTTTGGCGCAGCTTCGAGTAGGCTTGAGAAGCCTTCCAACTTCCGTAGATAGTTCAAATTGACCAGTAAATTGAATCATTTTGTGATCACTGAGACGAGATTCATAGAATTTTGCTTGCAGAGATGAAATGTCGACCATGTTGGAAACACAGTAGTCTATGCAACGATTGGCGTTCCATCTTGTAGGCAAATAAGCTCCAATAGGACTGGTGACGGCACTAATGCCAGCACCGGCAGCAACGAAGGGATTTTCATCAGGTGTAAGATTCCAATCAGCAAAACAAAGCCAGGGGCGTTGAGTGGAAGTGGCATGAAGGCAAGTAGCAGCCAAATCTTCTTCCCATTTGCCTGTGGCGTCCAAACTGGGTCGCCTCCAACCAATGGAAATGATTGTGCTACCCAAATCGGCATGAATAGTTTCACCATCTTCATGAAGGAACGTGTCAGTCATACACCCTTTAACATCTTGCCTGAGGGCCAAGAGAATGCCACCCTTGGTGTATTCTCTGCCACGCGAATCTTTCTGAGAAGGATTGGAGATGCACCAAGCTTTGTATCCAGCAGCGTGAAGATACTTACGGAGTTGAGCACCTTGCCAGGGATTAGCATGAGTTTCGCACAAACCGATGATATGCGGTTTATCTTCAAAAGCAAGACCCAAAGCAGCATACACAGCATCATGGCTGCCACAGTTGCAAAAGACAGCGGAGAGCTTGGCCAGAAGGTGGTGGTGAGGGCCCGGATTGGGCTCGACACCTTGCTGCACAAGTCGGCGAAATTTCGCATTTGCTAATCCAATCGAGTCCTTCCAGTTCCTGACACCAGCGGTCAAACTGACATGGGCAGTCCCCTTCCGGAACAAGATTGGATTTTGCATGTTTCCAAAATGGGACGGATCCAAAAATACACCGGGAACGATGTAGAGGAGAGAAGGAAGAGCAAGAAATAGCGGACCAGGATTGGGTTCGACATCTCCGTCCTCCACTAAATTGTGGAACCAAACACAAGATGTTAGAGGAGGCGTCTTTTTCCATCCAGTGGAAACAACCTTTCTGGCATCGGCATCGAGGCGAATGATTTCATCTCTGGTGAGTCTCCAAGTTTGAATACAGGTCACTAGGTGAGCCGGCTGTAGTTGCCGAAGGAGAGCCCACCATTTGGCTTTCATTCTCAAATTGCGAAATCTGCTCTTTTTGTGACCTGGACAAGTATTCTGAGTTTTGGGAATTTTGCTCAGACAGGTCCAGGTAGCAGTACACAGGCGACAGGTAAAATTGACGGAGTGTTGCGATGTCTTTTGAAAGAGTTTGTTTTCTTTCCGAGGACACAGCATTTCGACAAGTTCATGCGCAGATTCTTCAGCTTGAATTAAGTCTAAACGAAGGCGACGTCTGGCAGCTCGAGCAACGTTATGAGTAACCCCGAGTCTTGACAAGGTGCACCCTTGTTCTGAAAGTCTTTTGAGATTCTTCTTCATGGTGGCGCCTCGGCCTCCACACGTTTTGATGTGCTTCTTTGCCACATGATATCTGGTGATGGGAGAGTGTTTCTTCTCAAGTCCAAATCCACAATAGCTGCAACTCCAGGCCCGGAGGTGGAGCGGTACATCTTTGACCAGGAGGTCAATTTCGGGTTTGATCATGGAAAATTTGAAATGTGCATTTTCCTTCTCATTTGCATGTTGTCTACGAATGTGATTGCAGCGCTTCTTACTCAAAAGGACAACACTGTCGGAGGCAATGACGGCATTACACTTGTTGCATATCCATTGGTGTGCAGGTGGTGCATTTTTATCTTTGCCGGTAGAAGACACCGTTAACTGCTTAGATGCACTTGTGTCACTTTTGTACTTAGGCAGTGTGCTTAGAGATTTTTCAGTCCTCCTGGTCTTTTCACTAGCAAAATCACTAAGACGGACACTTCTTTTAGAGAGATTCTTGGAAGTTCTCCCTGATTTAGCTTGAGATGGCCGTGTTTTGACTGAAACTCTGTTACTGCTGCTAGCAAAATCACTGAGGCGGACACTTCTGGCACAACCACCCCCTCGAACCTTGGCTCCTCCGCGGCCTTGGTGTTTGATGGCCCATTGACGGAGTTCTGCTTCAACGGGTCCTTGGAGATACTCATAGTGACCAGCTTTTTCAGAAAAGAATAAACAGATGGCAGGTTCAGTGCAGTTTTGCTCAAAGTTCAGGACTTCACCATCTTCGCTGAGGATGAGAAGGTCTCGGTTAAGACCACGAGCCAAAGCAAAGCACTCCAGATATGTGCCCCAGCAGCCGGCCATCCTCATGCCTTGCAAATAGTCTTGGAATGTAGTTCCCCAGGAGTCATCATCTTCTTCTTTACCCCCTGGCCCTCGACCATCCCACAGCGCTTCATATTCAGCTGAATGTTGTGCCATATGAGCTGCAGTGAACGCTCTGATTTGCTTGGAAGTGCGTTTCTTAGCAGACTCTAAGACTGAAAGTGCTTGTTGCACGGCAATGAAGAGACAATCGCCTTTGCCGTCGTTAGGAACACGGATTGCTTGTCTTGGCATCCACCCAGCAAAGTGTGGAGCATGTGGTTCTTTGCTTTGTGGCTTTTCGGCCGCAGATTTCGGCGCTGCCCCTTCCAGCTTTTGTCGTTTCGTTCTTTCTGTTTCCATGCAAGCGTCATTGGACCCCTGTTGGATGTCAAAGAGGCCTTGGGCATGAGTCTCCCCTCTTTTAGTAGAGACTGTGTGCTGCTGTTGCTTTCCATATGATACACGAGTTTCTTGCTTCAACTTGTTGGATTTGCCTTGGAGTTGACGACGTCGAGCTTCCTTGGTGATAGAAAGTTCAACATTGGATCCATCATTGGCAGTGACGACAGGCTGGAGGATGACGTCATTGCCAGGATATTTTGCCCGAATGAGCCATGAGGAGCAAGTTCGTCTCCATTGTTTTTCCATGACTTCAATGTCTGTGAACTGCACTGCTTCCAAGAGAGCGAGGACTTCTTCAAACTGCCATCCTTTGGGAACATGATCGACGCGCCAGACAGAAGTTTTTTCCTGAAGTCTTGAGTCGTCGGCTGTCACCCTCAAACCAAGCTGATGCCGGCCTAAGATGATGCCATGCTGTGACATGCGGCGGGCTCTGGTTGCATAAGAATCCCAACGCTCACCTTCATTTTCTGGCAGCCACAAGACTTCAGGTGGGATGTCGGAGTCGTTGTATTCTCCAGCTACTTGCTCGATGAACCATCTTTGTCCATTAAATATGGTGCCGCTGGCTTTAAGCAAAGTGAGTGCAACGTCCTGTTGTTGAATGCGAAGCAAACCTCTGAGATCAGCTCCATTTTGCAGCTCGAATCTGAAGGTGTCACCAAGCAGATGACCATTTTCCCTGCCAACCATCTCAGTAGCCCAAGAACGGGCTGAAGCACCCGGGGCACCAATCATCGTATTCCAATCTGACCAGTTGACTTTTTGATAATTGTATGGTGCAATCAATCGTAGAACCCAAGATGGTCCTTTTGCCCGATGTTGGAATCGTGAGTCGAAAGGGTTTCCAGCTTGTTGAATCTTGGGCACTTCGACAAATTTCTTTGTTTTGAGCTCTGGGCTTCCTTGCCCGAATGGATGCAGCCAACATGTTCTGATCTGCAGGCCCTGTCGGAGAGTTCCAGGAACTTTTACAGTATGAATGTCGTCAGTATCCGGGATGTGCACCGAGTTCTGGGCAAGAATCGTGATCATGGCATTTCGTTCTCCCAATGCCAACGCCACCATTTCTTCATACTGTTCAGTACCATCAGCAATGCAAACAAATGCGTTTTCACTGTTAAGGGGATCTTCCAAAGCTTGTGCAAGTGCGTGTGCAGAATCAACAACCGAGATTTTGTCAGTGAGTGCACTTTGCCAGTCTGTGGATCTGGGTTTCCACTTCACAGTCTTCCAATCATTGCTGGGAGTTTGAACGACTTGCTTGCTTGATCTGTCCTGAGGCCAATGGGTATCACTTTTCCAACTTTGAGTGTTTCTACCTTTGCCTTTGTGTGTTGTTTGCTGTTTCGTATTTTGCGCTTGCTGTCTGCGTCGAGTTTCCTTAGCAACCAATTGCGTCAGGCCATCCCATAAGTCAAATGTTGGCTGTTGCTTTGCCTGTGTAACTAATGACTTAAGTGCCTGGAGCAAACTGGCATCACGTGTGCTGTCTCTTTGTGACTGTTCTGGAGCCTGCTGGGTTTGGAGAAGCTGTTGGAGTCCAGCGAGTAAATCAGCGTCTGAGCTACTGTGTGCTTTGTCATTTTTTGCTCCTCCCCTACCTCCTCCACAAAGCCGCGGATTAGGGATCTTGGAATACAACCTAGTGCAATGCGTTGTATCCTGCGTTGCTTCTGTGCTGACTAAGTTGCGGTGCTTTGCTTCTGCCCTAGCAGTGTGCTTACGCATGTGTCTGCGTTGTTGCTTCTGGCGTCTATTGCGAATCGTCTTTTGCTTTTCAGGTCTGGCAAGTGTAAAGGCAGCATGTTGCATACAATACAAATGCATGATACGAATGCCATGTGTCGGAAACTTTCTTTTCGCAAATTTTGCTAGACGTCGTCTAGCCCCTGCAATGCAAACAGCTGGAAACACAATGGTACGGCGAGAACTCCGTGCATGACCACGTAAGGTGCCGGCTCCATTGCCACACTTGTGCTTGCGTCTTTTCCTGTGTTTAACGGCTCTCCAACGAGGAAAGAACACAGCAATGCATGATCTGAAACGAATTTGGGTGCAGGAAATGAACCACACCAACCAATGCAAACATGTGAGTGCCTGAGAGGAAAGGCACGCCAAAACTGAAATAAACAAATGGCCAATTGTCCAAATGATCATCAACTCTTGATGCAACCAATTCAAAGCCTGCTCGAAAAAGCAATTCACAGCACAAGTGAAAAGGCGAACAGGCAACTTGAAACATGTCAGGGCGACTTTCAATAAAGAACCGCCAAAGCTCCATGCAAGCATCAACCATGCAATCAACCACGGAATCAGGTGTGATCTGCACCACACATCATGTGTGGCCCGGCGCCCCCTCATGGCGGGACACACCCGGCGCCCTTGATCCTCGTCTTCTGCGTCGATCGCGACTTCTGGAATCTCTTGCTCTAGCCTTCGATCGAAGTTCACTCGGCATTGCAAATGGGAGGAGCGTGCGAGGTTTTAATTACGTCAATCGAAACCTTTCAAAACAGGAGGAGAAAAGTCCTGACAAAGTAAAGGTAAAGGTTTCCTGACAACCAAGTGAGATGTGATCTGTTGAAAACATTTGTTGTACAGCAAATCTTCAAAGCGAATCTGAGCACTCTACACAAGCGAATCACAAGCAAGCAAAAACATGTCAATCTGTCACAATCACAACATGCAGCAAAGAGAAAACGAAAAAGAAGGACACTTTTGAACTTCCAATTACAAATTCAACAACATCAACTCGACTCAATCTCGGGTCCATCGGATACCTGCCAGACATATGTTCAGGGTTGGCACTAGGCCTTATAAGTGGCTGGAAGCCTCCCAACGCCGGAATGGCTCGTGATTTCTTAATAAACTGATGCCTGACTGGCTGTAATGGCTCAGAGGGCCGGCTGTACGGCCTTTAATCCATGGCACAAAGGCCTCCCTGGTTCCGTTTGGAAACATCAACTGTGGTTTATCTGACCTGGACCTTCTCTGAAGGTCCATCCAGCCGGGATGACGTAGCACCCGGAGGACTGACACACACTGATGAGAGTTCTACATGTTTGTCTGGTATAGTTCGAGGAAGAGAAAGGTTGTCTCATAGGCCTCTATTAACATAACAGGGAAATTTTAACATTGTCCTACGTAGTCCAACCTGTAGTTCGTCAAAGTGGAGGTCGTGTGAATTGTGATTGGAAATGAAACGGACATGCATCGAAACCTGATCGAAATTGAATCGGACATGTGTCGAAACCTGATCGAAAGTGAATCGGAGAAGCATCGAAATTGAGTCGGACATGCAACGGAAAAAGGTCGAAAGTTCGAAGCAACAGCTTTGAAAGACGAAAAAGGAGAACCAACCGCAACATTGTTTCATCACGAATTTGGCAGGTACGTCACGGTGATCAGCCGTGATATCACCAGCATCATTCAGTGTCTTCGTTGGTGCAAGACTGAATGTGCTGCTTGCACCCCCTGCTTGAAATGGAAAATTCTTTCACCGTGTTCCTAGGTGTTTTCACACACACACACACACACAAAGCTCACGAGTGCTCAAAAGGTATCTAACAGAGATACCTCGGACCTGCGACAAGCCATATTGCTTGGCTGGGGGGGCCCCCGCATCGTTGGCATCGCTTTGATTTCGGTGACCTATTCACTGCATCTCTTGGCGCGATCGATCTTTGGCATACTTCCCTCTGCATTTGGTTCACGAACGTTGCAATCCGAATCCTTGGTATATCCATCTGACGGTGGTGCATGCCTGTGGAAGAGGCTACATTCAACTGGCTCCGTGATCTCACACTGGCTGATCTGATTCAGCTGGCCACGTGGATTCCCTTATTGATTCGTGCCAAGTTGTGCAACCAACATCTCGACTACTTGGAGGTTCACAACAGCAGTCTGAACGAAATTCAGGAAGAAGCAGCACGATCCTGGGAAGAGCTGCAAGAAGATTGTGCACCACTTGAAGAGGACTGAGAGCGCCGCCCGGTCCCAAACCCGGGGTGGATGACAAATAGAAATTTCTGTGGGAGCATCGCGTTTGTTTTTGCTTTGATTCTCGTTTGGTTGATCTCTTCAGTTTTTGAACACCACTTGAGGAAATTAGAGTGTTTCAAGCAAGCACCCACTTTTTCTTTTCGAGTCATCTCATTGAGTGAGGGTTACGTCTCAGTCATGGGGGACGTGGGAGCTGCTTATGCAGCGAAACAACATGACTCAAGGCCAAGAATGGGGTCAGCCCCTACTGATAGTGTCCGTAAAAGGGCCTATCGTCGTGCCATTCGTCGTGCACTTCAACATGGATGGACATGGTATCGAGGACAGATTTTAACTCCTGACCTTGTTGCCCCCCATCATCTCAAAGCCCTTTCTTTTGATACGTTTGATGAGACTCCATCTAATCAGATCAAAACACATCATCCCAAAGGTCAAAGATTCAGCTGCCTTTCATGGAATGTCAGTGGACTTTCACTTGAACGGTGGGACGCATTGCAGCAATGGATCCTCTTGCAGGATCTGGATTTGATTTGTCTTCAAGAAACACATTGGAAGCATGAATCTCAATGGCTCACATCACATTATCATCATATCCACTCAGGATCCAACAGCCAAGGTGGTTTATTAGTCATGGTCTCCAAAAGACTGTGCTCATTTGATCAGGTCACATGGAACTCTATCATTCCTGGCCGACTTCAACATTTGAGGATCACACTTGGAGGTCGAGCGTTAGATTTGATTCACTGTTATCAATTTGTCCGCAAACTTGGCAATGATGACAATCGAGCTCACTTGTGGCAACAGCTTCATGACGTTCTTTCCACACTACCACATCGTAATCTACTTCTGCTGACAGGCGATTGGAATACTAGCCTGACTCGAACATCATCCTTGGTTGGTTTGGGAGACTTCCAATGGCAGGGCAAGCGCATCCCTGGCCCCAAGGCAACAGATGAAAATGTTTTTCAGCAGTTGTTGTCACATTATGATTTAGTGGTTCTGAACAGTTGGCATGCATCTGATGGCCCTACATTTCGACATGAAAATGGAACAAGCCGTATTGACTTTCTCCTCGCAAGACGTGCTCACTCAGATTCCCTGGCACGACAGACTCGTGCACTACCACATATGCCGCTTGTCCCTCAGACAGGACCAACACATATACCGTTGATTGCATCATTGAGGAAGCAATGGTTTGCATATCCCAAACCCAAAGCAACTGGTTGGACCCTTCAGCATAGGCAACAACTCCGTCAACATTGGTGTGCAAATGATGACATTTGGAACAATGTCAATGAGACTATTGTCCAAACCTTGGTATCCTCTACTGCACAGACACCATGTGGACTATCCACGTTGCATCATCAGCTGAATGATCAGGTGGGACCAATGGTCAGCAAACCCTCAATGGATCATGCAGAGGCCAGATTGCATTCTCAATGGCTTTCAACAATTTTTGAATTGTGGACAGGCACTTCACTCTTTCACCACTTGTGATTTGAAATCAATCTTCCACAGCTGGTACCTTGTGATCAAACAACACCAAGCCAGATGTTCCATGAGGCAACATTCGAAAACTAGGCGGAAAGATCAACGTCGGCAACTTATGCACACCGCAAGACAAGCTGCCAATGCCAATGATCAGTATGCCCTGTTCTCACATATCAGACGCATTACGCCGAAAATGCCAAGGACGCACATCAGACTCAGAGGTCAGCAGGGTCAACTTCTTGAACCCACAGAGGCGGCACAATCCATTGCAGATTGGCTCACACATATCTATCAAGATTCCACTCACAGTTCAACAGTTGATCCGACACCACACTGGCCCTTTGACGCACAGGCTCTCTATCATTGCTTTCATGCATTTGAAGGCACAAAGGCCCTTGACCCAGCATTTTTGCCATCCATTCTATGGCATCACAATGCAGAGATTTTTGCCGATACGGTTCATTCTTGCATACCCCACTGGCTGAGAACTTCACCCTCATCGACTGGTGAACTTTGGGGGAAAGGCACGCTACATTTTCTTTGCAAACCAAAGAAGAAATGTGACTCACCAGACTCATTGCGGCCCATTGCACTTCTTGAGCCGACAGGCAAAGCTCTCATGGGCATCCTGGCACGTGAGATGATGACTGAGCTGTGGGACCGTTTGTGCGGATTAGCGCAGTTCGCGTACATGCATAACGGAGGATGCAATGATGCCATTGCTCGAGTTTTCAACCTCATTGATCAAGTCATGCTTTGCATCAACCAGAGACAATACAAACATCATCCCAGCTCATTGACTCACAGCAGAACTGCGGTATGGGGTGGACTCATTGTCTCTCTCGACTTGAGCAAGGCCTTCGATTGTGTGGATAGATCCAAATTATATCAAGCCATGAGTGACTTCAATCTCTCACAACACTGTATTGATTTACTGCAGTTGATATACAATCACTCCAGCTACTCATTTACACATCGCGGTGTCACCCATACCATCCGTACTCATAAAGGGATCCGTCAAGGCTGCAAAGCCGCACCTTGTTTATGGCTGGTATATTTGGGTCATTTGATGTATAAACTTGCAGAACATACAGGTTGGGATTGGCTCACTGTTTTCAATACAGTCTTTGCAGATGATTGGCTGACACATTGTGATTTCACTAATCTCTCTGACCTCACAACACATCTTCAGAACATTGGATATCTTTTCGGCTTGCTTTCTGACTACAACCTGTGTATCAACGTTTCCAAAACAGTAGCCATTCTGCGTGCTGCTGGACCAGCACTTTTGCAGTTGAACCGGAAATTTCTGCACAGGACAAAACAGGGAGTGTTCTTGAAGATCCCAAGACGTAGTGGAGAGATTACACCCATCAGACTGCAAAGTCAACAAGTGTACTTGGGCGTGATCATCAAATTTGGCAGCTATGAGACTCTGACGATCAGATACAGGCTCCAGTGTGCAAGGAACATTGCATTCATGTTGAATCGATGGCTTCGAGGACGTCATGGATTAACACCCAGACAAAAAGTTAAACTTTGGTATCAATGTGTTTACAGTTGCCTCGCCCATGGATTGGGTCATACAGGCCTCACTCCACATAATATCCAATTGATTGACTCCTGGTGTATGCAGCAATTACGTGGTATCATGCGTCAACCTGCTCACATCACACACATAAGCCATCACGACTTCTTACAGACAAATCACATTGCTGATCCTCTCATTACCTTGCAACACCGCCTGGATGGAATCCTGAAGCGGGAGCATCAACGTAGCCAATTGCTACAGACTCAGGATATTTTACACACCTGGACATCACACCGTACTGCAAATGCCCATCATATCTTGACTCACTACATTCCAGACAGACGAAACCACCTGACCGACAATATATCCACCTTTGACTGTATCTACTGTAACAGCACTTTTGGTGATCTTGGTCAACTCAGGCGACACTGCACCAGGGTTCATGGAATCAGAGAAGGCGCTTACAGAGTGATGCACTCATCCCATGATTCACTCTCTGGAGTTCCAACTTGTGCTAGATGTCACAAATCATTTACCTCTTGGAAAAACCTCCAACGACATGTGGAAACTGTTTGCCTTCTTTCACCCGTGCAGGATCTCCAGAACATTCAGGAGTTCAGAGCCCATCAAAAGACTTTTGCGAGATTTGCAGGCACTGGACTGGACAATCTACCAGCCCAAGATGAATTGCTGACCAAATTCCGCAATAGGTGTGCAGTATGCAATCAGTTTGTCACCTCTGACAAATATATGAAGATCCACTGGAAGACTGAACATGCAGATGCTTACATCGCCCATGACGAGCTCTATGCAGATCTTGTTAAACAAGGTCTTCCTTTGCAGAAGGAGGCTGAACCGTGCACCTTTTGTGCCAAGGCCACCAAGAGTGTCCATCATGATTGCATGCTACTCAGAAATTTGGCCATGTTGGGTGCCTCAAATGACTTACAAGATCGACCCATTCATTCAACACCGGACAGACTCTTTCCATGCTCTCATTGTGATCGGAAATTCCTAACCCACAATGGACTTCAGATGCACTTACAAAAGAAACATGAGATGGACTGCAAAGGATCTATTGCTTTCATTGTTGAACGAGATTGCCTGCCCAGAGCCACAGCCTGTGCTCATTGTGGTACTGCTTTCAACTGCATGAGTTCTGTAGAACGTCATATCAGGGGCGGCAAATGCAAGGAGTTCAACCCTGACCTCCCAGTGTGCACCTTGCTTTCCACCCATGACAGACTTCGTGAGTTGGTGACCCAGGATAAGTTGGCTGATATCCTTCTTGATGAGGAATTGAAAGAATTACTATACCTCACATGTGGTCTATGTCAGCAGACTTTTCGCTACAGAGGCAGTCTTGGCAATCACTTTGTATCTCGACATGCTTCAGTTGTGAGCGCAGCCCGCTTTTCAGTCCTAGATTTGGAAACCAAACACAGAGGTCGTGGACTGAAATGTTTCTGTCCCAATGGTCATGAATCGAAAAGTCGGGCACATCGGTGTGTCATCTTTCAACAGTATGCCATGTTGCGACACTATGTCATCACTTCCAATCAGGCCATTGCACCTTTAACACCTGACCCAACAGCCGACATGTTGGTGACGCAAATGGGTGACCTTTTGGATGCTGACACAGATATAGATAATGATGACATGGATGTCACCACAGATGCCGATCTTGCACTGCTCCTTCAGGAACAAATGACATCTCAGGAAGCCTCTACCAGATCGAGAACGGACACCACGACTCAGGTGGTTGCAGACTCAGAAGTCTTACCTGACATTGATCCTGCAGCCTTGTCATTCATGGACCTGCCTTCTTACTGCACCTCTTTGAGACTCAATGATAATGTGATGGACTATCTACATGATAGCACGCTTCTCAATGTGCCCACAGCCATCTATCACATTGCCAAAGGTGACTATTTGGCGCTATGGCATGATGTTGCAGCTCTTCACTTTATGTCCCGCAACTGTGTATGTTGCAATGAGAGTTTTTCATTTGATGAAGCAGCTTCACATATTAGCATGCATTGGAGTCACATCACCATGCTGCCAAGTCAGGCATACACTGAATGTGCTGAGAAATTCATGCAAAACTTTCGCATACTACCATGGTTTCAAAACATTCCGTGCTATCAAGCAATTTTGCATCAAATCCTACTCGTCCGGTTGCTGGTGGAACTTTGGAGCAATGGACCAGGCAGACACAGAGATGTTGGCGATTTGGAAAGAAATCTTGCCAGCCAACGAGTTGCTGAAGGCCTGCAAACGGCCTCTTTCACCGGACGACAGGTCCAGGAGCAGATCAAACACCCAACGACGTCGGGGCCAACGTCCGGAAGATCGAGGAGCAGATCGAGAGGTGCCAGAACTCTTGAATCTCATTGCCCGTCTTACTCTCAGGCACGAGGACACTCTGGCAGTGCTCTTGCAACAGAATCAGTTCATCTTGCGCATGAAAGCAGGACAGGGCAGTCTTCTGCCTTTGATGATGGCCAAGAGTCAAAGCTGGCGTGCAGAAAATCCCAAGACAACATCATTGAGGAGCTGTCTGGCATCATTGATGATGGATACACTGACAGAGAGGGTGACCAAACTCCTGTCAGCACAGAAGGGAGAGGAACTACACATGGCATTTCTGCCTCGCCACATTCTCACAGACGATGGGAAATGCCCGTATTTGGCATGGCACCCACAACAACGACGATTGATTCCAAGCAAAGACCCGCCGCTGGAAGCATCAGCTCTGCTGCAGATCCTTGCAGAAATCCGAGAACACCTGAAGGACCAAACTTCAGTGCTACGGTTTCACAGCTTGAGGAAGCTGGCAGCGGATGCAGAGCTACAGGCGGAGGCGGTGTATCCGTGGCTCCTAACAGTGTCGCCAGCTCTACATGCCTCCATGGCGAAGATTTCATATCACAGTGCTTGGCAACTCGTATCGATCGACTTGAAGAGACAGACAGCAACCAGATCTCCCTTGGCAAAACAAATAGCAACCTCCATGGCAAAAAGAGATCGTTGAGAATCTGCCTCAACAAGCCGCGTCTTTTCTGCTGGTTAAATGCTATTGCTTTAGGCCTTGGATGGTTGGGTTTGACAGTGGCCTTTCCTCATGACCTTTGGATTGAAAGCAATTGGATGTTCCGTGAATTGACCAAGTTCACACCTATGCCGTTAGAGCTATACAATGGGGATGCAACTTTCACAGTACTGTTGCAAGATTGGGTGGGTTCTCATGATTGGAACCAACAGCAGGATGCAGTTGAGTTCCTTTACTATCTTTTGCCATTGATGGCCCCTTATTTCTTCACTGGAACTTGGGTGCCAAAGTGGGCAGCAGATGATCCGAGACCATTTGATGAAACGTTGGGCGAAAATGATGTGAGGGGTGACAGATTTGCACCAATTTTGATGTCAATTTGTTTGCAAGTTGCTGACTACACATTGCAAGATTTCATCAATCATCAATTACTGGCATGATGTTGATGGCCATCAAAGAACCTTGATTGGCATTCCTCAAGGTACTTGCATCTATTTGGATCGATTGCAAATTGAGCCTTCACCTCACAAGGACACCACCACTGTTCAAATCCCTGCTTATGTCAGAATGCCTTGTCATAGCGCTGGTCAAATCGAATGGATTGCATTTGATGTTGTTGCAGTCACATATCATACCGGTTCATCATTCACCAGTGGCCATTGGCAAACTAGCATTTGGCAAGGGCTACCATATCAACGGTGGTTGCACTATGATGATGGTTCATTGCCACAGGTGGGATTGCATCTATCAGATCATATCCTGAAGAATTGGGCTTTGGTTTGGATTGCTTACAATCCACAATTCAATTGAAGAGTTCAGAAGCTTTGCATGTGTCAGGAACCTTTGACTATAACTGGCTTTTGGCCACGGCTGCCAGATGTGAATGGTTTGGTGGATCGGTGCATCCCCCTTCTTTTATTTGGTTTCCTGCACAAGATATCTTTTCGAAGAAACATTTCTGCAAAGTTATCAAACTGGACGCATCGACGATGGTACGCTGCTTCAAAAAGCCTCCTAACGTTAGGAGCCGTGATTCAACAACAAGAATCATGTTGGCCGCTCACCGACCTGCAGTGATCAAAAGAGGTTGTGGAGTAAAAAACACACACACACACACACACATAGACACACACACATATATACATACATGAATATATGTTTATATAGTATACTGACATCAATATAAATTATATTTAAGTATATACATAATAACATATATAATAAGTATAAACCTACACAGATATGTTCGTACACACAAGTAGATACATTCTGAGAAAATGTTCTTAGGAAGTGCGATAGAAACATGTCTTGGATACAAGTTGCAAATGGGGATGTGTAATCAGATCCCAGCAATCCATGTGCAAGACCCGTAGTCGTTTCACACGAACCTTGACACTGATTGATGGGAGCAATCGGAATGGATATCTATAGGTGCGTTTTATCTTTACCCCGAACCAACTTGAACCAACCACTCTCCTTCTCCTTGACCGATGGAAATTCACCACCTTTTGCCTTTCAAGGTGATGACACTTGCAGATGGCCATCCGACGTGCATGAGGTGGCAAATTTCCGTTGTTGCCGTGGAGATTCTCGCGTGGAGATTTTTCAGGGGAGTTGATATCCTGTAGTAGTACCGTAATAATCCAAGATAGGTGTA
>OMLO01001214.1_pt1 | contig 19363 bp, 16 predicted proteins | sample 1674811 | NCBI WGS metagenome assembly OMLO01 (sample SAMN06265003, study PRJEB25207) | coral metagenome | isolation source: Coral host | place: Mexico:La Bocana,Puerto Morelos, Mexico | collected 2008-11-13 | reverse complement strand
AAAACCTCTAATTAAAGGTTATAACCTCTAATTAAAGGTTTAACCTTTAAATTTAGCTAAAATTTAAAGGTTTTTTTCATTTAAGGGTTAATCCTTAATTAGAGGTTTTTTGATTTTCAGGGAGACCGAAAGTCGGGAAAATTCCTTTGCTGGGATAACATCACCCACAGGGGTTGCAAGGCGGCGTCATGCGTCCACCACCATGGACCAGCACCCAAGTGGTCTTCTATGGATTGCGCAGCTTCAACTCTTGAGACGAGGAGGGCTCAAGGGAAAACCGGCGTTGTCCAATGACCAGGTGACACAGCAGATGGAGCAGATTCGGAAGGCCAACCGGGACAAAACCGCAGAGAACGTTGAAGAAGGCAAAAGAATGAAGTCCTCTGGAAAAGGAAAGGACAAGGAAAGGACGGCAGGCGGAGAAGTTGAAGAAACTCCGGCCAAAGTCGGACATGAACCACCTGAAGAGCTCATGGACTTCATGCCGACTACTGCAGAAGGCACGTTGGCCACTTGGATCGAAAATGCCGGGTCAGACTTCCTTGGCAAAGTCGAGGACGAGGGGCGGGGAAGAACCGTCCCCGTAGCTGTGGTCTCCGATGAAGATGGTAAGAAACGTCTGAGACTTATGAAAGCCATTGACGACTCAGGAATCACAAAGATGCTTGATGGGCACCTGGCGACATACGTGAACAACCAGCTGCTCCTGCAACTCGAGGAAGACCCCAACGCACGCTTGGACTCACACGCAGTGGTGGAAGCTCTAGAGAAAGCTAGAGACCTAGGACCTCCGACCCTATCAGCAGCGGCAGATCAGGTACTCACTGAAGGAGCTGCAGGGAAAGTTGGTTACTCCCAGGACCTGGCCACGTTGACACCCATGACTTGGAATCAGGGAGTGGGTAAGGGCGAGTTTCGATACTTGGGCGCCAGGTGGAGCGTCTACGATTATGGGGACGAGTTGCCCATCAGTGAAGGGCTAGTGGACATGTTGGACCTGGACGACATCCAGTGCCAGAAGGAAGAGATACGCCAATGCCTCTACCTCCATTGCACCGCAAGCTACTTGCTCGCCAAGCACGGACGAATCCCGTCCAAAGAGGAGGTTCAGGAAGCAACCAAGGAGGTGCGATTGGAGGCCGTGTGGCAAGCCCGAGAAGCTGCTTACCACCTGGGGGCATGCCCTGCGGAGGTAGGAAAGGCAGAAGCGGACGTGAGGGTCTTCGCCCATGATATCTTGCATCTAGACCACGACAAGGATTACCGATGCCTTGCGGCCTTCCCTCCGTCCGTATTTGAAGGATGCACCTTGCATATGGTACGAATGGACCCACACGGTGCAGTGACAACCGAGATCATCCGCAATCCCGGAGGACCAGGGAAGTCACAGTGGGAACTCTGGCTCCTAGTCTCCAAATGCCACATGCGTGTTCTGAACAAACCACCCGGGGCGATTACCCCAAAAGCGGTGCGAGAGGTCGAGGCGGCCGGTTGGGAAGTCCACCTCGAAGCTGTAGCGGGTCCTGAGGCGTGTGTTCGCGCCCGGGACCTCGCCAGGTGCCCCAGGTGTGACGAAGCAGCTGGAGAGCCTCTCCGGATCGGGGACGGCTCTCGAGGACCTTCGGTTCTCGGACTGTATCCACTGCCGCACCCTGATCAGAAGATTGGAGGATGGGTCCCAGGACCGTTGGAGGTCCGAGACTTGCCAGATGACCACCGCTTCACTGACGAGGACATCAAGGCATGGTTGGGCGAGCAGGCACACTTGTTCACCAGAGGGCTGGCAGAAGGCGTAGACCTGATTGAAGTCTATGCCGGGAACGGTCGCCTGTCAGATGAAATCTTGGCTCGAGGAGGCATAGCTCTTAAGCTTGGCTTGGATCACGGACAGGACTTTCGGCTTGCACGTGATCGTGCACTGGCTCGGGCTTTGTTCAAACGCCTCAAACCAGCGCACGCCTGGTTTGCATGGCCGTGCACACCTTTCTGCGCGTGGATGAAGCTGGCCGTGCTGCGGAATTGTGATGTGGCTCCACGCCTGAGAGAAGGCCGGGCGCACCTCCGGTTTTCTATCCAGTTGGCCAGAGAGCAACGCCTCGCTAAGCGGCACTCTCACTGCGAGAACCCCCTCACCTCCACAGCGTGGCGGGAGCCCCAGGCTACCCATGAGTTCGCCGACCCCTCCTGGCACCGCACTCGCTTGGACCAGTGTACCACCGGTCTTGTGGGACCCCAAGGTGATTTACATCTGAAGCCCACGCTGATTCGCACCACACACCCAGATGTTCATAACGCCCTCTCTCTTCGTTGTCCAGCCGACCACCCACACGAATTGGTCCAAGGGCCTGCAACAGCAGCTATGTATTCACCTCGTCTAGCCCATTTGGTGGCCGACATTGTGTGTCGCCCCCGTACTCACTCTAAGATTGGGGGGGGGGAGGAGCCATTTTCGTTCTTTTTCACAGGCAACGATACAAGGGTAGGAAAAGAGGTCGAAAGGGAAAGACCCGTGGCGAGGTTCTCGCCCGGGACACAACCCTGGTACCAGCCCTTAAAAGATCTTGGAGGTCTCCCCTCTCAGTTCCGAGGTTCTTCCATGGAGCCCCAGCCGGAACCAAAGGTTCGGGAGGCTTGCAGTGACTACCTGTCGTTCTTCAAGAACAAAGATTACTCCAGGGCAGGGTTTGCAGAAGCTGCCCGTCTCGGACAAAGGGTTCTGAAGGAAGCAAGGGGTTGGAAAGAGGCATGCCGATCGCTGAGGCGGTGTTGGATCGAGCAACAGGGGGACCACTTTCAGCAACTGCATGGCTCGTTCTTCGAGGGCTTGGTGGACGACAGTCTGTTGGAAAAGGCAAGGTCCAATGCTGTGGAAGGGATTGCAGCCAACTCTACCTGTGAGACACAAGACAGAGTCAGGTGCACGCCGCATCCCAGCTTGAGGGATCATCTTGATGAGGCAGCAGGGCAACTTTGGAAGGATGCCAGCAAGGGGAGAGCCCTGGTGTGCCTGGACGCAGATGATGGCCTGTTGGAGGGTGTCATATCAGTCCCTATGGCCCGAGTTCCGAAGATGATGCCAGATAGGACGCTGTCCAGTAAAGGAAGGGTCATATGGGACGCGACGGCCATCAACCAGACGTGCCACAAGTCCAGGCATCCACCGGCTTTGCAGCCGAAGCACTCCGAGGTGGCAAGAGCTATTATTTGGTGGAAAATGCAGTTCCCAGATGTGCCGGTACTCCTGAGCAAAAAGGATGTGAGCGACGCCTTTAAGTGGGTGCCCGTCCAACCCGGGGATTCTCGGTACTTTGCTGCAGATCTGCCCGGAGGATTTTTTGGAGCCTCATGCCCTATCACGATCCTCTACACGTCGCTGACCTTTGGATGGTGCGGCGCCCCGGGGGAGTACATGCTGTACGCGTGGCTGGCTAAGCAGGCGCTGCACAACCACCGGCCTGAGCGGCCTGAATGGCACGGCGGCTGCAACTTCAGGAGTTTCGTGTTGATGGACGACGCAATCCTCATTGAACCCATGCTGGGAGCGAGGCCATGGATGGCCATGGCCACTGCCGAAGAATGCACGAGAAACGCCTTGGGTCCCAAAACCCTCAATGAAGAAAAGGACCTTATTGAGGGTAAGCTTGAAGTGGAAAAGCTTATCTGGGGCCTTAATTACAACACGGAGAAAGGCACCCGGGCACTTCCGGCGGTTAAGTTGGAGAAAGCATCACACTTGCTTCACTTGCCAGAGTTTGACCATGGCAATGTGCACGTTCCCCTGAAGCTCATCCAGGAGCTGAGGGGAAACCAGCAATTCTGGCTCGCGGTAATCCCTTCCTTGGGACGGCTTCTGCAGGCCACCAATGACCTTCTTGGACCTCCAGATGAGAAGGGGTTTGCCAGGGCACGTGGAGACGCTAAAGGCCAGAAGAGAATCTGGGAGCGGTTTTGGGAAGCCGTGGAGATCCAGCGCCTCTTGGTGGACAACAGGGCCGTCTGGGAAGCGAGGTTCACGCGCCCTTTACTGGATGCCCTGAGTGTGGAAGAAGTGCTGGCGATTCCTGCGTACCGAGACAGGGTGGTTTGGGCTTCAGGCGATGCTACCCTAGACATGATAGCCGGAATTGATTGGACCGCGAAGAAGGCCTTTGCATGTTCGGTGGAGCCGTTGAAACACGCTCTGAACAAGTTCATTTCAGATGCCACAGGTGACGATGACGGTGAAGACTACGAAGAAGGGTCGGGGTTCATTATCGCCATCACCGAAATGCTAGCTGTTGTGTGTTTGGCCTCTTTGAGGGCCCATGAATGGCAAGGGCGGATGATTCTCTACGCCGGAGACAATCAGACGGTGATCAGGTGGCTTGAGCGACGTCAGGCTGGGCACGCAGTAGCAGGGTACCTTATTCAGATTTTGTCGGCCCTCGAGGCTGCCGGGGGATTCCGTGTGTTCGGGGCGTTTGTCCGGACGTATCACAACGTCACAGCTGACTCGCTCACCCGCGAGAATCCTAAGCTGGTTATGGAGGCCAAGGGGTTGCAGGAGCTCAATGGGGTCCTGGATTCACTGAGGATGCAATTGGACCGAGGATGGCAACGCAGGGCATTGATTTGGGCGGGCCAGGCGGACGCTGACTGTCAACAAGCACTCCGATTGGCGGAGCGAAGAAGAGAAGCCGGGGAGATCCCTAGAGAGGTGGAGACGCGCAGTCTTCTCAATCTGGGAGTGGTGGAACTTGGATGTTCTAGAGGCCCTTATGCCCGGGCAGGCTTATCCTGTGGGGCTGAAATTTTGCAATCCATAGAGCTTGGCAAAGGCAGGACTTTCGCGGGCCCTGTTGGGCTGTTCCAGTCCTTGCCTTCTGTAACCAACGAAGATTTGGACAACCTCCGCCGTGGCGTGAAACTCGCCCGGCCCGAGGTGGTGTGGGCAGATTGCCGAATCGAGGAGTCTGGCAAAAAGGTTGCTGAGGTGCTTAGCGCGTTGGGTCTTAGCACTCGTGTGATGCAAGTGAGTGGGAGAACCCTAAAGGATCAGAGCTGGTGGAGAAGATGGGTCGTTTTAGGGGTCAAGAGAGGTGATGTTTGCCTCCCATGTTCTGAAGCCTCCCAAGAGCCCCAAACTCCTATCCCCAAGTTCTTTCCTGATTGGTTCGCCTGCCCTGACGATGAGGAGGCTATCCAGGGAACTTTGCAACTTGACCCCTCAATGCCTTTTTTGGGAGCAACAACCCCGAAACCTTGCGGAGTTATGTTCGTCAAGGGAGGTGATGACGCTGAGGAGAAGCGCAGAAAGCTTGTTTGGGACCCCTCAAGACCTTTGCCGGGGCTTCATCCTGGATCTTGGGACCCCCAACATAAGGACCCTCTTTTATTGTATTTTCAAGGGAAGCAGGGGCCCCAAGCCAAGGTTATCACCCCACAAGAAGTTTGTTTGCTCTTAGAGGGTAAAGTTTCCCCCAAAGATTTGGATCAGGCAGCGTCTGCCGCCCGGTCCTTACTTGCTGCCCCGCCGGTAAGCCTAGTTAGACTTGGTTTGAACTGGTTCGGCTCACACGTGAAAACTGAGGGAAAAGAACTTGTAGCCGAAGGGGAGGCCGTGGCGCGATTCGCGCCCGGCCAAACCTCTTGGGACAAAGCAGGTCTTTGCCCGCTCCCGTGGGAAGAACACACCGAAGAAGTCCTCCTTGAGTGGCTTCGAGAACAAAAAGCCATGGCCAAAAATGCCGCCAGGGTCGGAGGTAAGAAGTCCCGCCTATCTCATAAAGAAAAGGCCTCGAAGGCTCTTTCAAGAATTTTGAGGCACGAAGCGGGCACCAGGGAGTGTCCCATATCACCAGAAGGTTGGGTGAAGTGAGCAGGACATCCTACGGCACCGCCTGTGCCGGGATATGAGCGAGGAGATCCTGGAGAGAGGTGTCTACCAGAACAGTAAGAATCGGTTCATTGCCAAGGTAGACGACCAAGGTGAATGGTATGCAGCAGCATGGAGCGGTCACACTATCACGGGCGTGACTGGACCGTCACATGAGGCGGCGCCCTCCACTACACCTTCGGTGTTGGTCCACGGCACTTATCGTGCCTACGTCCCTGCTATCCAGAGGAAAGGATTGAAAAGGGGGCGAAGAGACTTGCACTTCCAGAATCCCGAGGAGCACGCCTACCGTTGGAGAAAAGATCTTGAGGTAAAGATCGTGATCGACACCAGGAAGGCTGAGGCGCTGGGGTGCCGCTTCAGAAAGACCGGCAATTTGGTGTGGCTTTGCTCCCAAGATGTCCCACCCGAGGCGTTTGTGGCCATAGAGGAATGGGACGACCTGGTTGGTGGACAAGGTGAACGCCAACAAGCCGGTTCGTCGTCCACCAGTGGGGCGGTGGAACCTCGGAGTGAAGGCCTGTGGGAGCCCAAGATTGAGGAGTGGGTTAAGGAGGAGACGGGTGCCAACCCGGTACCCATCACCCAGGACGTCGTGGAGGTGACCCAGGCACTGGTAGAAGCTGCTAAAGAGGCGCCGCCAGGAACACACCTGGAAGTTGATCCTCTTACCTTTGCAACCCAGGTTAAAGAGGGCGCCGAACCAGAAGAGCCAGCATGTGGCGATGATTGCGACTGGGATCCCAGTACTGAGGATGAAGTCGAGGTCGTCCAGGCCACCGCAGCTAAAAGTGTGATTGAGGACGACCCTGTGGCAAAGATGGAGATTGAGGAGGACGAGCCGGCGCCCAGAAGGCGCAAGAGGTTCAACTTGGGGTCAGCGCAGATCCTGTTGCTCCAAGCAATTGGAGATGCCGACGCTGCCAACTGGGAGTCCCTTCAGCAGTGCATCCGAGACCATGGAGCACAAAGAGAGGACAAGTCTGGCCTCTTGGGCCGCTTGGAGCAACTCGCTGAACTACGCCAGGTCAGCAGGGAAGGAGCTATGGTGGCCCTGCAGGAGGAGAGAGACCGAGCATGGCGAGTGTCCAGAGCAGAAAACATGTACAAGGCAGGCCTCGATGAGGAGATGGCACGCCTTGAACGTTTCAACCCAGTTGCCCCTAGGACGTCCGAACCGATCCTCACCAATGCCAGGTTGCAGGCAGATATCCAAGCAGGAGTGGGTATCTGGAGAGCTCGCAGAGACCATCGAGGCAGAGAGAGAGCCGCGAGGCATCGCAGAGACCAAGGAAGGGAGGAGCGGACCCAGGAACCAGGGCCGCTCATGGATGTGGATCCACGCGAAGGGGGGCAAGCATTGGACGATGCTATGAAGGCTCGAGCTAAGCAGGAGCTCAAGGACTTTAGGGCGGAGATCCGGCATACAGGAGTTGCAACCGGCTCGGGAGCCCCAAGGTCCCATCAGAAAGACTCCCAAAGGAGAAAGAAGGTGAAGAAGCAAAAAGCTCTGGAAAAGCGAAAGGAAGGCAAGAAAGATCCTACCGGCCCTGAGGAGAAGCCTGAAGAGGGATCCCGTGGCGAGGTTCTCGCCCGGGCTCCCCCAGAAGGCGATGCGATAGCCACCGAGTTGGTGGGAGAAGTTAAGAGAGAGGATCAGCAGGCAGTGAGCTTCGGTAGGGGGCCGATGGACGCTGGAACCGACGTCCACAGGTTTGATCCCGTGGATGAGGGCGAATATGCGCATTGGCGAACTGATCTCGCTGATTCGAATGGGATAGCCCTAGGAGACGATGAGGCCGATTTGGTCTTGAGGCAGCTCCAGATCTTGATACCAGACGTGGATGTCCTTCCCCCTTTGTACAAGGCGAGGGGGAGCCCTGTTCTGGTGCACAAAATGGGCAGCCAGCCCAGATCCAAGCCACTCGAGACTTCTGCGTTATGGTGCTCGAAGAAGGTCATTGGCACGGGATTACTTGCCTAAAAGTCCCTGGAGAGGACCGATGGTGCGTGTCTATCACAGGAGTACAGCCTGAAGAAGATGTGACGGGGTGGGATGAAACCCTAGCCACACTGTCCACCATCCCAGCGAGCCAGTTGGCGATCAGGACTGCAAGAGACTCAGTCGGTGTGCCGGGGGCATGCGGGTACGCAGCCCTGATTTCGATAGGGAATCAGTGCACCGGCCATTGGGACTGGGACCCTCTCCAAGCCGCTTCCTACACCGCAGACCCAGTGCTAGATGCCAAGATTCACAACCACCTCACCAACCTGAGGAATTATTTGCAGGCCAATCGGGCCCCGTTATACTATCGCCAGTTTGTGCTTCAATGCCGAGCTACGTTTTTGAAAGCCTCCTTCCACCAGGTCATCGTGAGAAAGGTGTCGATGGGCCGTGGGCTGGCTAGGACCGTGTCGCGTATCGCGACCGGACCCGTGTCAGTCGCGGCCGTGGTGCTTCACGAGCCAGGAGGACTAGGAGATGAGGAGAGAGAAGAAGGAGAGACTTGGGTGGGGTACGGCATTTTGCTGGCCCTGTTTTGTCTCCTGTGTTGGAGAGCCTCCTGTATTTGCAGGCGGTTCAGAGAAGACTTGCAAGGGAGAAGCCCCAGGAGGGACAGGAAGCCGTCACCTTCAAGAAGGGTGGGAGGGACTCGTAAAAGGGTCAGATTCCACTCCAAGCTCGAAGACGGAGCGCAAGGTGTTTCCAAGGTGGAGTTTTTGGGAGGACCAAAAACAGCCAAAGGCCTGTTCCCCCTCAGCAAGCCTATGAGATTCTCCAACATCCAAGGAGGACAAGAGTGGAGTCAAGAAGGATGGGCTCTACTGTTGGATAGGTACTCCAAATCGACAATGAACGTATACAAATCCCAATACAAGTGGCGGCAACTCTTTTGCCAAAGGAAAGGCTTAGACCCGGTGAGGTACGTCACAGGGTACGACCGCAAGGAGGAGGATTTGTTTTTGGAATACATGATCCACTGTGCGGTGAATGAATCCAAAGCGCCGGGAACAGTCAAGATCAGACTGGCTGCAATCCGGAGCATTCATTTGTCAATGGGCCTGCCAGACCCGATGGCAAACCTTCCGAGGATTCCTTTAGCTATGGCTGGAATCAAGAGGAGATGGGGGACGAAGGTCAGACGCAAACCCGTCACCCCCGAAATGCTGGAATGGATCGGCCAGCACTGGGGCTATGGGAAGACACAGGAGGGGAGCCTCATGTTCGGAGCGGTTTGCTTCGGATATTTCTTCCTTCTGAGGGCGTCCGAGTATCTCTGTGTGGGATACAACCAGCCTGAGAAAGGCCTGCGAGGGCAGGACGTGGTTCTGAAGGCGCAAGGCCAGGAGTGCACTTTGGAGACCATCAAAGAGGCGGACGAGGTCATTTTGACCATAAGAGGATCAAAAACGGATATCTATAACCGGGGTGAAATCCGCAATCACTTCCGGGCAGAAGGAAATGTATGCCCGGTCCGGGCGGCCATCGCGATCTTTTTGAACTTCCCCCAGCGGTATGGGGGGGGGAACGACGCTTTTGGACCCCTGTTCCGAACGGCTGATGACAAGCTGCTGCCAAGAGGAGCGGTGCAAGCGGCTATCGAAGCCGCGGCGAAAGCGCTGAACATGCCTCCAGGAGACCTCGGAACTCATTCATTGAGGTTTGGGGGTGCGTCAGCGATCTGGGGAAAGCGCCCTCGTGAAGAGATGGGGCAGGTGGGCCTCAGACTCGTTCCAAACCTATCTCTGGGACGCACGTGAAGCGTCCAGAGATATCGCCAAGCGAATGGCGACGGTCGATCTTACCCCGGCCTAGGTCCGTGGCGCGCTTCGCGCCCGGACTGTATTGACGGGGGGAAAGAGCTTGCAAGGGCAAGCAAAGATTTGACCTACACCACCAAAACGGTGGGAAGCTTTTCATGCCTGTGCGCGCAAAAAGTGCACCTTTGCTGTCTTGTGTGAGCTGGAAACTTTTCTTTATTTGGTGAAATTTGGTGAGAATTGGTGAGAATTTGCGAGATTTTTTCCTGTTATTTTTCTTTATTTGGTGAAATTTGGTGAGAATTGGTGAGAATGTTTCCTTTTGTTTTTCTTTATTTGGTGAAATTTGGTGAGAATTTTTGGGAATTTGTTTTTTCTTTTCGGGCAAAATTTGGTGAACTTTGGTGAGATCTTGGATTTTTTCCGTTTAGTGAAAATTGTAGCAAAACAAAGTGAAAAAATGGAAAGAACCCAAAGGGCCCAAAGGACCTTAATTAAGGAAAAAGTCCTTAAATCAAAGCAAAGGTTCTTATTCAAACACCTTAATTAAAGGGTTTTCCTCTAATTAAAGGGTTTTGACTCTTAATTAAAGACTTTAGTCCTTAATTAAAGACTTTGTTTAAGGTGTTTTACCTTAATTAAGGCTTTAAGCTTTAATTAAAGACTTTTGTTTTTCTTATAGATAATTCCTTAATTAAGGTCTTTTGTTTTTGAACAAATTTATAAGAAAGGAGCTCCTGAAATATAGGAGCTCCTTAAAAACAAACTTCACCCCAGAAACAGCAGCAGCAGCACACTTCTTTTACAGGCTAGGGACATTGTTGTTGGCCATAAACCTATGGAAAAAAGACATGCCAACTGCATGAGGATTGCTAGATCCACCTCGCCTGCGTGCCAATGAAGAAATTTCTCCTCCAAAGGATTCATCTCTGTAAGTCCAGACATCACTGGGGTTCCCAGAATTCATGAAGGATGCCATCTCCATGAACAAATAAAATTTGCCTGTAATATGAAACAAACATTTCTCTTGTGCTTGAGCATGGTCTGCCAAAGCAACATACAAAAGCGCAAATTCTCTAGCTTTGCTAGAGAAAGTTGGTGGGTGAAACACATCATGTGAAAGTTGGGCATATGTTTCATTCAATACCTTGGCACAGAGTTTCAAAGTATGTTCAAAAACATCTTCATTGCTGAGAAGATCCCTTGTCAACTCCAGAGAAAAAAGAACCAAAGCTCTGGCCTCACCAGCCTTGGCCCTAAGTTTGGGGTATGGTTTGCCAGCTGCTTGCAACATAGTTGGCTTCAGAACATCCAGCTTAGATGCAGTTTCATTCACTCTGTAAAAATACTTCATTCGAACATGCAACTCTCTGCATTGTGCTTCCAAACTTGCACCAGGCAGTTTAGAACATAGGATTTTGAAAGTCGAACCAAGGAATTGCTGTGTGACCCCTAAGTCCATGATATGGAGCCAGTCCAGTTGCAGAATGTCCAAATCAAAGAATGGAACTCCAACCAAAGGAGATCTCTGAGGCAAACAGGTCAATGCCTGCCAGTGAGATTTCCTATTCTCAGGAAGGCGCCAAAAAGCATCCAGAGCAACCTCTCTGATTCTGTCTGGAGTCATTGTACACTTCCAGCAGCAACTCTTCTTTTCGTTCCTCAGTCAGCAGGCAAAACAAAACAAAAAAAAGCAAATACTATATCTGAGAGGAGGCTCCTTGGAAAACAGGAGTTTCCTGAAAGATTAACCAATGTGTTTGAAAGGAGGCTCCTTGAAAGATAGGAGTCTCCTTAAAAAAAAAAGGCAGCCCAGGCTCCATGCTGGCAAGTGCAGCGCGCTTTTATGAAAGCTCCAATCGCCCCTGACTTGTACAAGAACTGCTTTAGGGCATGGCTTCCCAGCTTGTGCAGCTCTCTTTGATTCCCCTTTATGCCAAGGGGAGCCATCATGCCTTGCTCCAGGGAAGATGCCAGCAGCCAAGTATGTTAAGCTCCATTGCACTACTGACAGCACGGCTGACCAAGTAGTTTGCTTGATCATCCAATGCTTGGGGATCACACATATGGGGATCCTCAAGTCTTTGTGTGAAGAACTGAGGATGTTGAGGCTCAAGACTTCTATGCTTTTTGTTCTGTCAGAATTATAGGGCGCCCCATCGCCCCACAGGCCAATGGCACACACTGTTTCTGGGGTAGCCCCCAATGCAGAACAACAAGAATGCATTCGATGCATGTCCACAGAGTCTAGCTGGTGAAAATCGAATATGCCTTTGCTGCTGGAAACTTTTTCTACCAACACAGAAAGCATTTCATGTGGCAACCAGAGAGGGATCTGGACAGTCTGCTCCTCTTGTGTGTCAGGGTTCAGTCCAGACAAAAGGTATGTCTTAGGCCAGTGATGGCCCTTGAGCAACCTCCTTGTCAAGCCTCGGTTTCTGATCCCTTGTTTGCTCTTTTCACCTACAGCAGCTAAATCTTCCACATTTGTAGCATGAGAAGCCATGGCATTTTTAAAAAGACCACCAGCTCTGGTGGCTGCGACTTGGTTGCTAAGAAACAAATCTGCCAAGTCTGCCCTGAGTCTTTTGTCCTCAGGGACTTCAGAAAAGTCAGCTTTTCTTTTAGGATACATTGTTCTAAAACATTTGAGCCTTGTCAGGAAGTGCTACAAATTTAGGAGGAAGGAAAGGCAACTCCTTTACCATGCCCAGGAGTTGCTTTATTCATTCTGCAAAAGAAACTTCTGTGATCAAGAAAAGCACCACCTATGGAAAATGACATTGACAGAAACATGAAGTGGCAGCAAGTGCAGAAAGGCAAACTAGAGGTGAGACAGAGGCAACCTTCAAACCAGCCACAGACCTTTTTTGTCTTTCCAAAAGCAAATGAGTCTGTTAAGTCCAGGTTCTCAAAAACCACCAAAGAGATCAGCCTACATGGCTTTCTACCTCAATGGGAACAAATGGCTACACAACCATTGCTCTAGGACAGGATGGCTTTGCACTTGGCCATCACACGCTTGCTGCCATCAAAGTGTGCTTCTGCCTGGACTGCCAAAGCTTCAGCTTCTTCCACCATTGGCTTTGTGACTGAGTCAGCAGCAAGCTTGTCGTACTTGGCCACAGCAATGCGAAGGGAAACCAGAAAAGGCTCCAAAGTCTTCAGGGAAGCTTCTCCACTGCTGATCATTGTGCTTTGGGAAGCAGCCTGGCCCTCTGCAACCAAGTCTTGCAGGGTGCTCAAGTGCCTTTCAAGCTTGACCTTGCCAGCTCGCAGGATTGCTGTTTTCTCTTTCAAAGAAACAGCCACAGGCAGAAGCAGAGGCTTCCTTGTCATTGAAAGCAGCCAAAGCTTTCTTGTCTGTAGAATCCAAGTTGCCCACCAACTTGTTCTCTTCCTTTGTTTCAAGCTTCCTTTCGACCATGAGGTTTGCTTGGTAGAGATACCTGGATTCCCCTTGCTCCTTCAAGGCAGCTTCCCTTGGAATATTCTCATTCCAGTCCTGGTCCGAAGGCAGCTTGGACAGCACCTTGTCCAAAAGAGTCTTCTCCTCAGGGATCGTCAAGTCCAAGCCCTCCAATTTGGCGATTTGGAATCCTTAGAGGTCAGTGCTGAAAGAGAATGGTGGATATCAGTTGAGGTTTGGGCATTTGAAATTTGAATGTGATTGGATCTATATCCTTTCACACTTGTATGCAAGAACAGGAGTCAAGTCTCCTTGAATATAGGAGACTTTGAAACTCCTCAGATTGCACAAAAGGAATAAGGAGAACTATATCCTGAAAAAAACATTTCCAAAGTGGTTCAACCCAAGGTACTGCTCAAGTATCCACTTTGGTCGCCAACAGTCTCAGTCTTGCTCTCTCCAACCTCCTTACTTCGGTTCAACCGCTTGTAGCCAGACTTGTCTTGGTCGAAGGAGCCAACATCTCAAGTTTTCCCTGAGAGTTCCTGGGAAGACTTTGGTATTCATTGTAGAACTGAACCTTTGTCTCCAACAAGGCAAGCTCTGCTCCATCAACTGTTTGAGTTCCATCCTGGACTCTTGCAAGTTTGGCTGTAGCATTCTTGCCTTGAGTGATCAGGTTGCTCTGCTTTCTTTTGAGTTCTGCGGCTTTCTCTTTCTCTTCTTTGATCTCTTTGGCTGTTTTCTTTGGAGCTGGCTTGGGCTTACCAGCAGCCTTTGGTGCCATAGCTAGAGACAAGAAGACTGGAGAGTCTGGGGGTTTCAGAACTGGAGCACTATTGCTGAAGAGTTCTCAGAAGATCCATGGATCTGTGCAGGATGCAGGATGGGATGGATTGTTTGTTTTTAGAAAAATATATATGTATAAATGAGTTTTTGTGATTGTTTTTATGTATGTAGGTATGCAAGTATGTATGTATGTATGCATGTACTCATATATGTACTTAAACATGCGTGTATGTATGCATGTATGGATGTATATATGTATTTAAGTATATATGTAAATATGTGTATATATATGTATGTATGCATGTATGTATGTTTGTATTTATGTATGTATGTATGTATGTATTTATGTATGTATGTATGTATGAATGTATGTATGTATGTATACAATTGAACCCCAAGAAGAGATAGGAGTCTCCTGAAATAGGAGATTCCTTTTTAAATTTACCTTTGAAAAGGAAAAAAGTTAAATGGAGTTAAATTTAACTTCCATTTAACTCCATATAACTTGCCATACATTTCATTTTACTACATAATGGAAGTTAAATGGAGTTAAATGGAAGTTAAATTTAACTCCATTTAACTTTTGCTTGTATTTTTCAATTCCTTTGCATTTCTGATTTTATAAACAGTTGAAGTATTGATTTTTTGACTCTCTATCAACATGTTTTTTCCCACATACATTTCGGATCATATATCAAACCTTCCTATTATTCAAAAAAAACACTTTGCTTTCAGAGATCCTTTGGAAAAATCTACTCTGTTCCTAAATCCAATCCACAAAAAAATTTGCAAAGATTTGCAAAGACAAGTACATCAACTGCAGATCATTTCATCTCACTGCATCTCATCACAAATCATCACATCATGTAGCCACCCCATCACAGACTGCTCTTGTTTTTTTTAATGCAGGCTTGTCCGAAGCAATGGAATCCTTTCATACATGGCCACTATACCAGGCCAATCTTGAATCCAAGAAATAGTGCGGATCAATCCAAGTTGTCAGGGTCCTGGCATGCAATCTTTAAAAAAAGGAGACTCCTGAAATAGGAGTTTCCTTATCAATCTTTGAGTACTCCATACATTACATTACATGTTTTTTTCTATGTAAAAAAAAATATTTAACAATCTTTCATTGTTTTTATGGTCCTCAAAGTCCTTGCGCTTGGCAGCAGCAATAGTATCTTCATCATCCTTGTCCTCCTTGTCCTCCTTCTCAGTGCTAGGAAGTGCAGGCACAGCAGGCACAGGAGCCACAGGAGCCACAGGCACTTCTACACCATTATGCTCACCTTCCAGCTGTTGGTGGATCTGCTGGATAGCTCTCAGGGCATTGACTTGCAATTGCGCTTGCAACACATCTGCTGGACCAATTGGCTGTGGTCCAAAGTTGCCCATGCCCAGACCTGACATGTGTAAAAATATGTATTCATGAAAAACAGACAACATGTTTTTGTTTTGGCCATTAAAAAAAAAGGAGACTCCTTGAATAGGAGTTTCCTAATAACCATTAAGTAACATGAAACCAAAAAAAACTCCTTGAATAGGAGTTTTTAATGAATCCTTGAGACCTCCATTCGCATCATATGGATTGCTTGCATCTGCTGCTGCTGGAGCAGGGCCATATGCTGCATTGGGATCATCAACTCCATCACCTTGGGCTTGTTCTCTGACCCAATTTCCCTGCGCATCTTGGAAATAGCCCTGCTTGTTCCACCACCATGTGTTCTGCTTTCTTTTTAAGCCTGGCAAAGGGGCAGGAGCAGGAGATAAACCAAATAAAAACTGATAATGTCATCTCCTGAAGTAGGAGATGTCTTTATGAGGCATTAGGGGGTACCTATTTTTTTACTAGGAATTATTTCTTTTAAGGAGACTCCTGCCCAAGGAGTTTCCTGTTTATGGTTTTTCTTTCCCATCCATCCCAGCAGCCTCTGTTTTTCTGCTTATAGTTGCTCCATTGAGCATTCCAACCTTCTGGGTTTCAGGTTTGCCAGCCCATGCTTTCAAAGCATTTAAATCTCTGTGGTGAAGCCACGCCAGTTCCTTATCCAAGGTACATGAAAAAATCATTCAAGGACATGACTTAAACAAAACAGACATGAACAACTAAACCATGAACATTTTTCAAGCACAAACAAGATTCGCATTGGCTGTTCAAACAGCACCCTTCACGAAAATAGCTCAATTGCCCACACTTCTGACAAATCCTGACGAACCCTTCAGCTGCAGCAGGAGCAGTAGCAGCTCCTTCTTCTGGCATAGCACCTCCTTCTGGCATAGGAGGCATAGGAGACATAGGAGGCATAGGAGACATAGGAGGCATAGGAGTCGCAGGAGTCGTAGGAGAGGTAGGAGGAACATTGAGTTGCTGCATCATCTGGACCACTTGAAATGCAATCCTGGCAAGAAGATACATGCATGAAAACATGGGGTTTTTCAAAAAAAAGTGACAAACACCATCTTTTTAGGTCCTCATAGCTTCATCTGTTGGAGAAGCACGACTGGAACTTGCAGCATTTCCCATTGCAGAGAAACCACAAATCTTCGAAGCAATATCACACGAATGACCAAAGGAGGGCTGGGTTTGAGCCAAACAAAAGGCACAACAGCTTTACCAAGATCCCAACTCCAGACTGGTTGAAGCCACATAAGAAAAGACTTCAGATTTCTTGATGCCTGCTTACTTACAAGCGCAAACAACAGCAGCAACTACAAGTACCTTCATTTTAAAGGAGACTCCTGGAATAGGAGTTTCCTGCATCCCCTTTTTTTTGGGGAAAAAAAACATCGTTAATTGTTGGTGGTTCCTAAGACGCCCCTGGGCCCCATTTTCAGTCAGGATTGGGAGAGCAGTGGGATAAAATGTGTTTTCAGCATGCACAAATGTATGTGTATACATGTGTCTGTGTAGGAATATGTTTATACATGCACATATGTATACAACACACAAATATATATATGCCTTTCATGTGCTTTGGGGGCATCGCAAAGTTTGGCTCTCCCAGCTTTCATGGATAATAGGCCCCTTGTTGCATCAGCTGCAACTGGCTCTTTGTCGTCCTTGATTCTCTGGCTGGTTCACGAGAGCTTCAATTCAAACGGCTTTTCACCTGAGCTCAGATCTAACTTGGACTTGGTTTGTCCCAGCAATTCTCTTTTTCAAATTTTTGGAAACTCTGAATTTTTGGCTGGGCTACTTTGTGGGCTCTTACTGTGGCCCTTTCTGGAGTTGGCTGTCTTAACCAAGCAGTGGCTGGTTTTGAGTCTTAGGCATCGCATTGGCGGTTCTCGGCTCTACAAGGTCATCTCATGAGTGAAAGGGCTCGGATTCTCACCGAGTTGGCTCACCTTCGGCTGGCAGTTGACGCAGTGTCTGCCCAGCTGACCCGAGTTACTTCTGAGGTTGAGAAGTTGGACGAGTACGAGTGGGTTGAAGAGCGTAGCTCTGCAGGTGCCTCCCAAGTTCAAGTGACAGAGAAAGTTAGCTTTCCGGCAGCAGTGGTCCCAAAGGCCAAAGCCGGATCCCTTGTCGCAGCTGCGGCTTCAAGTCGTGGCTATTCTGGGGCTGACATTCCCAGCGACTTTGAAAAAGAAGAAGCAGCCAAAGAGACTGGTCGTTTCTTCCTCCGCTGTTGCCGAGGAGAAAATCGTGGCAACTCCGGCAGGGGTCGCATCAAGCTGCCCAACCATTTTTACGTTTTGGTGAAGAGCTTCACTGGTCAACTCTACCACGAACCAGTGCGTGTGTTCCGCTCTTACCAGGAGATTCGTCCCCTTGTGAGCGATCCTCATACTGGGAAGTTTGGTGATTCAGTTTTCGCTGGCTTCAACAGCCAGTGGGAAGCTCAAGTCGCAGTTGCCGAGGCAGGCTACGGTTGGCCTGCCCCGGGTGAGTGGTGATGGATATTGAAAGGCCTGCTCAGGTAACCCTCGAAGACCTGAAGCAAGAGGCCATAGTACAATCCGAGGGGATCTATACTTTAGGATGATCAGTCGGGCCTGTGTCTGTAGTTTTGTACAAAACTTAAAAAAACAATAAATTCCTAAAAAGTTAAGAATTTCTTAACTTTTGGCCTTTCCCGAAAACACTAAAAGTTAAGAATTTCTTAACTTTTGCTACTTTGTCGTTTTTTTTGGGAAAATGCAAAAAGTCAAGAATTTCTTAACTTTTGCTACTTTGTCGTTTTTTTGGGAAAATGCAAAAAGTCAAGAATTTCTTAACTTTTGCCACTTTGTCGTTTTGTTGGAAAAATGCAAAAAGTCAAGAAATAATTTCTTAACTTTTGAGATTTTTTTGGAAAGCTATGGAAACATAGAATGTGAAAAATGCTGGCTGTATTCTGTATCCTGTAGTGTCCGCACAGCATAGACGCAAGAGATAAAAATATCACAAGAATCACAAGTGAAAACAAACACGGTTCATTGTTGTCGACGTTGAGGCAGACGGTGAATGACAACGTAACTGACACGAAAGATGGCAGGTTGTATGCCAACATGTTACATTTCACACTCCTTTACCAATTTGGGGGCTCTCACCCATAACTTGGCACTTCCGACAACACCCAGACAGCCCAAAACGAATCAAAATTAAAATTTCAAAATCAAATCAAATCTCAATTTTTGAAGCCCGTACAGATACAGAAACTCATACAGCCCATACAGCCCATATCTTGCCCGGGCCCGTGCCCGGGCCCGTACCCACAGACACACATTCAGACGACGCCTCAGAACCCCACCCCCCCAACGACACATACTGCCATACAGTACCTCAAACAACACCTGCTACACACCACCCCAAACGACAGACACAGGCCCAACTGATCATCCTAGATTTGTAAAAAAAAATACAGACACAGGTCACAGGCCCAACTGATCATCCTGAATCCTAAGTTATACAGTAGTAGTAGTAGTAGTAGTACTAGTAGTAGTAGTAGTAGTAGTAGTAGTAGTGGTAGTAGTAGTAGTAGTAGTTTTCTGTTTAGGCCAGTTTAGGCCGATTTTTTATTTTTTGAAAAAAAAAACACAGGCCCAACTGATACTGTACGTATACTGCATGCTGACTGCAAACTCTATTTCAAAATATATTCATTCTATCATATCTATCGATTATCTATCTATGTATCTATCTATCTATTTATCTATCTATATTTCTTTATCTATCTACTTATCTATCTATCCTATCTTTCCGGCTATATCACATTACATGATGCTGATGCTGGATTTCCGTGCGCCGCGTGCCGCGCCGCGTGCCCCATTCATCATTTTTTCTCACATTTCATGGCCCGGGCCCGGATCTGTCAAGCAGCCAGGAGTCACGCACGCATCATGATCATCATGATTCATGATCGCCAATTATCATGCAGTGTTCTCTGCTTTGAAGCCTTTGGCTTCGGTACCGCAACACTGCTCGAGCTTGATCGCTTTTTGGATTCATACTCCCGAGCTGGAAGAACACAATCCAGCTTGCCAGCACTCTCTGCAATGCGTTGCCGCCCAACCCATGTCGCAGATCTGCTCATAGCAGCATC
>OMLO01001213.1_pt1 | contig 19364 bp, 23 predicted proteins | sample 1674811 | NCBI WGS metagenome assembly OMLO01 (sample SAMN06265003, study PRJEB25207) | coral metagenome | isolation source: Coral host | place: Mexico:La Bocana,Puerto Morelos, Mexico | collected 2008-11-13 | reverse complement strand
ATTGTTTATTTTCACCCCTACTTGGGGAAGATTCCCATTTTGACTAATATTTTTCAATTGGGTTGAAACCACCACCTAGACTAGATGGGGTGAAGTTCTTCAGAATTCATGGGCGATGTTAGGAGAAGCCAACCAAGACTGACACTAAAGGGCAAGAAAGACAAGGACAGATGCAGCTGAAACTTCTTGTGGTACCGTTTCGGTTTCTTCAGATTGTACTAAGTGGCAGATCAAGGCGAGACATTGAAAAAATTGAAAATTAAATGCTTTCTCTGAACAGAGTGAACTATATGGTGGTTTCAAATGTTTTTCATTTTCACCCCTACCTGGGGAAGATTTCCATTTTGACTAATATTTTTCAAATGGATTGAAACCACCACCAAGGTTTAACAACAAAAAGAGGCAATCCTTCTTTTCACGATTTTTGAGTCATTGAAACTTCTAGGCTGCCTGGGATTGATATGAGGCGTTCTTTTTTTGGTGACTGGTGGAGAAATCCATGCAGTTTTTGAAAGTGTCCGAAAAATAGCCGGAAGATTAAGATGGCATAGATTCACCATGCGTCACCACGGAACTAGACCTAACTCACCAACATCCTCAATGTAATAATTACTCAATCAGCTGGGTGCCATCCTTTTCAACCAGGTCTTTTCGTGCCATTGGGTTTGGGACACCAAGATTCATCCCATCCTAGAAGGACATGCTGTTGTTTTGTTTGTTTGTTTTTTGTTGTTCAAAAACGGTCCTGTTTGTTGACTAAACAAACAACCATTTTGGCCATGAAATCGTGACATATTATATATCTATAGATAATTGTTTATATATGCACACATACATACAGGTCAGTCGTATTTCGGATTTTGGATGATTTTGGGGGAAACCTTGTCGGTGCTACAATATACAACTGGCCAAAACAAAAGCAGCCGCAGTTTGCGGCCTGGAAGGTTTAAATTGTGTTGTTTTATCTTTGCGAAATTGTTTCATTTGCAATCTAAATTCGACGGTTGCAAAGACTCACAGGATGTTTCATGCTTTTTTTCTAGCCCATGTGTTTCAGTTTTTTTAAAGTTGATCTATGGCAGTAACAATGATATAACAACAAAACTGTGGCCCGAAATCCACATGACTCACCAGGAGGGATGGACGAGGAGAATGTGAATGACAGTGCTTTGAATGGGATCACGGTTGTGGAAACCTTACGGAAACTCGTCAAAACAGAGTGAAGGGAAGTGATATTTGGGCGAATCATCTTTACTGTGTACTGATGTACTGTATATACCCTGACGATCCCTGACCACATATAGATACAAAATAGTTATGTATAGCAAATTTTGGGTACATTACTATTGTTCAAGAATAATGCATACATTTACGGAATTGGATATATAAACTCTATAGTTTCTACATATTTGATCATGTTTGACCCTAGATTTGAATTTGTTACAGTTGTTTTGGCTTGGGCATGTGTTTGATTTGCAGATCATGAGCAAAGCATATTTAAACATGAAGGTTTGAAGGTATCCCTATAGTAAAGTTCATCGAAACTTAAAGGGACATGGCCAAAGAAATCATTAGATCACCAAAAAAAAGGGAAATCCAACAAAATAGCCAACATGATGTGGCCAAAAGACTTCCAAAAGATAGAAGGAACCCCAAAAAATCAAAGGGAGATAGTCAAAAACAATATAGAATGCATGTCAAGCTTTCTTGAAATTAAATAGATATATAGGATGAAGCGTGCATTGGCACTTCATCGCCAGCAACGGGCCAAAGGGGCCCAAAATGGAGATTCTACATCTAGATCTTCGACTGCAGCTGGGTCTAAGCAATCGACTTCACTGACCAGTCATTGGGGAGGTACGACCGCCCCACCGCTGGGTATGTGGGATGGCAAATGGTGCTGGCAATACTATGCATGTATACAAAAACTACAATATATTGACTGGCATATTACCCGAAATTTGCTATACATATTATTTTGTATCTATATGTGGTCAGGGATTGTCAGGGGCATATGCATATGTTCTTTGCAGCATTTTGTGATCAAGATCTTTGGTTGCTAGCTGCAGCCATGGCAGCTAGCAGGTTGGCCAATTTTCAGAAGGCCATCTTAGAGGACATGATAAAAATTAGATTTCATAAATGTTCAAAAAAATGTTGAAAACTGGGTGAACTATTATATGTATTATTTTTTTGGGGCAAACCCTGGAGGATTTGCTGAATGACTATGTTCTATCACGGTTGGAGGGCATCAGGAAGCAGCAAGCACCCAAGGTTCTTTTTGCTCGGCCTGACAATGGCCCGTCCTCTGTTGAAATGGTTTCCTAGCTATGCAAAATATGTTTTTGTTTTGGTGTTGGTTGCTTTGGATTGTTTTGGTTTTGCTCATGGCAAACTGGCAAACTTGAAACAAAACATATTGGTTTGCGATTCGCTTGTTATACTGTTTTTTTCCAGCAATGGATATGTTCAACACTAGGTGGAATTGCATAGCGATCTTATCCTGCAATATATGGCCTCAATGGATTTGGCTATTCCTTGCCTCAAGCTCCATTCGGTGGGATGGGATGTTTAGGGACGACCTATATTATGTTGACAAACTAGTGTCGTTGTATCTAGATTCACGCCCATAAAATGCTCACCGTCAGCCGCCAAACTTCCCTGGAGGAAGTCTTGATGACCTTGGTGAAACGCTACGCAATTTTGGGTTCTCGGGTGAAAGGTCGCGACATCAAGGACCAAGTTTGACTAGGATGTATGGAATTTCTTCCCAAAAAAAGTAACTATATGTGGGTACAGTGCGATATTCCCAAATATAACACCAAGTGTTTTCCCTGATAGGAATGGGCACAGTATGAAGCAGCAAACCTGCGGTGCATGCTGGTTCATGTGTTGCATTTGTGCAAGCGCGCTACCACTTCCCGATCACCCAAAGTGAACTTCATCAAGCAATTCATTGCCGATATTCGAGTCAAAGGCCTGTTATGGATATGTGATTTGGGAAAGGATTTTGTAAAACTACAGTAGGGACCTCCAAGATGTTGAAGGGTTTCGACCTTTTGGCGTATAATGAATTCAAATTCAACATACCCCTTTTGGCAATACATCCCTCAGGTGGTGGTGATTTTGAAAGTGGCATCGATGCTGCATTGGAAGCTGCAACACGAGTGGAGGACCCACAGTGGGGAAAATGGCCAGGGGGGGCAAACATTAATCATATCATGCATGTGGTGCCCTTTTGTTGCACTATACGTGTACAAAACCATCTTGTGCAGTCATTAATTATTGAAGTACTTGTCTATGTAGACATGTGCAGGATGACCCTACTGGTGTGAAAACTCCATCATCTACAGCATCGCCACCAAACACTGCTGGCAAGAAAGTGCCTGTCGCACCCAAGGCCGTAACTTAACACAATTACAGCACCAATAGCTAATTAGTTTTACCAAATGAGATTTCAGGTTAAAGTACTAGTGTTTAGTATACCCACTAATATAGATGATCTTTTCCAAATAGGTGGTTTAGGAAAAACGCATCAAAGACAAACCCATCGGCATCATCCCTTCAGAGTCCATTGGCCCTTGCTTAGGCAAACCCCGATGACTTGGAGACCCAGCTCATTGAGATGCTGGAGAATGTTGCCATGGAAACCGATCCTGTGGCTGTGGATGGAAAGGATTCTATGGTGGATGGATCGAGACGTCAAGCTCTGAAGGAGACCTTTAGAAAAGATAATCGAGAAAAAATTTTTTGTTCAGTACTGGAATTTAAAACCCAAGTGGAGTTAAACACCCTAGAACTAGCTGGTAGGGGGCCACTTGTCCTGAAGTTAGTGGACTTTGGGTTCAACCCCTTCCCATGATATCAGTCACCATAGCTTCTCTTTGTACTTCCTCATGAGTGATCAGGACCGATCTCCACTGGAAGCGGAGAGGCCCAAAATCAGGAGGCCGTTGGAAACAAGCTTTCCCCTGAAATCCCTGAAATGGTTGAGGGGGTGGCTGATATCTACAATTCCCAATTGGCTAAGGCAAAAGCAGCCAAAATTGCCACTGCTGAGTCACTTTTAGATAGAGCCAACAAGGATCCCAAAGTTCAAAAGGCCATCAAGAAAAAACCTGCTGCCAAAAAAGCTGCTGCTAAAAAAGCTGCTGCTAAAAAAGCTACTGGATCCCCAAACGATGATGATGCTGGGGATGTTGCAACCAAGGATGGTGATAAACCCCAGGAACCCCAGGAATCCCATCCAGCCAATGGTGATGCAGAGCCGGCTGAATTGGCCGATGATTCGTGGATTGACAAGGAGACCCCAGAAACAAAAAAAGAAATTGATTGTTGAAGTATAAGACCCAAACCAACATTAAATTTGGATTTCGGATCATCATGTGTTATACTCTAGGCCCCAGATTCAACTTGTCCACAAGCCAAAAACTTGCCAAAACAGGGTTGTACTCAATCCGGCTGCCTGCAGGAGAAGCTATTGAAAGATGCTGGCGTACCTGTACCTCCTGGAGCAGGTGCAAGGAAGAGTTTCAGTTTGAAACCTCCGACAGACTGCACGGATGGTGCAGCATCACTGGGCATTTTGTGGTTGGACTGCATTTAAGAAATTTTAGGGGACTGTTGCAATTCCCATATGTAGTATGGAGTATACGATTTTCTACATGTTCATGTTGAAAGGTAGCTGAGTATGATTTTGTCTCTCCACCCCATGGCCAGAATCACAAAATCATTGACTAGCAAAACAACATCCTTTCACCAAGGTGGACCTTGGATCAAATCTATGTCACGAAGGTGCTGGTGCCCCAACATCTTCCAGAAAATATGTCGGCCAACAAGAAGAAGGGCTTCACTATTGCAATCCGTAAACGGGGCGGATGGAAACAATCCTGGGAGTTGGGCCAACAATTGGCCGGTTGGGTGTAGTCCTCTGATGGCTTTAGGAAGGATGGGATAAGAAATTTAATTTCAGAATTCAATTCAATATTAGATATCTTAGGATTTTGAAACTAAAATGATCCTACACAACTCCCATCCCTGGCCATCTGTGGAGTTTTGAGACGTTGCGTATCTTAGTGTTGCTGACTGACATTGTCAGAACAATTTGGGGGTTAGGTGCCAACAAGATCGACGCGTGTTGGACATGAAGGAAAACAAAATATGTGCTGTTGTTGTTGTTGCCGTGTTTTTTTTCGAGTGACAAGATCATTGATCATGTGATCTATCAATTCATTTTTTGGAGTTGGAATGATGGTAGTGGTTTACAGGTGGCAAACACAATACTCATATATATACTTTGATTTCCGGCTGCATTCAAAGATCATCAGGTTTCCCCAGGCCATCCCTTAATAGTAGTGAAGACCACCAACGCTATGGCATTTTTGCTTTCCCGTCGGAAAGCGGCGCTACTTTTATTTTATGGTGCACCCCTACTGCTGACACTCAGATTAGCCACTGTCAAGTTTTTTTTGCGACATTTCTATATATATATATTTTTCTTAAACAACAGTCCATTCACACATCACTCTCTTACTGCCCCCTCAAACCAGGATTCATGCCTGTGACTACGTGTCACAGCAACTTTCAAAGGCTGATGAAGCTTGGTCTCGGGACCGGGATGTCGAAGAAAGGGCATTTCCCAAGTAAAATATTTTAAGTTTAGAAATGTTAAACCGAATGAAATCCTTTTTGGGTTGCAACTAATATGGGTCCAAATCTCCCTGAATATTTCAGATACTTCTGGTTCAAAAAAAACTGTATTATGGTTTCTGAAACAAGGGTCAATTAGTAAACGATGAATCCACGACCATAACCCCATGACACGTTGTGAACCTGTCCAAGGTGATGCGGGCTTTGATGTGCGGCGATCTGACATCCAGAAAGGCGTCCTCCATGACATCACGACTCCGGAAGGCTTTCTCCTGGCTGTGAAAGGGGTATTGCGATGCAGGCGCAATGCCCTCCTTTGGTTGGGGGTCCCTTGCAGTAGGATTCTCAGCTCAATTAGTCTAGTGGGTTTTGATTTAGATCCCGACTGGTTGTCTATACTTACTATGCATAATTTCTGTTTTTTTTCTCGTAGTAGTCATGAATCACCACCACCATCATCTAAGTTGGGTTTGGATATCCTCTTCCACAACGAAACGACTTTCGGAGCTGGGCATTATGGGTGATGGGTGTGTCCCATCCGTAATGGATGGCAACATCATTGCCGCTCGCGTTGCCCTTCTAGCCATGCTGGCGGTGGTACGGGGGGTCTATTGGTGTGAACTTTGGCGTATGATTTATCATGATGTACTTGTTTGATGATCCACATATATATATATATATATATAATCATAATACAAAAATATCAAATGGATTCTGAACACTTCTGATGCAAACCCGAGGCTAAATTTGGGGAATGCATACCTCAAACCCACCTAGTGTAATATATATATATATATGTGGATCATGTTGGCCTGGAAGTTTCAAGACACATACATGTTTCCCGATGAAAACAAACAGTTTTGTATCCACATAGGTGTTCAAGAGTTTTGCACTTTGAGTATGAACAATAGCGATGGGTACTTCAGGTAGAGCAACCGTCCTCTTCGTGCCTCAAAGATTGCCCCTACATCAGTCATGTGTTGACTACGCTGGGTCCGAATTTCACGAAGCGTATGTGGATGGGATCTTATGGGCATTGGGCTGCCAAACCAAGCCAGTTGTGGGGATCATGGAGACTGAGTTGAAAATTGGAATAGCTTTGTGTTTGGATTCTATATATTTCTAGTATTCCGAACATCGTTGTTTTGCCATGTTTTACCATAACACATTGACCGCCAATAAGGGCTCATCTACTACTCTGTTGTTCGTGTTGTGTGAGGCCATCTATACTAAAATTCGATGGTAAACTCCCTCGTGAACTTCGAATGCAGCTTCAACAATCGTCACAGGGGATGTACACCAAACAAAAACTACCAGATGGACGAACTCGTGTCACTGGCGGGAAGCGGTTAAAGGAGAGTGGAGCCTATGCATCTGGCTTTGGAAAACATGTAGCCAAACTTCTTTTGAAACAACGACTCAAGGCACCTTGCCAATGTGTTGGAAGTTTTTCAAATTATGATGGATAATCAATAACGTACTAAGTTTCCAGAAGCCTCCGTTTTGAAATGTCTAAAAAAACACTGTTCGAGCACCCTACTTTTTATCGAACACTTTTCGAGCACCCCATAATTAAACTTAAATATAGGTCTCTATTATTTCGATAAAAAGTAGGGTGCTCGAACCGTGTTTTTTTTGACTTTCGAAAAGACTTTTCGAGCACCCCTTAGAACGGAGGCTTTCTTGAAATCTAGCACAATAACTCCTTCTCCTCTCATAAGGTGTTTTTTGGGGGTCCAGCGCACAAGGTAATTGGAAAGCTAGGGATGTTCCCATATATGTGAGACTATTTACTTTATGATACTTCTGAATACTTCTAGATATATTATATATATATATAATATTTGCATATTACACATCGGTAGATTTACCAATCACCAGATTACCAATTGTGGTTGCTGTTTTTTTCCTTGAATCCCGCAAAACTCACTTTAATGAGCCACATAATTTTGAAACAACCCGAAATTGGACAAACAAACCCAGGTGATATTTCCAAGTTACCAAACTACAACACATTCACCCCATTGGTGTGGGTGAGCACTTCCTGCCTGGCCATCAGTATCCGAGGCAAATGCCATGAAGTGGTACAATCGCAACCACCTGGAAGCATCACAACGAGGAGGTTTTGATTCTTGGCGTCCCAAGCGTTGGGAAACAACGTTCGAGAGTGTTTGGTGATGGTCAAACTTTTAGGGGTAAGGTTGAACTCATATTGGTGGGAAGCAACCGTGCTGACATCACTAACTCAAGAAAAACACATGTTTGCAAACCATGACGTGTCCAGACCTGTTTCGAAAACATATATTATATATATCACTTCAAGACAACATATACATATATATATGTGTAACAGTACTAGTGTTGCGCAGTGGGTCTGTTCTGCAGGTTCAAGGGTGTCTGATAACATGAGTATATAGTATTATTCAAAAATTTACATAAAAAATATATATATATATATCCCAACCCTACAATTTCTCGGGTTTGAAAACCTTGTCTTTACCCCTGATATATAAATAATATATCATATAATTCGGCCTTGCTTCTTAAAGCCGCTGGCAACTAGTGAAGAACTCCCAGGGAATGAACACCACTGAAGATGTTTGCAAGCCATCACTTGCTTCAAGATCTTCCTGTGAAGATGTGAAGAATCTCCGGTACTTGTTGGGCCACTCACACAACTATTTGTGAAAGTTCCACGCCGCGGCTTGTTTTGGAAGATCACGATTTTCTTCCGTGCGTCGTGGTAGTGCTGGTCCAGCACAGCCGATTGGCACAATGTCTTCCCGCTGCCTGTGTTGTGGCAAGTGAAGAGAACCATGGGCCAATTTGAGCTACCCATCCTCAAAGGGGTGCTTCTTGTGGCTGTGCCACATGGTCTTCGGAGTGGTCTTCTGGCCATTGAATTCCAAACATCCGTTGGCGCCACATTCTCCAATAAGTCTCATCGTCCATACACTGCCGCTGGCAGAGTCAAAGGAAAAAATGCAATGGCAAGGCCATATATCAAAATATATATAATATATAGAGATATTCGATAATCCCAATAGGATCTTTACATATGGTATATCTACCTACATTTATTAAAGAAACAAAATGTAGGTATTCTAGAAAAACAACCAGTAGATCTTCGGTTTTCAGCCCACTTAAACTTCCAACTGGTTGTCTATCGCATGAACCCCGGCTCGAGATCTAAGGATATGCCACAAAAGTGGAAACATGCCCAGTTGGAGAGCCTGAGACTTTTCCTCAAAGAGGAGCAGGAACGGGGAAACTTCTCTCCCCAGTTAGGTTTGCCATTCTAGGATCTCAAACTGGTGTGTGTGATGCCCCCAAACTAAGAAGTTAACACTGGAATTTGGCATCCCTATAGATTTCAAACCGGGAGTGGTCTTGTTTTTTTTTAGCTCATGACACCGGTGATGAGACCGAGTTGGAGGTGCCAGCTCATGAATCCATATAGCAACTTGAATTTGTAATTCAACCAAAAAAGAAACACACAACGGTAGGCTGTGTGGGTAGATTGCAGTTTTTGACACTGAAGCTGGATCATGTTCGCCGCACAAAGGGATTACATCACCAAATATCTTTCTTGGAGCACATATATGTAAACCCCGGGTCCTAAATTATATGTAATTAAAAGAATGGGGTTTCATATATGCTCCAAGATAGATATTAGTGTGGCAGGGTTGGGTCAGGTTTCTCAATTCTCACCCACCAAAGCTTGAGGGGATCACATGAACACCGACAAGTTAAGAAGTTGAGCTGTGTTAGATTTGAGCGACAGGGTTTCCTAATTGGAAGTAAGGATCTTAACTGGCGTACTGTACCCATAGGATCCATATATGGTATGTTTCCCTATATATATTTAATAAACAAAGACCAATATGGTAAGCATTCCATATATGGATCCCATGGAAATAAAAAACAGGTTCACCATAGGCCTTTGAGGGGTCATTGTTTCCATAACCAATCTGGTAATCCCGATTTCATAAAATCCAGGGACCGTGACGGACCGTGACAATATGTAAATTTACTACTACTTTTGTAGTCATTTACGGAAAATAGCGTGACAGACCGTGACAGACCGTGACAGCCTGTAATTACATCCATTCTGTACTTACTGGGTTTATATAATTCGAATTGCCTTGAAATTGGCATGATGTGTGGGTCAACTAGCCACCTGTTAGACACATATTCTTCAAACCACAGGCTAAAGTTGGATTGTGGGGCCAAATTAAGTGTGGCAAGTTTATGAACATCAATCCAACAGAACATTTTGGTTTATCGCAGTGGTTACCTGCTCCACCCATTGCCCTGGGGGAACCGGCTTGGCTTTGGATCCACGGCTGATGTCAGCCTCCGATGATGGGAAGTTGGTGAAGGTCGGGTGTGAGACAAAAAAATGTTTGGAGTACCTCCACAAATTAAAACAAGTTATGTGGGTTTTTGGATAGTTCTAGATTGTTTTTGGAATTTGGGTTTGGATATGCTTTGGTGGCTGTAAAGGCGGCTCAACTGGCGCTGGAAGCGGCAGCTCGGCGACGCAAACTGGCTGCCAAAGTGTCTGGCTTTCATGTGGATGACACTGACAAACGTCAACGTCCCACCCCAACGCCATCAACGAAGGTTACACCGGAGGGTAAGAAGTTTTGTGGTAGCTCGGAATCTCTGGCATCGGAAGTGGAACCCCGATCGCTGAGCTTTGCAGATGTTGGTACTTCAGGATTCCGAATTGAAAACATATGTGTTCACCATAATAATGTTTGAATTTGCAAAATATAAAGACTTTGGCCATGATTTTTCACCACATCGGATTTAACACCTCTCAGGTTCATCTTTTTTTTTGAAGCAACACATTATGTACTGTAATGACGCTACTCGAAGTTTCTCAACCAACACTGCTTTCAGGAGATTTGATGGATGAATCTTCAAAGGTTGTTGTGCCTTGGCAGCGGCATTCTACATGCGGGGTTGTTTTGGAAAACGGTCCCTGAACAGTATTCTGATAAAGGGTAGTTCAAGATTCAAAGATCACTCACTATAGCAAATATCACTTCTATGTTTTTCATCGATTAGAACTCTCAACACCACCTCAGGAACCTGTCGATGAAGCATCAGCACCACCAGCAGCTACCATACGATCCCAAGCCAGCCCTCAAACCAGGATTACAGCTAAGACGACCCCAAAACCTGCGAAGGGATCAAAGGGAAGTGATTCCACTACTATCCAGTATCATCCAGTTACTGCTGAGGGGGCCAAAGCTTTTTTTGAGGGGATTGCCCAAAGCAGCCATCAAGCCTTGGAAAGAAACCTCCCTCCTGGTGGTGTGAAACTGCCTCCAGCCCCTGTACCCCAAATCCTTCCAGCAGAGATCCAGGAAGCACATGACACAGAAGGCACTACAGCATACAACCGCAAGGAAGATGCAATGTTGCAACGTCTAGCAAAAATGGATGATGTTGAGCTCACCGCCCGAGTAGGTCAAGCAAAGCAGCACCCCTTGTTTGCTATGTTTGAGCAGGATGTGATTCAACCTGAGCATGATGATTGTTCTGAGTTGATTTACTTTGGGCTAGATCCAATCCAAGATCTGTGTGAGTTCTACATGTACTTAGACACACAGGGTTGCGACCAATCCCAGCAAGCAAACATCCTGAAAGACATCCAGCAACAACCGCCGCCAGACCAGGACCCACCAGAAGACTGTGAGGTGGCATCAACACAGTTGGATCCCCAGACTGATAAGGACCAGTCGCCAATGACCGACCAGACTGCTACAGGAATGACACCAGCAGCAGAGCTAGCAAGCAAAGCGTCAGCAACGACCAGTCCTGTTCCTGGCAAACTCCTGCCTGACAATCAGCTTGGCGATTCATCGTTGTTTCCTCCACCTTGCACCTGCCACAGCGTTGCCAGGACCAACACCAGTTGCACCTGCCATCCTTCCTCCGGCACATGCGACAACAGCGAAGCCTGAACGCCTCCCAGCAGAAAGGGAACCAACAGACTTGTTCAAGCCTGTGACAGCAGAAGGCATGCGAGCATTTTGGGCAGTGATGAAGCGCCAGTCGACAGACAGTCTTCTTGCAAGTCCAGCACCCTCCCATGCTTTGCCAAGTCCTGCTCCCAGTCCAGCACCTGTGCAAGCCGTCCCAACTGCCAGTCCAGTGCCTACGCAGACCACCTCAAGTGCCAGTCCAGTGCCTTCTGCTACCAGTCCAGTGCCTTCGCAGGCCGTCCCAACTGCCAGTCCAGTGCCTTCAGAGGCTGTCCCAGCTGCCCGCCCAGTGCCTCCAGAGACTGTCCCAACCCCCAGTCCAGCGCCTTCACAGACTGTCCCACCTGCCACTCCAGTGCCTTTGCAGAACGTCCCAGCTACCAGTCCTGCTTTGCCTGCCCTCCTGAACAGCCAGCACCAGCAGCAGCAGCATCCACATCTCCATCGCCTCCTGTTGAGACTACACCATCGACAGGCCATACAGCACCTGATGAACCTGCTTTACCAGCAGAACCCACAGCCGACCAGATTAAAGAAGCTAGGGCAACGTACATGAGATTCTACAGATCTGTTCGAAGTGCTAAGGCACCTGTTGAGGTCACAAAGTTCCTGGGTTACAATTTCAAATAATGGTTTGTGTCACCATCCCATATAGACTCTTTAACAGTCAGGTATTGATAGATCTAATTAGGATCGAGCCCATATAGGATCCACATGTATGGCTATAGCTCCCTAACTTATAGTAGACCAAAGCTAAATGGTATATCCATATGCATTAACCATCATGGCATGGATCCTATATGGGATGGAGCCCAAAACTAGTTAACCCCCATAGTCACATCAATTCCTTTCCAATGCATTATCTAAGGAAATTCCAGGAAGCGAGTCAGGATGCCAGTGGCCGTGCAATGCGAGCTCTATTCGGCAACTACATCGAATGTCAAGAAGACTGGATGACATCGTCTCTTGTGCTGAGTGAGCGTACCACGGATGCTGAACGAATTGGTGGGAAATATTCTTGGCTCACAAAGCCTGACACTCAATATAAAATTATGATGCATGTTTTGTTTCTTCTTTACCCATCAATACGATTGTCACCCAAAAAAAATATATATAGAAGTAATCGATTGCAAATATGCATGTTGAAATATATCATCCAAAGAAAATAAACGTGTGGCAAACTCGTTCCGATTAGATGTTTTTAATTCAAGCTTTGAGGCCTAGAAAAAACTCTTTTACAACTTGTTCAGAACATCTGTTATGTTTCTCCTTCATCCCAGTATCACCCAGGATTTGATGGTCAAGTATCATCAAAATGGTGCGCTCGTCCAAGAGCTGATTAATGGCAAGTTGATTTCTGGTGACTGGAAGGAACATCCAGAATTTCCTGGTAAGGATGAAACTGGTCAAAAACTTGGTGATTTCATGGTGTTTTCTTATGGGATGTACACTGTGTAAGTGTAGCTTCATATATGGCTTTATTTGCGTATCTTGTTTTCCCTGCTGGCTTTAAGAAGGCTCAACACAAAACAAACTTGGCATTGTTCATCATGATTCTTGGTGACTTGTTCTAGCTAGTAGTAATAAATATATATATATATTATCTAGAACTGGTTTCCTAATGACTTCACCCTCGTCACTCTCATCAGGAAATGAGGCTGTTTCGTGTATGGATGGAAAACTACGAGATCAACGAGCATGTCCACAGCCGCTCTGTGACCCACACCGTGAGGGTGAAGGATCCTATGATGGGAGTGCGGTTGGAAATGCTGGGGCTGGGGGGACTCCAAACACCAACCCAAAAGGGAATGGCAAGGGCAAAACCAAGACCAAGACCAACAAGGGGGAAACCAAAGTCCCCAAGAAGGAGAAAACTGAAGATCAGCTTGCGAGGGCTGTACCTTTACATTAGCTTCAGTATGTATATTCTTACTTTGGATTGTTGTTTCCCCCCCAAAAAAAGAGCATATATATGATCAGACCCTCCAAAAAACCTTAATGGTTCAATCTGCCTAAGGCAATCGTTAAGGTGAACGCCAACCTTCTTGAAATTTCCCAGTGGTCCTTCAAGCTCCAAAGTGCAGGGGTGTGTCTTAGCTGAATCAAAAGGGTAGTTAGTCCTCTGCATAGTGCTGCACATGTTTCTTGCAAATGCAAAAGAGAATGTCACTCTAAAGACATAAAGGTAAACAACCAGTTGACTTGCTTGGGATGTCTCAGTATGCACCCTGAATATCTAAATCTAAATCGTGGCTTCGACTAAGGGCAAAGGTGGTCGCTGATGCTTTTGTCAGCCAGATGCAGAGTGAGGCTGAGCGCCTGCGATCTGCCAAGGATGCTTTGGAGTCCGTTCTGTCGGCTGGATTGCCACTTGGGAATTCACGTATGTTGCTGGATGAGGCGAATGAATCTGACAAGAATGCTTCTGTACAGGTTCGGAAGCATGTGGCACCAAAACCCAAGCCAAAGAATAAGAAGGAAACTCCTGCGACCCCAACTGCATAGATTTGATGGTGCAGTAGATTTTTGCGGTCTTGGATCAGCGAAGCCTCCAACTTATTTTGATAAGGAACCGTGTTATTGTTTCAAGGATTTCCCCAAACAACATGTAAATCTTTTTCTGATATTTGTTGATGCTATAAAAAACACTTCTAAAACACATGAGAGGCCATGATGCGCTGATATCCCATGTTTTATCAACTCAAATTGATGAAGGGTAAGAACGCTCAGAAACCATAGAGATCTTTACACCTTAGATCCTGCACTATGTCCAAGCTGATTGGGGCGTGCTACTCAAGCTGCAGTGGCAAACTTGGATATTATACCAGGACCCTGGAAGACCTTTTTTTTTGAAACTCATCACGTACTAATTGTTGTCACCAAATATTATGTATGTATATATACTATATAAAAAAGGCTGTCATATCATCATCAGATATGTATTAGTTTCCCTGCTACTTGAGTGCAGATCAACATGAATGTTGATCGCAATACGAGTCAGCGTGGCAGTGCGGGTATGGTGTGCCAGAAACGGTTTGCTAGCTGAGAAAAGAAATCATCATGTGCGATTGGGCCTAACCATGTTGAAAAAGTTCAACTTCATAAGATCCAGGGGGTTGAAAATTTAAATTGCCAATGAAAAGCATACAGGAATGATTTGAATCTGTTGCTAGTTGGAATGGGGCCTTGATCACTAGTGGTGTTTATTGCATCCTATACCGTCCTTGGCAGTCCCCTCGCAGGTGAGCATTCATTTGCTGACCACTTGATTAGTTCGATTGGTCGTGGTGTGACTCAGCTGCATTGAGCACACATGTGCTAGCACCAACACAAGCTGTGGGCGGAAGTTTCAAGAAAAATTATAAGCCAAATGAAAAACTACATATATATATATATGAGGCGACATCGTGCTTGGAGCTGCAGAAAAGTGCAGCTGCTTCTGTCAAAGAGAGTGAGGCAGGAAATGGGTTTGAAAAAAAAACAATTTGGTGGTGAGGGTCTTGGCTTTCTGCTACCCCATTGGTTTGTTTCATGTATGTTCATGCAAAACACTGGTGAGGCTTATGGGGGAACAATGTCACCATTGACCCAAAAGCTTGCCCGTCTGGGATGTTCTGGAAAGTTCCCAAACAACGTCGAAAGAGACTTATTTCGTGCATTACAGTTACCAGTGGCTCCATTCTTCATCAAAGTTCCCACCCGATCTCCAAACAACAGGGCAGATATTGAACTGACAAGGATTCCCATTCTATTACCGCACCAAATGTATCATTTCCTTTTCGACGCTGAGATAATTCAGTTCAGTTTTTTCCTTTCCTGTCCCCAAAAAAATCGTAAAGGTTTCAAACCAAATAGTTTATAGGTATTCACCTTTTTGAATCTGGCCATCATTTTCAACCAAGGATTGTGGAAAGCTGAAAGTGGACCCAAGACTTATCGCAGAATACTGGGAGAAAACGACTAGTACCGGTTGGTTACCTTCAGATCACCCTGGACGATGGGGTGCTAATGTTGTGGATCTTTATGGTGACGATGCAAAATATTCCAAAGCAGGAGAAAAATTCATTCAAATTCACTGGAATGCAATCCTCTCAGAGTCCAAACGATCCTTTGCTACGTTGAAATTCACTTGTTTAAGATTAGTTTTTGTGTTGTGGGGTACTTGTTTAAAGCCCATACTTTAAGTTTACCTAGACCAATATATATAGCTGAAGTTTCGCAAACCAACCACGGCAACCTAGGATTGGACCTGGCAAGATATCCTATCATGGTCCTTCGGTATTCTTTAGCAGTGCCAGATTACACACTGATGGCCGTTTACCAGGTCATCGCCTGGAGCTTTCAGGTTTCTTAGTACCCCAAGTTGGACCTATATTTCGGCCATAAAACCCAAGTTTTGATTTCGAAATCTCTTTTATGATTTTGGTGTACCAAATCAGCCTTCAGGTTTTAGCATCAGGGGTACATCCATCAACTGACTTTGAAGGGAAACCTTTACCTGATGGTCATTCGAAACTTGCTGGGAAGCCCATTGCAGGTGCCATTGGCTATCATTAAGGTAACACTTTAAGTATATATATATATACGTTAGTTGGTAAAATTCTGAGTTTTTTTCATCCGTGATATTTTTTTGGTCTGAAGCCCCACGGTTTGACCCAACAACCCAGCCTCACAACTCAACGTCATGGCTCCTCAATGACATGGCTCGGGTCTCTCCTTAGGTGGCTCTGCTTACTGCGTTGAGTTCAGAGGCGATTGGAAGTGGCAAAGGGAAAGCTGGGGATTGAAAACACATTGGGGAGCAGCAAACTTTTGCCATGTCTGCACTGCCAAGAGAGATGGCTTATCAAAGCCTCTTGGTGTTACACTAACTTTTGTTTTTTTTGGGGGGAAGGGTGAAAAACAAGCTAGTCCATCATATAGCGAATTTGGTGGTTTCTGTTTTTGAATCATTTTGGATTATCTTTCCCTTACTTAAGGTGGACGCGATTTGGCAGAACGTTTCCCCGAAGGAGTACTGATAATGCAATTGCAAATTGCTTCAGGCTGGCTTGATGGGGTGGAAAAATGCCAATAGATATACAACTGTTTCAAGTTAATACAACACACATGATGTATCACAAACAAAGGGTATGGTTACTCGAAGTATCGTGACTTGGTTCAAGCTGATTGGCGTTGAACAAAAAGAACTAAGTCAAGTAAGATGAGAATGCACAAACAACCTTAGCCCTGTCTTCAGGTATCCACATCCTTTGATGAACATTCCTGGCTTTGTGCCAGGGATGATACGCTGGTGCACAATGCACTGTGTCAATCTTGGTATACTGCAAAATTTCAATGGAAGCGTTGTATCTCTATTGATGGAGCATGGATTCTTGAAGATTTGTTTGACCAAAACGGAAGTGTTGTTTAGCTATCGAGTGTGGACTTTTGTAATGTTTTCTGAAGCTTTGATGACTGGGATGTACTTTCCAAAATATTATTCATATCTGATGGGTCCATTCCCATTACTTAGGATTCCTGGGCGATGGAAATGCTGATGACAAATTTCGAGTTCTGTCTGCGCGATTTCGGCGTTGGGCAAGGGTAAACCGATATGAGACCCTCACTTCAAAAATCATAATGTTTTTTTTTTGATGTTTTTTTTTCAAGACCACTCCACAACAATTTTGGTGCCATGGGGTTTAGTAGTCCTTGCACGTTTCGCTATTTTACAGTATCCTCCCACATTCAGTTCAGGCATTCGCAGCAATTCTTCAACAGTGGTTTGATGTCAACATCCGATGGGTTTCCGACGCTCTGTTGTAAGGCATTTAATGGAAGATTGCTATTGATATTTTTGGATGTCTGCCTACATGCTTTGGTAGATTCTGGGAATTTTCAAGGAAACGCTGAAGTCTACAATGCTTGCACTGCATCACGAGCGTTGAAATCTTGGTACGACCTTCTAGAGAGGAGTCCGCGATTTTTAGACAATACGCAGCGAGTAGAGCTACATGGCCTTGCAATGAAATTCGTCAGGGTTTTAGAGCGGCTGGCGTATATAGCTATGCTGAATAATCGCATGCGTTGGCGTTTGCAGCCGAAGGTTCACCCTTTTATCCACATTGCGGAAGATCATTTGTGGTTTGGTGTGAATGCACGTTTTGTGCATTGCTACATAGACGAAGATAGCATAGGTTTAATGAAACGTCTGGCGCTTCGAGTGCATCGTGGGAGTTTAATGGAACTCCGCATGTTGTGCCCGTTTCTTCTTAGGCTAGGGTCATGGACAGGAACTAAGTAGGGTTCAACATATATGTTGTCTAAGGATGTCTAAGGTATAGTAAACCACTTTCTTACCACAAAATCCCACCAACACTTAACAATATGCTCCTGTCTGCTGCCGAGAGTCAGTGTGACACTTGATGCTGGTCCAGGACGATGTTGAAAAGGATGTTGGGGTGGCTGGATGTGATGGAAATTGGTGACCAATCCACCCCCTAATTCTCTATAAAACCATAGATGTATTCTATAGAAAATGGAGTTATAGAAATGTAGTCAAAAATCATGGTCGGACCCCAAATTTTGCAGTCGGGCGGTCTGAGAGCCAACATCCCCAAATGTCAACAAATAAAGCAGCCTTTGGATCCTCAGGGATATATATACACATACGGCTGATGTTGTTTTTTTCTGAGTTTCCCAACTTCGAATTCTTATGTATAGTCGGAATTTGAGAGATATAGATCTCAGAAGTTATAGAACTCGGCCATTCTTGCTGTGGGATGAAACAAAGAGCTTTTATTTTGTGTTCTGGGAATGATGAAATGGCCTAAATCAATGAGTATCCATAGGAGAATCCTTAGTGTTTCGAGGTTCCCCAAGGATTTTATGCCCTCTCAGGTTGGGCTTAACGTTCTGTTTGATCCAAACTTTTGCGGATCAAAAAACACAGAACCTCCTTTAGATTCTACACTCGGTAAACAAACATAGCAATGGAAAACCACCATGAATGAAGATGTATAACTGTATTTCCTATTGGAAAAGGTAATTTCCCATTGATACGTTCGTTTACTGGAGTATAGATTTGTTTTTTGTCGATATAACCTGGAAAGACAAGATCGTGCACACATTCTGCAAAGGTTGGTAAAAAATCAACTTGAACGTGAATTCAAAAGCAAGACTTGAGCAGGCACAATGTACAATCAGGTGCTATACCTCTAATTACCATCAAAGATATTCCCTTGCCACAGTAGTCTGGGTGTTGGTTTCAAGTTTAGTGAGATGATCCAATTTGACAAATATTGATTCAATTTGAACAAATTTGTATCTCAAACCATCCTCCGGGAAAAGGAAACCATCCAAAACTTGGAGAGATTCCCACTTTTTCGCACTCCTACATATGATTCTTGGTTCGGAAGAGATAAACAGTGCAAGGTGGGCACTGTTTATGTAGAACATGTGTGGCTCTTGTTACCCTATTTCTAAGTGGTGGTTTGTGTTTAGTTTTTTTGAATATAGAATTTGGCCCTATATGAAAAGGATGTTTATTTTTATGGATCTTAGAGGAGAATCCCTGTCATCCCAAAGCACCATTCCTGCAAAGATTCAAAAAGGATCCCTTAGGCCCGTAGGTGTTTCTGAGGAAACATCGAGGGGTGGAGTGTTTGGAATATATAGGATGCATGTGGTTTTGAGACCCGGGCATTGGTCGATGTTGTTTTCAAAGATTTGGTT
>OMLO01001212.1_pt1 | contig 19364 bp, 12 predicted proteins | sample 1674811 | NCBI WGS metagenome assembly OMLO01 (sample SAMN06265003, study PRJEB25207) | coral metagenome | isolation source: Coral host | place: Mexico:La Bocana,Puerto Morelos, Mexico | collected 2008-11-13 | reverse complement strand
TTAATATCATGGGTGACAAATTACGCTCACAATCCTGGGTTACGGAAGCGTTGCCATAGCAATTTTATAATTTCACAAGTGAAATTATAAATTACGGCTGAAATTTCGTGCCAAAATTAGGGAGTAATTTGTCACCCATGATATTAAATTACGGAAAGTTAGCCGCCGCTGTTCGCGTTTTCATTTTCACGTGGGTGTTTTGCAGAGGTTAGCTAAGAAATTTACAAAAATGTACCACACATGTGCACAGCTATTGTTCTGCTCATGTAGTTGAAGTGACACGTGGGTATTGACGAAAGGGGTGTAAGGGGACTTTAAAAGACTAAATAGGGAGCTTAGAAGTCATCATGTGCTACCTTCGCAAAACTGTTCTACCGCTTTCTTTTTCTTTTTCAGTTGACACACCGGATCCATATGTAAAGCTGTACATTAAAACGGCACCAAATGGCAAGAGAAAAACCAAAGTCTACAACAACTCTGCAAACCCTGTCTGGGAGGAAATGTTCCAGTTTCATCTTGACCCAGATGTGAAAAATAATTTAGGTGAGCTGGTACCTCTTGATTTTGTGGAGGCGGGGTGACCAAGTGGTTAGGGCGCTGGATTTGTAATCCGGAGGTCCCGGGTTCAAATACTCCTCGACTCCCTGCCACTTGATGGATTTGTGTTTATTGGTTCCTCGTAGGAAGCCGTGATGCGTAGAAAGCGTGCCCAAGGACCAAATAAAGCAGTGGATATCCTTAGCCTACTAAGTTCTGTAAAATTGTGACCACTGGGGATCTAGAAACGACTTTTTCGACTGCTGTTCAAGGGTAACGCATACCTTGGGCAATGCAAGACATTGAGTACATGTATTCCATTTATTAAACAGTCTTTACTGTTGTTGTTGTGGTTGTCGTTATTATCTTTCTTATTGAATTTTCTAGAAATTACTCTGTTGGAGTCAGACACGCTCAGTGACGACTTGGTGGAAACCAAGACATTTGACCTTACTAGTTTGGAGCTTAACAAAGTTTATCTGAAAACCTTCGTTTTCCACCAGGTAACGGTATTAAACTTGCCTGCTCTGTCACAAAAAACGTGTAACGCAACGCAGCGTGACGGTAAGCCAAGGCACGTATTTCTAGCTCTGATATATTTGTTACTTGTTTTCTTTATAGACCTCAGAGGTTGATGTGGAGTTTAAAGTTGAAACAAGGTGAAATCAGTCGGTTATTTTACTCCAACTGGTAACTAGAGAGCTTAAACATGGTTTTTGACGATCGTGTTTCACAGCTTACTAGGAGCTTAACGAGACCTTAAAGCACTTTATAGCAAATATACTTATGAGCCTTTGGTATAAAGTCGAGTTAAAAATTGAAATCTCTCGTAAAGACTACGAAAATCCTAAATAGTCTCTTGTATATAAAATACATAGTCGAAACCATTTTTTTTCCTCAGTTCTGCACCTACTGACATGAGGTACAGCATGGATCTATGTGAGGAGGAATGTGACTTTCGCCAGAAGAGAAAAAATGTTGTCTTTGAGGCTATGAAGAAGCTTCTTGGAAAACGAGGACCAGAGACCCTTGACGAGGTAGGTGAACAGTAAAGCACAAAGTCCTGTTAGGTTTATGGACTACAAGTTAACAAAACAGAAGAGTTTACGAATTCTAATTCTAATTCTGATTGAATATATCATGTTGGTTTTACGCCATTAGCATTTATGTCATTGGTTACTTAGCAACGCGTATGCCCATTACCGCGGGCTCAGTATTTTTCAGGTAATTTTCTTGAAGAATTTTTTGTGATTAGCGGGTCTGACAGTCAGACACAACAAGCTTTTAAAGACTAATTCAGAACTTTCTTTTTACTGATCAGCATGCTATACTTGTGGCGAATTCAAATCATCGTGTCCTTCAAATTCATTTGGATAGTCTTAACATTAAAAAATTAAATAAACTAAGCGAACGCGTTGTAATACGAACTTTGATTCCTTATAAGCGAAAAAAGTCTTAAAGCTAAGTCCAAACAAACTCAGTGATTTTAAAATTAGATTTTTTCTCGACTCGATTTGAATTAGGTGCCATCGGTGGCTGTTCTTGGTTCTGGAGGCGGATTTCGAGCTATGGTTTCTCTCAGTGGCGTTTTCTGCGCTCTTAAGGACATGGGTGTGTTAGATTGTGCGATTTATACTTCTGGACTGTCAGGATCAGCGTGGTACGTTTGGCTTTTTTTTTAAACGAAAGATTCAGTGCTCCCTCTTCTTTTTCTTCCAAAGAAGGTAGCTAGCCAAAAGAAAGGAATTAACCACTGGTGTTTGACGTATTTCAGGTATCTCTCCACGTTATACTCTCATCCTGAGTGGCCGACTGTGCACCCGCATCAAATCAGGCAAGAATTGAAGGAAAATGTAAAGGACAACTGGATGTGGCTCTTACTTACCCCGTCTTGGCTGTACACTCACATGAGCATTATTCTACGTAAGAAGTCACGTGGACAGCCTGTCAGTTTCACGGATTTTTTCGGTTATCTGGTCGGAGAGACCATTTTGAAAGACGTAAGTTTACCAGAACCCAGATTACTCTCAACAAAAGAAATCTCGTCTCCAGGTTGACTCGGTATGCAATTCCGAGATGGAGGTTCGTGCGTACAAGCTCGGCCGGCACCCGGCGTACGTTAAGCCTTTTATCACAAAATATTGAATCAACTTTTAGTGATGTAAAAATGACTCGTTTCGGTCAAAGAAAATCTGAAAACTTCAGTTATGAAATATATCAAATTTCAAATACGTAATAATGAATCAAAAGGGAACAGTGATGGAAGAAAAGGAAAATTCTGATTAAGACTGATTATCAACAAGCTTAAAGAAAGCTAGGTATTTGTGATCATTTTTTACATTGATTAGGAAACATGCATGTGATAAAACATAGAAGGAACATACATTGAAACTTCAATAGATCTCAATAGCCAGCGCGTCACGTAACAAATTTTCTGTTTCGTACCCCTGATAAAATTGTCGCTTTTGTGAGCGAAATTCCCCTAGCCCCACCCCGAGAAGGGTGATATTGTCAACATCTGGTCGTCAACGAAGATTTTGCCTCGCGCTCGAAAATTTGCTAAGCGTCGGTTCTTTCAAACTTTTGTTCTAGACACAAAGAGTCTCAAAAGCTGCAAACAATACAAATGCCCACAAAAGCACAAAAGGAAGTTAATCGAGTGTCATTGCCTTCCAAAAATTAAATAAAAAGTTTGATGTAGAGAAATTCCTTTAACTTTCTCAGAGGGATTTAGAAATTTTATTATAAACATTTCAACTGAACAGAACTCTCAAATCAGGGAAAGATCAATCCTTCTCAAAATCTTGTCCTGTCCCACAATTTGCTAGTAACTCACTTGATTGTCATCGAGTTAGGAATAATTATTAAGGTATTCCTGTAATCTTTTTTCGTAGCGAAAGATTGCCCCGAAATTGAGTGAACAACGCCACGTCATGAAAGATGCAAAGGTTCCCCTTCCACTTTACACTTGTTTGCACGTGAAAAAGGATGTTTCTGCACTGACCTACTGTGGTAAGCTGTGTGCAAAGTTCATCTGTTCTGTGTGGCAGGACTGGTGGTCTTACTCCAAAATGGCCGCCGCTTTGGTATCCTTTTGTTTGCTTGTAAATTAGCCCTTGTTGCCTCGATTAAGGGAAAACATTCTTTTGAATTTCAAGTTTAAGAACGAGGCAACAAGGGGCAACTTGAGGAAAACAAAAGACCACTACAATGACGACTATTTTGGAATAAGGTGTGTATGGTCGGTGCATTGGACAGGCTCGAGTTCAAAATCGTTCCCAGGATCTTCTCCACTTTTCAAAATTAAGAACCGCCATTTTAAAAATCGTCCAGGTGAATACCCTGGGGATGAGGCTGCTTCGATCTCTGGCCAAGAATGACGTCATGTTGCTGTGTACTGGTATCCTCTCTCCACCTAGTCTCCCAGGGTTTAGACTACTCGACAACAAGGAGTAGTCGTTTTATGCGGCGGACAAGCTCCGGCAGTTTGGCGATCTGACTCGCTTCATTACTCTAGTTATAATATATTAATTTTAAACATTTCAGATCTCACTAACATCAAAGTTTAAGCCTTGACCTTATTGTATAACTTGCTGTGTTAATTTGCAATTTTGTCCCTTTTTTTTTCTCTTTCTTTCGATAAATAATTTTGTCACGATAATGTTAACGAAGATATGATCAGCACTAGTCCAGTCCAGTTCCTCGAGGGTTCATGGCGCTCAGTAGACTACCTAGATTCTGAAGGCTGTGCTGATGTTATTGATAAAATCTTGACATGCTTATTTAACCGTATGTGTTTGTGCATGTGTGCGCAAGTGTGTTTTCCCACTGAAAAAACGTGGAATTTCTAATTAAGTACTGTTGTAATAGTTTATTATTGTTGTTATAATGTGTGATATCATATCGTATTTATTATTCTTCTGACTATTTTTCTTTTCAAGTGCGACTGTTCATTTTATCGTTTGATGCATTTTTTTCTTCCTTTTCATTTTTTTTCTTGATTTCCATTGACCGAGAACCAACCACATGACCTGCATATAACCAATCTCGTTCCCAGAGCCCACGCTAATCCGTTACCCAGGACAAGGGTAGCGTGGGCTCTGGGAACGAGATTGACAAATAACGGCCTACAAATCTGGTCTGTTCATGCGTAGTACCGTCTAAATGTAATAATATCTGCTGCAAATAATTCATCTGCCTGCCTTTGTGAAATTGTTTGAATAAATAAATAAAAACACAAAGTTGAATGTTTCTCCTCCGCAGAATGGCTCGAGTTTAGCCCATATGAAATAGGAATGGCAAAATATGGCACTTTTATGAAGACCGAACATTTTGGAAGCAAGTTTTTCTGCGGAAAGCTTCTAACACCATATCCTGAGCCTCCTCTACATTACCTACAAGGTCAGTACGGCACTACTGTCAGTGGGGTGGGTGAAGAGCATCACATATTACGAAAAGCGCAGGCTCGATAAATCATTAAAGCCGTTTTAAGTGCTATTTTCCAGTCTCGAACTAAAATTGAATGGTAATTGTAGCTGAAAGCAAATATCTGCGAAAGCTCTCTGAGGGACACTCTCATACAAGGTCAGGTGTACTAAAGACGGGCTTCGAGAAAACCGTTTGATCATTATTAACAATCAGACCTCAAACTGAAGGTGCGTAGAGCTAAGCCACACTTTCTTTTTGCTTTGCCGCTGACTGGTTGAAACTGTTTCCATAGATTGATTAACTCGAATTTTTTGGCGTCATTAAAATTATCGTATTGTTCGACCCTTCTGAGAAACTTCACCAAGCAATGTTAGGAATCATTGCGCAGTTTTCTCAGTTCGACACAACCGTCTGTATCTACAGGTATTTGGGGCAGCGCTTTCACCATTTTGCTTCAGCGAGTTCTTCACGAGGGCAAACCACCTGACGCCACCATAAAAAGTATGCGCAACACTGGTGATCTGAGAGGAGAGCTACGTAAGTTATAAATTAATAGGAACTCCTTAATTATTCCTCAAGTTTAAACAAAGGAATTCGTGACTTTGACGGTGTTCGGATATCTGATCTTGATTAGCATAGATTTTTATGATTTTATTTTTCCGTTTTCTACTTAGTTCATGTTTCGATTGAGAAGAAATTTCAAACACGAAAAGCCGTGTTTGACCACATTTTCCAAACACTACAAAGTTCGAAAAAATATTCAGATGTGCGTCGAATTTTCAACTATAGTTATCTCTTCTCAGTGTTTGAAACACGGTCTTTCGTGTTTGAAGAGGGGCTGGGCTTGCTTTTCGTCTCGCTTTTGGTGTTACTCAAACTGCAGGTTTTGTTGTCACTTCGGGTCCTCAAGCAAGAAAGTCTCTTTTTTTCTGCTTCAAGGCAAGGGGTGCACTGAAAAAAAATAATAAATTGAAGGGTCATAGTACGATTAACTCTGCCAATGAATGTGAGCCTGATGTATTGAATACTTTTTGTGCAACATGGGTTTAAAAACTCAACATTTTACAAAGAATGTATGAGCTCATTAGCACTTTTGCCACCCAGAAATTTTGCAGTTTTTGAAAGACAATTTTCCCTTGAATATTACACAGAAAATGAAAACGTTCACCATGTAGTAATTTCCACTACCTCTTTAGCAGCCTGGATGCCTGGAGTCAGTTTATCTCTAGCAAGTTTCCTACCATACGCAAGCCGTATGAAAATGAGCTAAAATGTCAACAATGACGTGAGCAGAGATCCCTTATAGTACTGAGCCTTGCGTTCTGGATGTTCTTGGGTCCGTGGACACCTGCTATTATGATGAAAATGCTAATTTGCTTAATTAAGATATTTCCTCAAGTGCGAACTTTGTTATGGTGAAAGACGAAGGCTAACTTCTGCCCTCTCCATTCCCTAGAGGGCATGATCCATTCGGACACTGTAAAACCCGAGGATGATGATGAACTCAGCGATGAAGAAGAAGACATGAATGATACAGACGAAGAGGAAACGAAGGAGAAAGCAGCGGCACATGATCCCAGCTTCCTCACAGCTTTAATGGAGAGTTTCATGGAAAAAGTGTCCTTCCTGAAATCACGCGAAGGTCGAGCAGGCCTGGTGCACAACTTCTTACGTGGTCTGCAACTAATGACCGCACCAGTCCCCAACGGTGAGATATTGACTGTTTTAGCTTTCTCTATTTTCGCGTCAGTAAGGGACGGTTCTCGAATTAAAATTTATGAGTTTACTGGGCTTTTATTTACATTTTTCATAACTAGTTCACTAGTTCAATCTTCAGATCATGTAAAGCAGTCATGTCCCAGCTGACCCTGCTATGGTCGACAGAACCAGCACTCAAATCCAAGATGCCGCTATCTTGGATATACACGCGAAAAAAAATCACGGGGACGAGATTGTTAGAACTGCTGTTTTCCAAAGACTGACATTATTGAATTAACAGTAGTGAATTACCGCAGCTCTTTTAATTTTCATGTGCATTCCACCGAAAAAATCACGTGCAGGCAGGTTTAATTTTCATGTGTCTCATGTGTCTTTCTTTCGTTTGCTCCACAGAAGCAGAAGAGGTTTCTAGCACCGCTGACCAGCTATCTCTGAAGGCCAAACGTATCTATTTAGTGGATAGCGGGCTCGTGTTCAATTCTCCATACCCACTGCTTTTGAGACCTCAGAGAGATGTCGACATCTTTCTGTCGTTTGACTTCAGTGCTCGCGACAAGGACGACGACTCTCCTTTCCAGGTTAATAATTTGAATATTGAATTCGCAATCAAAACAGACACCAAAGCAATACACTCCGGGTTCGCGCACATTTTCATCACTGGCATGCCACAAAAGTCGTTTCGTTGAATTGTCATAAAAGAAACTTCAAATACCTCGATTTTGAACAGACAACACATGTTCTTCTTTGTGGCCTTGTAGTTCTGTAAAATGCTATGATTTGGCAACCTGAATGAAGTCTTGTTATAGACAGAGTTTAGTTGAATCTAACACGCGCTGTGGGATCCATATTTATGTGGATGTTGATTTTTTTTTTGTCGTTATTTCCAGGAACTTTTGTTGGCAGAGAAATGGGCAAGGGAGAACAACTTCAAATTCCCTCCCATTGAAGCTACCTTGGAGCTCCTTAAAGACGATTATAAGGAGTATTACGTGTTCGCTGACCCTAACGATCCTATTTGTCCAGTTGTGGTGCACTTTCCGCTTGTTAACAAAACATTCAAAGAACAAAGCAAGCCAGGTTTGATTTATGACTAGAGTAATTTTCGTTTTCTTGTAATGTAGGAACTGTGATAATATGTAGTGGAGCAAACCATAGTTAGCGAATTTCATAATCCGTCCTTCGTATCTGCCCCAAGAGAAAATGAGGGGAAACAGAAGGAGCTTGACAAACAAGCTAGTCTCGAGAGTTTATTTTATTGCTTTTGAAAACGATGAAAAAGAACACCAGTGACTTGTCTGTCAGCTAGGCCCGGAAATCGGATATTCTCGGCTTCAAATCAGAACTTTCCACGGACGCTCGTTTCTCGACCGCTGGTCAAGGGCAACGAAGACTCTTTGTATGTGTAACGCTCAGCTGACTAGAACTAGTACTCTTGCTGCGTGCGCATTATCCTTCAAAACCGCCACTGACAGACGTGGTCTAGATATCCCAGTTTTGTCTTCTCTAGGAAATTTAAAAATGTTTGTCCCCTCATATGTTGTCACTGTTGTTTTATAAACTTTTCCTTTCAACTTTTTGCACTGCGCGCTTCGAATTCCGTCAAAATTGATGTCTGCGAAATCAGGGGTGTCGTTGAATTCCTAGATTTGATCATGACCTCTGTATTTGCTTAGCGTGGTGTTATTTTGTGTTAAATTTTAGGAGTTCCTCGCAAGACCGCCGAAGAGCTGGATTTTGCGGACTTTTCAATTTTCGAGGATCCAGAAGGTCACTATAGCACGTTCAATTTCCATTACACTAACAAGCCGTTTGAACGCTTGACAAAACTGTGTGAATTCAACACCCTGCTGGGTGAACAAACCATCAAAGACGTCATGGCAGACTGCGTCGACAGAAAACGAGCTGGAGGCAACGTGATGAATGGCATGAATAGCATGAATGGACACAAGTAGAGCCAGCAAAGCTTGAGCTTGCGTATTAACAGAAAAAGAAACGTAGATGACATGAAAACGTAAATTAAATAACATTTTGTATCGATCAATCAAGTCTGGTATTACCGACAATAACGTAAAATGCTAAATTACTGACTGTGTAGAAAGGTTATGAGTGCAAGGTGTAGAAATTAATTACTCGATGATGTAACGACTTAAGTTTAATTCGTTGTTATTGTGATGGTCACGTTATTAAAACAGTTTGCTCCTTAATATCATGAAATTAAAAATGTAAAAGACATGAAAAGGAAAAGCTAAGTGAAGGACGCTGATCCTGGTTGTTAATTCTAATTCTAACTAAGACATCTTTTACATAAATTCCATATTCATCTACCATAAAGTCTCTGCCGGCAAGAAAAGACGCAGGGTGAGAGCTATACGACCTATACTGGCCATACCCGGGCTACAAAGTAATCCCTGTCAAGTCATTTTAGATCTGCAACCCAGTTATATAAACGATGGCCTCCATTTGGTGCGAAAATATGCTTGGATATTTGTCCGCGGACATTATCTGCTCCTAGAAAGTCGAGGAAAACTGTGAGCTTTGAGGAACAGATAATGTCCAAAGATGAAGACTCAAGCAGATTGCTGCCCTACGTGCCAATGGGCGCGATTTTGAAAACTGGGGAATATCACTCGGATATTCACAAGTTTTAACTGGGGGAAAATTCAGTCACGTGACGCTTTAGACCAATCGCGCGCGAGCGAATATACTTAAGGGATTGTAATAAACAATTCGCCTCATGGGCTATTGACCCGTAGCCCTTGCGGACTGCGGGTCTAATTATTAATTATAATCCCTCGCGCGCGCGATTGGTCTAAAGCCACTCCTCAAAAACCAACATTTCAAAATGTTAAATCAATCCTAGAACGCATAGGCATTTCTAAACGAGTTCTTGTGAACTCCTTAGTACTTCGTGGGTAAACAAATTACAGTACATATTTACATACATTTATATTTTAGAAGCTAAGAAATGTGGGCCATCGCTCTAACTTGATGTCAGGACGGACAAGATCTTATTTTGCATATTTGAAGAACGCCATAATGCACCAGCGAGCACATGTCGGAATACAGGAAGTAAAAGAACGATTCACCAGGTAAACACATAGGAGAAAGCAAAGGAAACATAGGTGATGTCCCAGAGTAAAGTATGGTGGAATTCACAGGAAACACGGAAGAACCCACGAGGAAACGCGCATCGAAAGCTGCCGCCATGGCACTCGCAGGGAACACATGAAACTGAAAGTACAAGGGAATACATTGGAGCAACATGAGAAAAGGAATTATGGAATGGTATGGCGAAACTCGCGGTATGCTCAAGGAAATGCTTGAGGTAAGGCACAAGGGAACAAATGGGAAACGCTTAGGGAAGCCATCAGGGAAACGCTCAAAGGAAGCCATGAAGAAACACACAAGGGAAACTATGGAGAAACGCACCAGGGAAACTATAGGGAAATGCGCAAGGGAACCCATGGGGAAACACACTAGAGAACCCATGGCGAAACGCACTAGAGAACCCATGGGGGAACGCACAAAGGAACCCATGGGGAAACGCACAAGGGTTCGCATGGGCAAACGCACTAGGGAACCCATGGGGAAATGCACAAGGGAACCCATGGGGAAACGCAAAAGGAACCCATGGGGAAACGCACAAGGGTTCGCATGGGCAAACGCACAAGGGAACGCATGGGCAAACGCACAAGGGAACGCATGAGAGAACTTATGGAGAACGAGTGACTGAATGTAGTGAAGGAATGCGTGAGAAAGCACGAGGAAAGGCACAGGGATGACAAAGCTAACTCGTGAGGGAACCGGTGTGCACTGCATTGTACTATGCAGACAAAAGAACGAATAGGGAAACGCACTAGAAGACGCATGGCATAGCAGAAGCGAGCACACATACAACAGCATGGTGAGAAGAAAGGAACACAAGCGAGAGTCCACAGAAAATGAAGACAGGAACGCAATAGAACCACATACCGAGAACGTTCGAATCCCGATACGCGAAAAGCGGGGGAAAAGCACGGGAGGGGACATGTCTTTTGGCAATCGTATGATTTCGAGTGGAGGAAACTATAAACAAAGACTGATAATAGAACACTCTCAGCCTGTTCGAGTTTTCATCCGATTACTTATTTGCGCGCGGACTAATTTCTTCTGCAGTTCAATTTTAAAATCAATGACAAGCTTGCCTGCTGTCAGCCAATAGACCATATCTATTCGTATTCTCGGTTTTGGACTGGACCAAGCTTGCAACTGAGGCTAATGCGGGGAGTCTTTTCAATTGAAAACTTTTTTAATGGTATTCCACCACATAACCCTCCCTTGCAAGTTCCAGTCGCTTAGCGAGGATACGAATATGGTCTAACGCAATGAAGCACTTTTTTCAGTCATGTTTTTAATCCAATACTGCAGAGGATAAACCCATAAATAACAAGGGGGCAAAGAGAAAAAGTCAAAACGGCGAAAGCGATTTAATTTTTACTTTAGCACTTTATCTTTAATCAATGGCGAACCTTCTGTGTCAATAACTCACTGTGAACGGCTCATTTATCACACAAATGGACAAAACCAGGACAATACCGAATTCATATTTGAATTAGCTCACTGATTACCTCACTCTCATAATACGACAACAAACAGTTTATTGGCAGGTCTTAAGGGAAAGAAAATTTAGACTGTCGGTTACTTGACGCGGAGATGAGTGTCGAGCACCCTTATGTCGCACCGAACTCCTTCATCCATTCTTCGTATTTCTTGATGTCTGCGTCAGAAACAGACTTGGACACTTTGTTTAGGGCAAGACCAAAGTCTTCCATGTTGACCGGCAAATCTAACTCTTCTTTCGGTAAATTCTTGATTTGTTCTGGTGTCAAGCCGCGAATGCGACGCCTCATGGCCATCATAGAAGCGTCCCTAAAAAGAATACATCATTGGGAAAAATTCACTTTCACACGAACATATTAGAAAAAAAGACCGTAAAATCCCAGTAACATAATGCGGAAGGGCTTCTATGAGACCGTGTTTAGCTGTTTGTATATAATCTGTTTTTACTACTCTCCTACTCAAACTCTCTGCAGGGACATATCAGCATTTGGCTGCTGAATATAGAGATAGTTTCAGTGTTATAATTGTATGTATCTCAGTCTGCGTTAATAAATACAGGATGGATTGATTGATTGATCGTGCGTTATTTTTGTAAGCGGTTTCAAACCTTATCGGAAGGGATTTTCTTTCTTCTGGTCCCACCATTGTACTGCACTTCGCACAGAATGCAAGTTTTGCAGTTCAAGTGCCATCAAAACGATCGGTGACTTTTATTGAGCGATACGTGGATCACTCAAGAAATGTCGGGTCGCTGATGTCTACTTCTATAACAAACCAACCTGCAAACATTTGTAATATCAGCGCCACTGTAGCCATCCATGTTTTTAGCAATCTCCTCCAGAATCACATCTTCAGCCATGTTGACCCCGCGTAGGTTGATCTTTAGTAATTCCAGGCGCCCGATGGCTAAAACGAAACGAAAATGTCACAAGCGAACACTATTAATCCACATGAAAACAACACACGAACGTAGAAGACGCAACGTTCTACGACGCTAACTTAGTGATGTTGTAACTATTCCAATTCGTTTAAATCGTCCTGTGTTTTGAAATCGCAACTTTATAGCAACTTACGATTCACTTCCACTCTCTGAAAACAGAAAGAAACATTTTCTAGCATGAGATTTATTTGATGTCGGTAGTTTAGGCCTTTGCGAATAGGTCAGAATAGTGCTTTACTCTGCGATCAGTAGGTGTCCGACAGACTTATCCAAAACGTGGTGCTACAGTTACACACTTTCCCCGCGATTGAAGTTAGAATTTCAAAAAAAAATCACTATAGGATATGAACGTACTTTCAGGTAACGGTATATAGACTCTCTTTTCCAGCCTCCTCCTCAAAGCTTCATCCAGATCCCAAGGAAAGTTAGTAGCGGCTAGAACCATGACGAGCTGCGGACCTCCCTCCACCTGGCCGCCCACACCTGGATAAGGAGACATCCAAGACAGGATGTGTAATGGTGCTCGGTGACATAACATCATCAGTTTTAAAAAGCCTAGTCCGCACACGCGAAGACCACGGAAAGCGAACGTTTCTTTTTAGCTTTTTCTTTACTTTTTGGTGACAAGAAATCGGTTTGACAGAAAATAGTGTTTCTTGTTTCATAGGTATCAGGGAATAGACACTGATATGTCATGAAATTGAGCAATTTGACTTTGGTCGGTAGGAACAGATCTTTCAGTGATGCTACACCAATTGAGGTAGCCTGCGTTGCAAGCGTATACAGGGAAGAGGTGGGGAGGAAAAAAACGCCCCCTCTGTCTATCCCCGCTCTCGCATCCCCCTCTCCCCGGTTTTACGCCTGCTACCCAGTCTACGCAGGGTGCAATTGAGCTAATGCCTGATGGCAGGTTAGGATTGAGCTAAAATCACGTGTGGTTACAGAGAGATGCAATGAGGCTTTTTTGCAGGCTGTAAGTCCTGATAACACTGACTTGTGATGCTTACTGATGAGATCAGGAGGTCAGTAATTTGGAGCAATCTTTGATCGAAATATGACAAGGGAAGCAGAAAACAGTGTTAAATGATCTGTTAATCAGCTCACCATCCATTTGAATTAGCAGCTCAGATTTGACTCGTCTGCTGGCTTCATGCTCGCTGTCTGAACCTCGCTTGCTACAGATTGAGTCAATCTCATCAATAAAAATTGTACTTGGGGCGTAGAATCGTGCCTGTAAAAATTCAATATTGCCTATTTGGTTAATGAAGCTCTGTGATGCGATAAATGCTGTCGGATTACCAAAATTGGTAAATAGTTTTGCATACAAAGGTATAATTATTTACTAGAGTCTAAGAGAGAAATGATTATCGGTATATTCCCAACAAAATTCTATGTTAAAAATGTTCTTCTCCTCTTTTTTTGCCTTGACTGTGTACAAAAACAATAGTTGCTTCGATTGTGCCAGTCCAGTGACATACGTTTCAGAAATTTTAATAAAAAAATAATAAAATTCAATAAAACTGCATCAAGAAATGCAATGAAATGTAAAAAAAATGTTTGGTCCTAAGACATATTGAGGTCACTCACTAAACCTCCCTCCTCTTCTGACCTCAGACTGCTTGAGAATCAAGTTGCACATCACAATAACTATTTCAAAGACTTCAGTGAAAAACTACCTAGAGTACTAAATACTGGATAAACAATACATACAGTAACAAGAAAGTTAGAAAACAGTTAATCAATGAATAACAATTTACCATCTCAAAGAGCAGTCTGACAAGTTTCTCTGACTCTCCGCGGTACTTTGAAGTCAAAGTTGATGAGGTCACATTGAAGAATGTAGTGCCGCACTCAGTGGCCACAGCTTTGGCCAACATCGTTTTGCCAGTTCCAGGAGGTCCCACCATGCAAACACCCTGTGTACAGCAGACAGTGTAATCATATGACACGCACAAACACCATGCACAGGAGACACTTTTAATTTCTCTTACTTGCACTACAATGTGAGAGGAGGACATGGGACTTTGTGATATTGTGGTGTTGACTGTTTTTCTTATGCTATTGTGTGTGATGTTTGTGTTTTTCATGCCATGGTCTTTTGTTAAATTCAATTACTAAATTACTTAATGTCACATGTCAATGTTGTTAATCCATGCAATTTACAGCTGTATAGGAAGCAAGCAAGTAGCATTATTTATGAAGCTGCTTTGACCTTTATATGACAAACGTTGTGATGTGTTAATTTTGACTAAAATTATCGACGTACAAAAGTGTTATGTGAAGTGTAAATGTTTGTGCAGTGGCAGTATATCGTCAACTTTTTCTTTTTGAGAAAAGTTATCATTGTAAAAAGGACTATTATATCTTTCTTTTGATAGTGCTTTGTGTTGACTTGAGAAAGAAAATTATCCTGTTGTTAGCTATTTGTGATTCTATAGAAACGACAAGTAAATCAATCCCCACATCCATAATATAATATAATAATGCAAGTCATAATATAGTATTCTTGTGATTAGTGCTACCCACACAGCTCTTTTTCTGACACATATCTCCCGTATGGAAGAAGTTTCCTTCAACGTTTTTTGTCATTTTATGGTTTTTATCCTTTTTTACAACATTTCAAATACTTACAAAACTAAATACAAGTAAGCAAAAGAAAGTTAATAATACAATAACCAAAACTCCTTCAGCTGCTAAGTCTTTTGCTTGGTTATCACAATATTTTAGAAATTAGTCGGACCACTTAGCAGGCTGCCAATGCATGTATGCAAACAATTACCTTCCATGGGCGGCGAATACCAGTGAAATAGTCAGGCATAAGGAGAGGAAGCACCACGGCTTCCTCCAGAAGCTTCTTAGCTTCACCTAAGCCAGCAATGTCACTCCTACAAAGCATCAGAATAAGAATTTATTACGCCAGGATTACACAAGCAATTTTTTGTCACAATTTTTATGAGACCTGTAAACACATTTGATTGTGTAGATTGCACAGCAAATAACTGTAAAAAGTTCAAAGTTAAGTGTACCAGTAATGACTCTAGACAGCAGAGATACAGGGAAACAAGGTGCTGCTGCAAAATGTCTCATAGTCAGCCCCAAGAAACTTGGTGCTTATGAACTTTGTCACATTTTTTGTGACAAGATATCCACACAAGCAATTTTTATTTCTCACACGCCAACAAACACACCAGCTTTTCAGCAAATTTATCACACAAAATTAGCTCAATTTTCCTTGTCTTACCAAGCACATATAAGTGTTACATAAAATTTCTTGTGTAGACAGGGCTTTACAAATAATTATTTTTAATTAATGCATGATTGAATCTCTTCATGCAAAGTTGCACTTCCATAAACTGAAACAATATCTAGAACAGCTTTTCAAATTCATTAAAGTAGTTAAATTATCCTCGTCAACTTTAATTTGAGCACCCCTATTAGCTCTACTGCTTGCCTCCGACATTTTAATAAGTCCCAAAAAACAAATACTTAAAGACTGGTGATTTAGATATCTTGAAAAGACTGACTTCAAACTGTGAAGTTTAAACAGCAAATGAATCTACTTTGTCTGGGACCTGATCACCTGTAATCATTATGATAGATACCTGTACATTAATTTTCTTTTTGTGATACGTACCAGTGAACATTTGGATTTTTCTGCAAAATGTCTCTTTCCAGAGCTTCAACTAGATCCTTATCATAACCACTTCCATCAAATCTCTTCTCACCATCACCATCACCATCACCTTTTCCATCACCTTTACCATCATCCTGTGGGAAAATGTTGAAAAACGTTGTGCTGCAAGTAGATGTATGTTTACCCTAGATAGCTGTGAACTTCAAACAAGGCACTGTTCAAACTACTACCTGATAATTATTGTACTAAAGGAAGTTTGAACCAAAAAAAAACGACAGAACAACACAATGTAGGGATAAAAATCAGGAAACACTTGATGGCTCATCAGTGCTTGCAGCATGAAACAGCGTAGAGGTATGCAATGCTTCTTGCCCATTAGGACAAGATTCAATCACAAGCTTCTTTATTGATCAGAAATCATGTCACACATTGCTGAACCAGTTGTTGTTAGGAGGCACTTTGAGAGTAGTTAACATTCCTTGCACAACAACAACACAAAGATACTGGCTGTAGCCAAACCTGCAACTTCCCAAATACATGTACACTAGCCAAATTGAAAATACCACTGGTCATTCAGCCACACTTAAAGGACGAATCACTCACCTTTTGCTCTTTTTTGGCTCCTCCTTTATCCCTGTCGCCCTTTGGCTGGCCACGCCCTCTATCTGCTGACCTGGCATCACGGGAGGGCTTGTTGCTGGGACCTCCAGCAGGCTTGCGTCCGCCCTTATCTCCACCTCGGTCCCGATCAGGACGTTTATTTGGTGCTGCTGATGGGCGGCCTACTGATGGGTTGTAATCATCATTCTTTCTGACAACTGGGCGAGGAGCAGGCTTGGAGGGTCTAGAGTTTAAGGTCACAGCAACAAGCATTAAGACAGATCCAGTCATCTCTTGCGAGTGCAAGATCCCTGTGGCTTATTACATAAAGATAATTTTAACAAACCTTACATAAAAATAACTCACTACATTAAAAATGTAACTGTGTTAGCGTTAACAAACCTAAATTTGGCAAGGTCAAACCAAATGATTGTCCCCAGTCTTATTTTGTGGCTGTTTTCCAGTCTCATTTCAATTTATTTTTTTCAGATTACCTACAAATACTTGAAAGTAACTTGGTACATCCCAAAACATGACTTATATAAGATACACACAGTGACACAGTACCACAAGTGGAATTAAATAATCATGATTGTATGGCATTTCTGTATACCTGTTGTCTCTTTCCACTGGAGTGGGTGCTGGCCACACATCTGGGTCCCTGGTAGGTTCCTCTTCATGTGAACGTCGAGGCCCTCCAAAGTGTACTGTGTCCTTCTTGAAATTTGCAAGAGTTTGATTGATTTCTTTCACTTGGTCATACTCTTTGACAATTGACTGACGTACCTGAAGGGAAAAATGTACAATAAATATGGCATTTTACACCATTTTTGTCAACATTTGAGAAAAGGCAACTCTGTGAAATACTATAAACTTGGGTTTGTGGTATTGTGGTATGGTAGTAGTATTTGGACGAATGGACAAAAAGACAGCTGAAAATTCCATGCAAATCAAATAAAAGTATTGTTTCGCACCTGGTGCCATTCCTGTTTCATGATGGCATCATCTTTCAGCTGCTGGATGTGCTTCTGTATTTGTTGAATGACTCCCTGGTAATACACTAGTGATGTGTCGTAGTTGCCAAGGAGAGCATACTCGCGTGCCATTTTTGCATTTTCACATATTTCAGGGAGGCTCATTTTGTAATCTAGACCTGGAAATAGCAGTCACATGTTAGGAGAAAACAGCTCACTGGACTGGACTGCTTAATCTGGAATCCAGTGCACTGGCAATTAGGCCACCATGCCTCCAATAATGAACTACATGGATTTGAGCATATAACTTACATGTATGCGTCTCTCCAAAATAAATCCATTGGTCCATACATGCATATTATTATTAGTAGTAAAGTAACATTAATTGTTGCTCTGATTTTTCAGTTAGGCAATAAAATCATCCAGCTACCTTGCAATGGTGTGACAACTAGATCATCAATATCGTCTTTGCAACCTGCATGATTTAACACACATATCCACACCCCCACCTGGCCTGCCTCTAAAAACATTGTTTTTATTTTGATTACCGGTACTCTTTTCTTAATGAAAAGGCCAATTCTACAGTATCTTTTAAAGTGGAGGTACACCTGAATGCCATATTTTGCTTTTGCATTATGGTTTTAACACAAATATCTTGTTCCAGTTTCAAGCAATCAAAAATCTCTCTGCTCATTACACACATCTATGTTTCAAGCTTTCATGTAAAATTTTTGGAGCTCTTTAGGTCTATTTGGGGATAAATAGGTTTCTTAAAAAATACAAACATTTATGAAAATAGGCAATTTTGGAGATTTGATGTTGCTTTAAAATTAGAATTTGAAGTTAAAAATTGGTAAATATACGCCTGACAGAGGCATTCAACTGTCTGGTGGTTTTCCAAAACTTCTTTTCCTTTCAATCCCTCTTTGCACTTCTAAAAATTCACCTCCACTTCAGTGAATTGTTTATTATTACTAATATACCTATATTACTGTCAATTAAGCTTACCTATCTGTGGTTAAAAAAGATTTACGTACATGTACATAAACACTAACAAATTCAAGGAAATCTACGTTTGAACAGACCTCTGCAAGTAACAGAAGTGGAATTAAAAAAGCTCTACTCGTGAAATATACATAAGAAGCAAAATTTATTCGGTTGAAACCACAAATGATATAAATGGCATCAACAGGCCTCGACTAAATATAAAAACAAGATACAAGGCTTGACGGTTGCCAAATGTGTCAAATATTTAAAACCACGCTCGTAAAGTAGATGAAGACCAAAAAACGTTCACTTCAAATAAGTAGACACTCAAGCTCCAATTCTTTTTGTTTTCCAAAGAAATCTATTTTAAAACTTACCCAAAAGGTACCACTGAAATTAGTAGTGTTCACGAAGCCGTCAGAAATTCGTTCGGAGCATGCTCGTTTGGCGCGCTTATATCCCATTGAACCTTGGGATATGTATTTGAGTCTTCCTGTTTGGTGAAAAGATAAACCTCACAGTTCATTTATAGCGAGTAGACAACGATATTGAAATCCCAGTGCAGAAGATCGTGACGCGTTGCCCAGGATCACAAATTCTGAATTGTTTCCAAACCGTTTCGAACAAAATTTGGCTCAGTCCTAGCTAATTTGTGGCGGAAATCCGCGGAAATCCGCGGAAATCTGGGAAAATGTGAACTTGCAAGTTTAACTTTTTCTACTTTTAATAGCGAAAGCACGGAGAAGAATAGACGATTTACTCAACGTGGCACAGTGTGGTGAATAGCAAGGCTTTGATCTCTGATAACAGGTTTCAGAACTTTTGAAATGGGGGAAGACGACGATTTGCAGCCCGATTCTCCACCGGGATTCGTGGAAGAAATCGATAGTACTGAACTTGAGATAACAGAGGTAACGATATAAGCTTTTTAACGAACATGTTGTAG
>OMLO01001211.1_pt1 | contig 19395 bp, 13 predicted proteins | sample 1674811 | NCBI WGS metagenome assembly OMLO01 (sample SAMN06265003, study PRJEB25207) | coral metagenome | isolation source: Coral host | place: Mexico:La Bocana,Puerto Morelos, Mexico | collected 2008-11-13 | reverse complement strand
TAATACACACCTCGCCTTTTTCACCTTGTGCAGGTTTTGGAAGTTGCTGACCAGAAATGACCTAACACGACAAGAACGAAAATAAGTTAACACAGAATGGCTTTTATATCAAAGGAACCCCAAAATAATAGATATAGATATAGAAGGTGATTGGAAAATAAAGAACAATTATTTATAAAGAACCCGTAATCCTGGAGATTAGAGAAGGTTAAAATTATTGGACAGGAACAAAACATTAACTCGAATAAATATATGTTATTTACCGGGCGGGAGGTCCGTATGGGAAAAAAACTGTGCCCGGCCTCGGCCTCGGGCCGTACTCAAGACCAAGGGCACAGTTTTTTCACATACGGACCGACCTAGCTCGGTAAATAACATATTTATTTTTTTTTTGTATTTATTTTTTTTAAATTTTGGAAACAGATTTATAGGCGTCATTTGGTTTAAAGTTTCTTTCTACGGATAGTAAAAATTCGCTTTCACTGTGTCCGCTCTCATCAGAATACGTTTTCCTGAACAGTTATATTTCGCTAGCATATTTTTCACTACACGGGGATGTTTACAACTAACTTTGTAAACATTAGTACTTTTAACGAGCCGCCTTGATTGCTACAGCGGGGAAAAAATCCGACCCGTGGGCCGTATCGTAAAAAGCTGGACCGGTCACGTGCGAGTGCTTAGCCAATCAAATTCGAGGATTTAGGATTCCGGCCCGCTCAGATGCTTGAAAAAAAAAATAAATTGCATCATTTACCTTAATAGTTAACGACACTTTTTCCACACCAGGGATTTCCGTCTTGGTTAGAGGGTTAAACTTAAAGGAGGCTAAAAAGAAAAAAGTAAAAGAGTTCTTTTTACACAAATTGTCGTAGACTTAAACTTGAACAAACGTAATTAACCAACCACAACAAACGCAAAGATCACATGGAGTAGTTTAAACCCAAAAAAGCGAATGAAGCCTTTTCAAGTTAAGAAAGATTCCCGCGCATTTTCCCGCGCTTAGCAGAGAGTGCGTCATTTTTTGACACCCTTTGCAAGGTTTTCCCACGCGGCATCGTTAACATTTTTTGCCAGCGCTTGGCCATGGTTACTGGCTTGGCACTGTTGATGAGTTTTCCCGCGCTTGGCACTGTTTACACACTTTCCCGCGCTTAGCACTGGTTACATGTTTTCTCGCGCTTGGCACTGGTTGGACGATTTTCCGCGCTTGGCACTGGATAGTTGCATGTCTTCTCGCCTTTTTAGGAGACACTTTTCTGGTAAGACATTTTGTTTCATGCTGTACTTACGATCTCGTAGGAGCTTTGGTTTCAAAATGTAACCCGCTCGTCCATTTGTTCTGAACTTTCCTTGGTTCAAATGCATGGGTTCAGAGTCCGTTTGGTAGTTGAGAGCAACTGCAACATAAGAAAGAGACGCTCTTAGCTATTTATAAAACGCTACAATACATAAATACCTTAATTGCTGTTTTTGACTAAAATACATGAAGAAAAGAGTACCTAGCTAGCTTTGAGAAGCTCGTATAGAGATTAATCAAGTTTATTAATATAAAACAAGGGAAAAAAGAGTAACTTTAAAAGATGTCAAGGGAAAATTTTACTCCCCTCGCGAGAGGCCCTCGGTATTGTATTTGTACCTATCTGACATCCTGCATTCCACGCGTGTTGAGGGTTGTAGTTACTGGAGTCCACTCTCCCGCCGGCCGGGTATATTCGGCTTAGCTGTCTTGTGTTGTATTCTACATAATCCGCTCCTTGGGTGTTCACCAAGTTCGTCATCTTGGATTCCACAAAGGAAGACATCTCGTAAAAGTCGTCTGTTTAAAATCAAACGAGTTGTATATTTCTTAAAGTAAGACCACCTTAAGGGATGCATGGCGCAGTGGTGAGAGCACTCGCCTCCCACCAATGCGGCTGGAGTTCCATTCCCGGCTGGCCCGTGCCGTATTTGGGTTGAGTGCGTTGTTGGTTCTCATCTTGCTTTAAGCGTTTTTCTCCGGGTTCTCCGGTTTTCCTCCCTCCACAAAAACCAACACTCTAAATTCTAATTCCAGCAGGATAGAGGAACCGCATAAAAACCAGCTAAGGCTGATGTGACTTCCTCACTAAATATTGTAATTTATTACGAAATATCACTCACAATTTTGCTTTGCGTGTTCAAAGCCCTTGAACCCGACACTAGCGACGTAGTTGACACAGCGAGACAGCTCTTTGGCCAGCTTTTGTTTCTTCTTTTTCTTTGCACTTTTTTCCTCCTATCAAGATCATAGCACAAAGAAGTAAGTTATCACACCAGGATCGTATTTCACGCACACCAAAAGCAACGCGCCTTGTAACAAGTCAATGAGCTAAAAAATTAGGAGCAAAATTGTTTCAGCAATACGTTTAATTTCTGAATCGTATTAGACTACCATATATTTGTTCGGGCGCAAGTGTGGTGTATCTCATGAAGTTTTTTTCTCTGTTCAAATGAATTGACTTCTTGCGAGACGAAGGATATAGTTTATTGTTTGGCGCTGGTTTTCTGCTAAGAGACGAAGGTTTAGCGTTAAGTCTTTTATGTGCACGATTAAGTGATGTATGGGCAAATATTTATTTTGTTTTCATTTATTTTACATTTCTTTCTTTCCGTGAAGATTGGTTTGCTCTTCTTTTCTCATTATCCCAGGTATTTTTTACAACAGGATGTGGAACAATTTATCGGTGGAGTGTTCAATTTATACTTTGATTCATTTCTTCCGCTGGCGCTATCATAACATTAGCGTCGAAGGATTGGAAAATACGGAGTATTCCATGACGGACCCTACTCAAACAATTTGACTGCGACGCACTGCTAACGAAAAGCAAAAATCGAGAGGTACTCCACCTCTTGACTCGGCGGCAGAAACCTGGAAACTACTCACAAAACCTAAGAATGACTCCACTTGAAAGCTGACTTCTTTAGCATGCTGACAGGCCCGTGAATAGATAGAAAGGGAACTACCTTCGTCAGAAGATTCAGAAAATGAAAGCTGGTACAAAACAATTGCAAGTTATAGTTAGATATCAAAGCTTAGTCCCCAAACTGAAAAGGTACATTTTAAGTTACAAAAAAAACTGACCAGTTTGCAAACAAATACTGCAATTATTGACTACAAGTAATTATAATAGGTTTACATCTGAGGGAAAACGTTTAATCTTTTTATTCTTGTTCAGCCTGAAATATGATTCACTCTCGTCCGCCATGACTAAGCTCACATGTCAATTTTGTTTTGCATATTTTGTTTTTTAATAATTTAGGCTTTCAGTAGTTAGTGGAAATGGTTTCGTTCTGATTGGATTCTTAGACTGAGCTATAGATCATAAAAACTTTAAAATGGTCAACTGCCAATTTTCTAACCTTCAAGTCTTGATTATCATCCCTTTTTTCTTTAATAAGTTAACAAGATTTATCATGAGAGTTTAATCGCTTTCTGCTGTATTTAACTAGTGTTTTGATGATACAGTATGTTGTTAACATTTAAATCACGTTTACAAAGATAGAGGGTTTTTCCAATGACATTTCGAATCATCGAAGTGTTATGAGTTTACTGTAGCGCCATGTCTAACTAAAAGATGAACCCGGCGCAATGTGATTTTATCCTTTAAATCACGTAAATTTTCGGCTTTTAATGGTGCCGGCTACATGTTTTCCCACGCTTGGCATTGGTTACATGTTTTCCCGCGCTTGATGCTGGTTACATGCTTTCGCGCCCTTGGCGCTGGCTACATGTTTTCGCGCGCTACATTTTTTCCACGCTTAGCTCCGTCTGCGGGTTTTCCCGCGCTTGGCACTGGTTACCTGTTTTCCCGCGCTTTGTACCAACTACAAGTTTATTCCTCAGGTTTTCATTGGTCATTGGAAAACGGCTCTAACTTAAAGTTAATAGCGTTTATCGTCATTTCAGACTTAAATGTTTACTTACATCTGTTTCGTCTTTAAATTTACCAGCACTTCGCACCACTTTTCCAACTGCACGAAAAGATCTGCGAATGGCTTCCTGGCAAACACATGTAATAAAAACCGATGACTGAACTAGGTAGCAAGAGATTTAACACAGTTAACAAATTTAAAGAAATCCTGTCCGAGGGTGTCTTATCAGACAAAAGTTTAAGAAACTAACAACTTCTTTCTCCATAGATTTGATGAACAACATTGCTGGGAACAAACATAATCTAGAAAGTTTATTTCTTTGTAAATAACTAATTTTAAATTTAAAACATATCGGCTAACGGTTAGTTTTATATTAGTAGGTTAGTATTTTCAGAGAAATGACCATTCACTCGAAATTCTCTGAGATATTAATTTAAACGATATTTATTTTGTTAAATAAGTACAACTTGGTGTGTAGAGTTTATGTTTAAAGGTTAAAATAGCAACGTTTTAGCCCCACAAATAATTAACAACAAATCTGAGAATTTTATCGATTTTTAATTATATATTGACTCAATTTTACAAAATTATATCTTTTATAAGAATTAATTTTTTACCCTTTAATGGTGGCTTCTTAATTTTGCTCGGCATTTGTATCTTTTTGTTTAGTACACAACATCGAAAAACACCACAAGCTTGTTAGGTATGTATTGATTCGTGCAAGAAAAAGTGTCAATCTTTTGTTATACCACGTTGACATGTTTATAGAGTTTTTAGAAATACATGAATGGAAAAATAGCTTTGAGGCCGTAAAAGAAAGTTTCAACTGAAGGGAGTAGCACAGTTAGCCTTTTTCATTTGTGTTACAATTTAATCCAACGAGAAAGTAACGCAAAATTGCCTCAGAAATGTTGGATTAATTGTGAAAAGGCAATATAACCAATTGCTGTAGGTGCCATTTATGATTAGTACTTTTATAGATTACTTTACGCACCTTCTTAGGCTTCTTCTCCTTCTTTTTTACCGGAGGTGTAGCACTGTCTGTGGAAGCACCGGCTGTGGAAGCACTAGCTGTGGTAGCACTGGCTGTGGTAGCACTGGCGGTAACACCTGTGGTAGCGGCCCCTTCCGCACCCTCGCCTGCCTTCTCCAGTCCGGCGGCTGCCTCGGGGCTGATATCTGCTGCCTCGTCCTCATCTGTGACGTAACCCTCTTCGTCACTGTCTGTCTCCTGCTCTGGTTTTAACTTCTTGCCCTGGAATACAATAAATATATTGACATCGGCCTTGTTCATATACTTGCTCATAAAAACACTTTAACACAAGTTTACATTTTACCATTTTCCAACATTAAAAGGGGAAATAGGGGTACTGGCACTTACTCTGTATTACACTTATGACTCTATATTTTTGTCCATTTTCTAACTCTTCAATTATTTTACGGTTGACTCTCTTTCGGTTTACAAGCTTTAAATGCCTAAAACTTACACGGTAATTTACAAATTCGAACCAAACGTGCTCGATGTAATGACTGGCCATATCTGGTTATAACCTAATTTAAAAACAAGAAGGGGCATCTCTACTGTTAGAGGGAAACCTGCCAAAACAATTTAGGAAACAATGGAATTATTTAATAAGAAACACGGGAGAAAAAGTGAAATTTTCAAAGTAATTGGAGTTATTTTGCGAGGTTACATTTTCTTGGAGTGCAAATTTAACAGCTTCCCAACAAGAAAAGTGAACTTCCGGTAAAACCTGTTCAATAATGACGTAACAAACTGTCATCCAATACAGCTAGATACGTTTATAGTTAACACTTTCGTGTTAAGCAGTGTAATACCTTAATAAGAATTCTGTTCTTAAAGAACTCCGGCGATGGAAATGTAGTGAATTCTGAATCCACCGGAATTTTGTAGAGTACATCTGGTTATCTGGTCAAGGAACAGTGTTCATTAAGACACTAGAGACTATGAGTGCCGTTTGCTCATTTGTGAAAGTTTGAAATGGCTCAAGAGCAAGAATAACAATAGAGAGTTATTCGTTCCTTCAATCCTTTATTCCTTCGTTCAATTCCTTCGTTCCTTCGTTCATGATTTCCTTTCCCCCTTTTCTATTGAATAACTTAAACTTGTAGTCTTATATTGACATATTTTGTGTTTTATCTCATTTCATTACTATTGCTTTTGCATTCAAAGTAGTTGTCAGGGGTACAGACTTCTTTAGTTAGCACAAAGGATACCACCCAGTATTTCCTCAAGTATCTGAGCCATTTTCTGCTGGTTTGGAAGAGTGCAGTGGTTTTCAAGTGAAAGAATGACAGGATACCTGGCGAAAAAGAAAGGAAACAACACGACTTTCATTTTGAGAAATACTAATTCGATGAAACCTAGCATTTTTACTATTTATGAAAAGTAAATAAGTCCTTACCCATAGAAGCTTATAGAGGTTTTCATTTAAGTGACGAAATAAGTAATTGATTTTGCACTCACTAGGCTACACCATTATCTAATAAGAACACTCTCGCCAATTTTTCATCCAATTAGAAATCGACCTAAAACCAATAGTGGCTCGATCGCACTCGTTTCCCGCGCTCTTTGTCAGCTTCATGTAATTACGAGTTTTGATTGGTTCACTGTCTTATCTGCGTCCTTTGTGATTGGCTAGAGACTTTGATTTTGGTTTTACGATACTCAATTGAATTCGGAGGCCACTACAGTTCTGTTATGAAAAAGCTTTCTTCTTTAGTTCTTTCACAGCAGTCCAAACGTAATCTCCTCCTGTTTCCTAGTAACGTTTATGTAACAAAAATCGCTTTCGATCCTCGAGACTAAGAATATTTCCTCAGTATTTTAGGAGCTAGTCTCTCGAAAAACTTAAAGTGAAACACACACTTACTCTGAAACCTCAAACGCATGATTATTGACTGCCTCGATGACATCCTTGAAGAGGATTTTGGACGTAAGCGTGTGGCCATGATAAACAATTGGCTCTCCACTGTCCCCGTCCCAGCAGTCCAGTTCCACACAGCGGCATCCTTTTTTCAGCGCATTAATGTAAGCGTCCACACTAGAGGGACCACGTAACTGATCCTGTAGAAGGTAAGTGTTGTGCGATGACGCGATATAATAGTGCGTCATAGGATGGGACATGTCTTGGTAAATTTCGTCGTGAGCAGGATTGAAGATGTCGCCTTCGGATGATCTTAAGTAGCTTGTTAAACCTGTATGTAGGCAATGAGCGAACTGTTTATTAAAGAATCCCAGCCATGGTATTTCAGTTATTTTAGCCAAGTACAAAATCACCTTTTAATTCAAGGAAGACTGAAAATAGTACTTCACTTATATAAGAAAATACCAAACAGATGACTGATAATAAACCCTAAAGGAACAAGGATGGTTAAGGATGGAGAAGATTCATTTGACACGGATTGCAAACGACGAAGTTGGAACATTTAAGCTCAAGCTTGCTAATGAAGCTGCTCGTTGACACAGTTTACGGAAAATGGATCGCCAGGTTTCCGTATGACCCTTCATATAGTACCCAAACATCTCCCGATTTTACGACTCGATGTATGAAACGAGCGCTGGCGAGCATACGAAAGTTCACACAGGCTCGATTATCAGCCAACAGGCAGAACGCAAACCAGTTGGCTATATTTACAAGCATGACAACTCAACTCAACTCAACTCGACTTGAACCCGCGAACTCCGGATTTCAAGTCAGGCGCCCTGAACACTCGGCCACGCTGCCTCCAAGAAAACTCTTGTCCAGACTTTGTCGCAGGTCTTGTTACAGGACGGACGACAAAACACAGTGCCGTTACGTTTTTTTTTTTTTCGACTTTAACAGTAAAGAATCAGAATCATATATAGAATGGATGTATACTGACCATCAATACCAAACTCATGTCTCTTCTTCCCAATTTCTGTTGGTTCATGGGATTGAATCATTTCTACACAATAGTCCCTGCTCGCATTATGCATCTGAAAATAATAATTATCCTCACTAAAATTAAACTGGCCTCACTCAAAGTAAATTAGCCTCAATAAAAATAAATTAGCTTCACTAAAATTAAACTAGCCTCACCACGCAAATAGTCTCACTATAGAAATAAATTAGCCTCACTAAATGCAAGTCAATTATACAAGAAGGCATTTAACTATACTGTTTGTTCACGATGGATGTGTGTAAAGTAGCTGATTGACAGACTAACTTGCTGTTTGACAAGGAAACTAAATAGATTGACAAAATCACCGACTGTCTGTTTCATATTGACTGACTGATTAGTTGAAGTGATTGATTGACTGATCGATTGGTCGATCGATAGATTGATTGAGAGATTGACTGATCGAATTATTGATATATTGATTCCGTCAATTAGTCAATCAGTCAATCAATCAGTCAGTCAATCAGTCAATCAGTCAATCAATCAGTCAGTCAATCAGTCAATCAGTCAATCGGTCAATCAGTCAATCGGTCAATCAGTCAATCGCTCAATCGCTCAATCGCTCAATCGCTCAATCGCTCAATCACTCAATCACTCAATCACTCAATCGCTCAATCACTCAATCACTCAATCACTCGATCGCTCGATCACTCAATCACTCAATCACTCAATCGCTCAATCACTTAATCACTCAATCGGTCAATCACTCAATCACTCAATCGGTCAATCACTCAATCACTCAATCGCTCAATCACTCAATCACTCAATCACTCAATCACTCAATCACTCAATCACTCAATCGCTCAATCACTCAATCACTCAATCACTCGATCGGTCAATCGGTCAATCACAAGATTCAGTCAGTTAGCCAATCAGTCAATCAGTCAATCGGTCAATCGGTCAGTCAGTCAGTCAGTCAGTCAGTCAGTCAGTCAGTCGGTCGGTCGGTCGGTCGATTGATCAATCGAACGGTCAGTCGGTCCGTTAGTCGGCCAGCTTACCTCTTGTTCTGAAACCAAAAAGGACTGGAAATCTTCCACTGTCATATGTGCTCCGTTTGATGAATACTGCTTCATGAGGTTCACAATCTCCTTTCTTGTTGATATCGTTTTAAAGAACGCGGCAAACTCATCTTTATTCAGGGCCGCATCGCCATCTGTATTCACCTCCTGAGTAATTTAAAGGGAGACAAGCTGTATCACTCGGGGGAAACCCTCGCCGTATTTCGGACAAAAACATGGTATTGACCATACTCCATTTAAGATTTGGCTCGAAAATTGACACCTTATTTCAGACCTGGCACAAAAATTGACACCTTATTTCATACCTGGCACGAAAATCGATACCCTATCAGACCTGGCGCAAAATTCGATACCCTTTTTCAAACATGGTGCAAAAATCGATACTTTATTTCAGACCTGGCACAAAAATTGATACCCTTTTTCAGACCTGACGCAAAAGGCGATATCCTATTTCAGACTTGGCACAAAAATCGATGCCATATGGCACACCTTCAAAATATAAGTACACGTCTCTAATTCATGGACAGAATTGCATTTACGTGAAAATTTAAGGATGGCTCCTAATTTCCTGGTTTTAGCGGAGACAAATACCTTCAGCTAAAACGACATGAGCCTCCCGCATGCTTAAGTTGCACGTTTAAAATTTAAGTTGTAATTGTTGACATTTAAATTTACCCAACTTGGTTGAAATGTTTCTGTTTTCCTCACCTTAAACTTCTTTTTTACTTGTCCAGGGCTCATATTCACGTTCAAAGCCTCCACTAATCTCTGGACTTCTTTGAGTCCTAAGGAGCCATCTTTATTCTTATCGAATTTCTCGAACGCTTCTACAAGCCACGTTAATTGTTGTCAAAGAAAATTAACAAATATAGATCATATAGTGATAAAGGTAACTAAAAACAAACGTGGTACTTTTAATAGCACCACACGAATTAAGTTTTCTTCGCTGCTCGGAATTGAACGAAACAAAAACCAATTTCAAGAACGAATGGTTTAAAGGGTCACGTTATTTTTGACTCTAACAAAATTACTTTTAAATGGAAGGAAACCCGAAAATAATAGTTTACAAATATAGAAAAGCACCAAAGATATAATTTTAAACCATGAAGAAACAAGGATGGTCAAGGATGGAGAAAATTAACACATTTACAAACGACGTGGCACCTGATTTTTCAAGATGTGCAAACCATGACATGAGATCTTCACTCCCGTGTAGCGTATTTGACAGCTCTCTTTGTCCTAATTTTCCCATCAAGTTACTTGGTTCTTCTCAGAAAGCTACGGAAAATGTTAAATAATAGCTTAAAAAGGATATTGCTCTCGCTGTTCTTTGTCTTCCTTTTCAAGGTTATCTAAAGCAAAAAAAAAAATAACAAAATACGTCATTATTCTCCTGCAAGAGTGGATTTAGGGCGGGTGGGGAGGATTGGGTGACTAGCCGTCCCCCATTCTAGAGAAGCAAAAACACACAAAAAAAGAAAAACATTATAACTATTCATGCAAGAATTAAAGGCAAAAACTAATTCGAAAACCATTCAGTGGATAAGGTCAAGAAATTGTGATAATCGGAAGATTGAAGTTTTAAGTCTGTGCGTTTTTCCAGACTTTAGATATTCGCCGAAATATTGTGCAGAAATTAAAGTAGGGATGTTTCCGAAATTATTCTTGAGAGTTTGAAGTAAAAAAATCTTAGGAAATAGAGGTTATTTACATGTTTACATGTACAAAGAGTAAGGTCAAGATGGCAGGATATGGCCAAGTTATTTTCTTTTGCGTGCCTCGACTCCCTCTCGGTCAATTAAACACGCAAAAAAAGAACGAGGCGAATATCTTGCCATCTTAATCGAACAATGTTTGTCAATTACTTTTCAAGGAATAAATAAAGAACACCGAAAAAAATGATCTTCAGGGTCATTTTTCTTGCGGGAAACGGGTCGTAATCCCCAACCAAAAAAATGAAGCGCCTTCTTGCCCGCTCCAGCGGGCGGCCAAATCTCAGCGCAAGACTCATGCGCTGTGATTTGGTTTTTTGCTCATGCATCTTGCCATACGTACTGTTGAATACCGACGAGTATAACGATAGTTCTCAATATCTAGACGATCATTTCAGTCACTCTACAACCGAGCCTAGAGGGCTTAGGAAATGGCGTGACCTCCGAAAGCGTGATCTTTTTCGTGTCCGATATTGAACCAATTGGAATCGTGACATTTCCGAGTTACCTCATGCTTCGGTTTCAAAACGAGTCCTCCTGCAAAACCTTTCATATGACAATGAGCTTGATTTGCATGGGAACAAACGTGTTGACGAAAGACAAGAGTATTCGATTTAAAACAGAGCAACACAGAAATGGCCTTTTTCTGAATCATTTCGCAATGGTCAAACAACGAGTTAAATTTCGAAAGATTTTGTCCGCTGTTTGATATTGTGATACACCGTTCAATGTTTTGCGTAACTTTGTCAGAGTTTCTCTGTCGTTTGTGAGAAAATTTTTTCACGAAACAAGTTGTACGAAGAATTTGCGAAGCCTAGTACCTCAGAATTCTGCCATATACATTTCTTTCCAATGCTTATGGGGTAGTTTCGAGACTTAAAACGTGGAAAGCTCGACTCACCATCCATGGCCTGGTCGGAGAATTAGCGCGGAATATACGCTAATTTGAAGGGAGAATGAGAACACCTCCGAAACATGAACAGTTGGCCAGAAGACAACAGTACAGAATCCTGATCTTCATTGTGTGACAATTAATTCCAGTGGAGGTTATATCCCTTTGCTGCTGACAGCTTTGTCTTCCAGCTATAATAAGCTTATGATAATTGGTTGCTGTTCCGTGATTATCAATTCTTGAGGTTATCAAGGTTAACTCCAAGCTTACCTCCTGAAAACATGACTGCGACCTTTGCCCAAGAGCGGTATTACGTTACAGGGGTCGGGAAGGAACGAACGGTTTCAACCGAGGGGATTACTAAAAGCTCTATACGTGGAGGCTCCTCCCCGAGTCCAACCCGTTGGACCGTCCGAATACTTTCAATTTTTGGCTCGCACTATCACGCAATAAAAAAACTAATTCGAAAAACCATTCACTGGATAAAGTCACGAAATTGTGACGTTATAGAAGATTGATAAAAACACTTCTCCAAGTTTTAAGTCTGTGCGTTTTTTTCCAAACTTCAGATATTGTCGAAATATTTTGCACAAATTGACTGGGCCACCTTTCTGGTGTAGCTCCGTGACTCACCAACATGGCAGCCGGCATCCGAGACTTACTATGGAAATCTAGCTAGGCGCCTGATTATGCGTACTGAACAAACAAGCATAAGCGCTTTACCGAATACTTAAACCTCTGAATAGGCTAAAAAAATCACGAGGTAAGTTTTCGACAAACGCTTCGTAGCTTAATGTCATGCACTGCCATTACTCTGAAATTCAAAATGCGAAAGCCTGTACCTTTCCAGACAGGATCAGGGATTGGCTAAAACACGATAGAATAAATAATAGAAACTACGGGATAAGAGAACGAATCAAAATACAGGTCTGGAAGAGGTATAGGATAACGAAGCAAGCCACTGAGCTGATAAATTGTAACAGACAAAAATTTTGCTCGCCTTATGTCTGATGAGGATAAAATCTTTAGGTTCTCTTTAGTTTTGGATTTTAAAACATGATGACGTCACGTACAAACGAAAAATGAAAAAGGCACCACTTTCTCATAGCCGCCCATATATTATGCACCCCTCCCCGAACCGTTCCTGTAAGAAACATAAGATCGAGGCTCTCCTGTGCCTGATTGACCATCAATTATTTTTGCTATTTCCTGATTGGTTCATTGTTTTTTTGCTTGGAAATACGTCATAGCTTTGCACGTGCTTTTTGTAGATGGTGTTAGACAACCTCGTTCCCAGGGCTTCCAAGGGAAAAGCCCTGGAAACGAGGTTGGTGTTAGAGGCGTTTTGCGAGTAGTTTAACTATAGTTTCATCACGTTAAGGGACGGTATTCATTCGGAGTTTTTAGAAGTTGGATTTTTACGTTTTGACAATTTGAGTTCAAGCCCGGAATCGATGTGTAAGTACGACTCTTTTGTATTATACGTTAGATTTCTAGGTCTAGGATTTAGTCTGTGTTCTGTGGTTTTCAGAGAATTTAGTCATTTGGAGCGTTCTAGTTTTTACAAGGCTCTATTGTCTTATTGGATGGGTGGCAACGCCTTATGCCTCGTTAGAATATCTTCTCTCTAGAATTTTAACTAGCCTTGTTGGAGTCTCGCCTTAATTTTCACGTTTATTATATTCTTAGCCCTTTTGGCAGCAGCCTTTAGCTTTTAGAAGGACTTTTATCTCGCTTGCGGTGGTAGTCGTGCAAGCACGCCCACATAGTACCTTTGCCAGTAAATCGCTTAGTATTGGTTTTATTATGATTATTAGTTACACTCGCTACAAATAGCCAAGCGTTACAGTTTCATTTTTAAAAGTGTAAAATTAAAATATTTTGTGACTATAATCTACTTACCTGTTACTGTCTGTTTGTCATATATTTATATTTTTCATTTGACCTCGTCTCTGGCTTAATAAAGTTCTCAGCTTTTTACTGCGACCCGGTAAATTTTCCTAGTCAAGACCCACCCCATCTCCAACAGACTAATTGTCAAATTTGTTTTGTCGACACTCACCTTTATTACTTATAAGCTTCTGAAGTCCCCTCACCCAATAGTCGGCCACCTCCGTCGACTCAGCCACCATGTTAAGAGTTGCACCGTTGCCGTTTTCAACAAATTTAATGGATATACACCGGTCCAGTGAGTGCTTTTTCAAGAATCCCTGGAAAAGATCTCTCACACTGTCTCCAGAAAGGACATCTGTCATCTTGGCAATCTCAACTAAACAAGAAAAACAGTAACAAAAATAAACAAGCTACAAATTACATGTTCGAGTGCAAGCAGTCTCTTTCGTTCCTTAGCCTGAGACGCAAATACGCGAAAGCAAAACGAGAACGATCGAAAACAGTCTCGTCCCCATAGCCCTTTCGAATTGTCTTAGCCGGCGCGGCCTTGGCACGAGAAACGAAGGGCTCTTCGTTTCTGGTCCTTAAATATTGTATATATATAACTTCGATGGACATAGACCTCATATCTTTCTCCCCAGTTCAAATATATCATCTTTCGTACATTCATTTACATTCTTCACCATCTACAGGTATATTACGAACTAACAATGTGACAAGCTCCCAGTTGGCTCGGATAGCTCAGATGGTGGAGCACTGCATCGGTATCGCAGAGGTCATGAATTCGAATCTCATTCAGGCCAGGATTTTTTCAGGCTTTAATTTCACAGCTGTGTATATAACCGAGGTGATCATCTATGTTTTCAAAAGAGGATTTATTGAAATCTCAATTTATAGGTCGGCAATGTATAACAAAAAGATATTTTAGATCTTATAACCGCGTTTGTAAAATTATATTTATTTTTAGCACTACTGTCGCAGCTTTTGATTACTATAGACACCACATCACTTGATCAATAAAATTGCTCATGAATGAACGAAAAGCAAACGAGTATCAGGCTATTAACAAAGCTATTAATAACCAGCTTTCTTCCTTAATAGTCATTAATTTCTCTGTACTGTGAGTAAAGTGGTCACGTGAGTCACACAATCCAAGGTTTCCGTTTTAGAACTGCAAGCTCTTGTTTACCTCCGGCAAATATTTAATTTTCCTTTAAATATCTGAGCTCGCTACGATGAAACAGCCAAAGAATTCACTTCAACTGCCTAAACCCACAGCAGATACTCGCAAAATTCAAAATAAATTAAGGACCGTGGGTTCTAGTGAAAAAACTTGCAAATTAAGACTATGTTATTTGTGACGTAGCGAAAGTTAAAGCTGCAACGTCAGCGCATTCCAACTTTTCTTAGTGTATTTAAAATTCACCTCAAATCTAACACTTCGATAAAACCGAAAAAATATATTATACACACATTAAAAGAACTAATATCCGTAACAGTTTCCCTGTATTAATGTTTCAACAGCTTTTGGCCAATAAACGTCACAGGTTGCGGGATTCAAAGTCCCGAACACGATTTGGCCGAGTGGGTTTGCGTCTGGTCACCGATAAGAGTCACATAAGTTTACCACGGCTATATTTAGTAAGGTGATTATTTCCCTTCCAATGACGTAATCCCTGCACGTTCTGACACGTTCTTTGCTTGGCTTGCAAATGTTTAATTTTCCTTCCGATCTCGACAAACAACTTCTCTTGGCTAAAACTACGAAAAATACTCAGAAAATTAAAAGACCTGGCGAAGTAAAAGTCAAAACAAGCACAATCTTATTCAACAGGATGCCCAAGAAAAGTTTCGTCGTCGACACATTCAATGAATGACATACTAGCTGTATTCAACACTCGCTTCAAATCAAGCGCTCCAATAACACAAAAAGGCAACATATTTTGCACAAAATAAAGAGTAGAATATTCAGTTCATTAACGTCTTAACAGCTTTAGACGAATAAACATCATAGGTTGCGTCATTCGAAGTCTGGGCATGGCCGAGAGCAATTTGCGTCTGGTCAAAGACAAAAAAAAAAACCGTGCATAGCAAGAACCGCGCTCGGACCATGGCCGCGCGGTTAAAAAGATAGTGACTTAACGCATGTATGTATTGCAGACCTATTCTACTTTTCTATCTGTGAAAAGCACGCACTTTCCTGCTGCTTACCGAATAATTCTTACAGTAACAATGATTCGATAAATAAAAATTAGTTTTAGTGTACAATAATCAGAAGTTTTTAACTTACATCGTGAGCTCTTCTTTGTTGGCTCGTATCTGATTCCTCCCATGTCTGGGTCAAGAACAAATGTTTTCTTGTGATGACCTTTTCTGCTTGCATCCAGTTTGATCATCTTGGATCCATGTTGCATTGCTTTCCAACAGTCTTGCACTAATAAAATCATGTTAGTAAGATATCAAATTATGATAAGTTGGTTAATTTATAGATTGCAGAAATGTAATTGAAACGTGAATCAAGGAGTAATTAGAGTAAAATCGTTTTAAAATACGTTTTGCAAATGGTCAGAGAATCTTCATGTTTCAAAAAAATGGTTTGGTAGAGAAAAATTTGTATCTGAAAGTATAAGAACTCCCTTCACATTGGACTCAAAAACAGGTGGTACCACTGTTCAGATTTGCTACTGATCTTATCTTTCTCTCGTCGTATGGCTTGGGTAATATATCATTTGCTCTTTTCGAATGATTATAATTCAACATCAAGTTTCTCCTGGCATAAAAACCATTTTCTTGACACCGGAATAAGTATAACTTAGAGAGCAATGCTTTTTGTGAGCCACACCCTTTGAAGAGTTAAAATTTCTTTCTTGATGTGTTTAATAATTCAAAATGCGACAAAAAGCATTAAATCTTGTCTATCCGGCTTGTTATAAGTTCAAGACCGTAATTGTGAATCTGTTTGTTTAAAATAACTACCCGCTATCTGCTGATAATCTGGACAGTTTTTAATTAGACTTAGAAGCGTCTTATTTATTTAACGTTGTCCTCGCCTTTGTGCCTTTGTGTAACATTTACGTTTGGAACATCACTGTTATAAGGATAGACACAATTAAATATTGACCGAAAAAGTTAATGTATTTTCTTTGCGATTTTAAGGAAAATGTATCCTCTGAGTCTTTTTACCCTTGTAGAAAAAACAAAAGCACTCAATTAAAGTGGACTTTACAACTGGTCTTTAAGGCTTATACTACCACGGACACTATAAGTTAATATTTTGATATTGCCAGATGTCTTTATGTCAGCAACAATGTTTAATTTTTAAAAGGTCATTTCGCAAATAATCCGGCTAAAGAATGTTGAAATACTGGCGAAGCAGCGATTCTTTGTCACAAATTCCAATCTTTGGGTCGTTTTCAACGACTTTCCGTTCTCCACTTATAGATGCATGACAGTCTTAGAAGGTTGTGTGACGCGAAAAACAAATTTTTAAATTCTTTCTTTGCCACTTACTCTATTTGACATATTAGAAAATATGTAGATGATATTGACCATTTTCGAGGCTTTCTTTTACTTTCAGAGTGATAAATCATTGTATTTCTGGATTGTTACACTCCAGAAGAAATATTTTTTAAAGCAATGTTGGTAACTTTAAATAACAAATGAAATTTTCAATGAACAAAACAATTTAGTTCGTCGGAACAAATACAGTAAATTCTTCAGTATTGATTGAACATTCAAGCTTTACAGATTTATCCACACAATATCAAAATAAAACAAGAAAAGAAAACCAACTTAAAATCTCAAGTGACGATGAAAAGTTGAAGCAGTAAGCGTTGTTTTAGACATTGTTTGATGTTTCGCGTAGAAGAATTTCGACGAACATGTTTGCTTGCGCTCACGCATACTCGCTACTAATTAGTAGAAACATCAATACTGCTATTTAAAATACCCGAAGACTAAAATAAAAGTGTCCTATGTGGTAGAAAACCTTCGCTCAGTAAGCATATTTTACTTTCTCTCTCCGGCGAAGTTCTGAAAGTTTTCACTAGTAACGTACGTGAGCATTGCGAGATCGAGAAACAGCTGCGATAGCGACTCGAACATTATATATTGATGGCTATTCTTCACGAATTTTCAGTTATCGCATTATCAACGTAGTTTTTATCGCCTGCAGCCGCAAACTTGAAAAGAAACTTACCTGATGCGGCAGAGTTCTCGTTTTCGTCGGCCATTCTTTTGAAAGTAAACCCTGTACGAACTTCAAACACAAAAAAACACACACAACTAACAAATTATCATAACAAAGGATTAACAACTCCACAAACTCCTTCCCGATTTAGCAAACCTGTGTTCCACTCCAGCTAGTTTTTCCCTCTTATCCTTATGAATATTAAACGACTTTTTTCTGAATATTGATAAGAATTTTGACAGTATGTCAAACGTTCGAGCTGGTGGAGTTATAGCAAAGTTTGGAAAGATACGCTCCAGGGTTTAAATTTTAAGTAGCGGATGTAGGAAATTGCGAACTTTGTCAGTACGTGATTTGACTTGCACACGTGAATTTATAGACGTGAGAGGATTTAAGACAACGATCTCACCGAAGAAAAAGCACGTACTGTGAAGGAAACCAAAAACAAAACCAGTTAGGAGCCAAAGCTTGAAAAGACAAGCAGGTATTTCGGAAAGTATAATTTATTAAAGAACGCGAGACAGTTTTGTAAGGAAAGGCTTCAAAGCCCGAAGACCAGTTGTTAAAAATGTTGTTGTGCTAACGGTAGCGCAAATAAAAATGTAACTTTTGTCGCTTTGTTACAGTCAAAATTCAACTTGTTTTCTTTTGTTCTCATCACAAATAAGCCCTTGTTTAACCTGTGTTTTTAGATTGTCCGAAAGAAGACAAAACGGTAGACTATCACACTGAGCGCTGGGGAAAACATTCAAAGACTGGTGCAATTTTGCAAGGCAATAAAAAAACTAGAATATTTTTCTTCGCATTATTTGAAATTCTTATAATTTTTAGCCAAAGTGGCGTCGAATGAGACCGAAAAAAACAACGTATTTTGAATTTGAAATAACCTTCAGATTCTCTCTACAATACTGAAAATAAATGTTTCAAAGAGATGTCTTTTAATTGTTCTGACTGACTGACATCCACCAGTCAAGCATTTCCCAACGTTTTGAGACAACGAGTTCAGACAGACTAACAAAGGCCGAAAATTGGTGACTTATAATTTATCTAAAACTTTAAGGACTCTTCTAGTGGTAAAATTATCTTTCACGCACAAACAGCATATGTCTTAAGCAAAAAGAAACTACAAAGCTCAGTAGAACCGCTTATGAGAATATATAACGGACTCGTAAAAACACTCCTCGGCGCCTAAAAATAATATGGATCAGTTGTCAGTATGGAAATTTGCGCAGCAAAGATAATTTTGTGTTTGTAACGTATACGGCGTGATCTCTACTAAGAGCTCATTGGGATAAATGCTCAAGAACTGACGAATAAGCAAAAAAAACATATTCAATATAAGTTTCAAATTTAAACATTTTTGCTTACCAACTGTAAGGTTTGTTACAACAAAACTCGCGTCTTCTTCCTTTCGTTTTCTTTTCGTTCGGGCGATCTGACAATTACAGGTAGTTTGGCAGGTAACTGTTTGTCTCGGGATCGAAATCAGGGAACATTTCCAACTTATGTCACATCACGCGCAAATTAAAATTCCAAGTTTACCGGATGGAACACTTTGGTAACAGGCGCAGCAATCTGATTGGTCAGTTATACATCTAATTACTTTAATTTGTTAGGCCGAAAAGCAAAATACTGCGACATCAGTGACATCAGCTTTTCAAATTATCAGAGCACTCAGGCCATCACTGACTATAGCCAGTGCAAAACGAACAGCATCTCGTTTTCGCTCACCGTAAGGTGTTTTTTATCGTTAATTGCTTATGAAATGATTTTAAAGTTTATTGTTTTCGCTGAAGCAGAAATTCAAGTTAAGCAAAATTAAACGATGATGCCACATCTCTGAGATAACGA
>OMLO01001210.1_pt1 | contig 19395 bp, 12 predicted proteins | sample 1674811 | NCBI WGS metagenome assembly OMLO01 (sample SAMN06265003, study PRJEB25207) | coral metagenome | isolation source: Coral host | place: Mexico:La Bocana,Puerto Morelos, Mexico | collected 2008-11-13 | reverse complement strand
ATTTTCGCGGGAAATTAAAGAACCCCCGCAGATATCTCAGTTCTAAAAATAAAAAGATACGGGACAGGGTTGACTCACGGGTGCAATCGGTATGGAAGCTCCGGGTAATGGGCTCCTGCCTAGTGTTACCAGGCTTAAATGTGTTGTCAAGTTTTACTTGACCCTAAAAGATAGTATAAATTAATTACCTTAGTTTAGAGAGGAAGCCACGTCAACCTTGGTGTAGGAGGTTTTTGTGGATAATTATCTATCTTAGAGGTCAAACCAGCTCTAAACCACTAACACAGAGCAATAACATTTTTTCATCTCATCGCGTGCAACCGTAAACAACAGTATCGGCTTTCCTCCCTGAACATGCATTCTATATACTGATTCCAACTGATAAGCAAATTCTGCGATTTACACACCAAAGCCAGCAATTAGAAAAGCATATATGATATGCATGGATGCTGCAGCATTCATGGCAAGCAGGTATATCAAATTTTGGTTTCATTTTGTAGGAGCAAAAGGAAGCACGGTAGAGGATTGAGCTATCCTGTGAAGACAAGAGATCGTCGTCTCTTGTCTCTTGGTGTGGAAAGGAAATCCTAACTTGAATAAAATTAAAATATTTCTCTTAAAATTCAACCAGTGCCCTAACAAAGAAAGGCTACTGTTACAAAATGTTAAAAGACTTCAGTACAGTCAGTACCTCATGGTCTCTTGGTAGAGTATCATGTATGTTACAGGTCAAAGTTAAATTCAGGTCAAAATTATTTTAACTTGGTTTGATTCTCAATTTCCTTTGTCTTCTAACCCTAGTTGTTCATAATCAGTGAATAAGCAGGGTTAAGAGACAAAGGAATTTAATTTTTACCTGTAACATGTCTATGAATGAATGAATAATTCTTACATGATAAAATTAATTAATTTGCACGTGATCGGCCGATTCCCGCTTCAGCGCCCACGTTATGCACCACACCCCAGTTACGCATGCACAGCGCCGCTGTTTACATCTCGGAAATATAAGTTAGAGTCTCCCCAGAAAGCTAGAGATGTGATCCAATATAACATTTCAAAAGCCTTGTTTCTTTTCTTCTTGGCTACTGTAAGGAGTAAAAGCATTATGTCGAGAGAAAACCTTCACGTAAGTTATTATTTTTCTATTTAAAGGAAATCTGAGCTCAAAGAAAAGTTCAAAACCGATCAGGGGCATTAATTAGCTTCGAGAACCTGCGTTAATTCTGAAGTCTGTTGAGCGCTTTCTGTAAACTTTTTTGTGGGCGACAGGACAGTACCAAGTCATAGAAATCATTTGTACACTTAAACGATCGTTGCGAAATTGTTTTGAACGGTTTCAGGATTACTTAGCGGCGAAACGTAAGCGTGATTTGTGAATCGCTCGTTAGCCGTCACGGAATTGTAAAGAACTTAACTAACGATAAGATTAGCCTTTCTTCCATGGAAAATTGATTGATCACTAACAACACACGAGATGAATAACGTTACATGTAAGACAGCTCTTCAATTGTTAAACATGTAACTTTTGAAACGCTAGATGTTGAAGTCAACTCGAATCAAACTTGTTAATTGAAATTTTTAAGTGAAGACATTTTAGTTGACATACTACACATGCTTGTAACTGCAGGTTTTTGGTAATATCAACTTTCTCACACTTGGATCATTTCAAGTGAAGTTATAATAATTCCTCTGCGGGGTTTCTGGAAAAAGAATTTCCTATTTTTGGTGGTTTTTCGTTGATCATCAGATTATGATCATGCATAAGATGACTAGTGAGGGGAAATAAAGTGACGCTTTTTAGAGATGAGGTTTTATTTTCAAGAGGAAAGTTATGCCTATCTTAAAATGTCACTTAATGCGTGTAGATTGTAATGTTATATTGACTGCAGCTGACCCAACATCTATCACTTAATTGAACATGTACAACATGTTTGCTTCGCTAATTTTGTTGGCAGTCTTTTAACAGGGTGGCACTTGTAAAAAAAAGTATGTTTTTTTCTAGAATTTCATGGATTATAACATGTGAGATGACAAAGCCATTTTTACTTAAATGCTGACGTGGAAAACTTTTTTTCAATTGGTGTTAGTAATCTGGCAGAACTTTTGTAAAGATATCAAGTTGCAAAACATCAGTCAAATTTTCCATGCTTTGCTGATATTGAATTTTCATGGTTGGTTCAGAGTGTTAAGTATTAATAATATTGTTGAATATGTCATTGAGTCTTGCAACAAGTATATCCAGTGAATTATTCCTCTTTTGGAAAGAAATTATTTGGTTAGTGATCCAAACTACTCAAAAGAAGAATTCCAATTTCCAAGTTGCATCTAGGTTATATATTTGTCTGCTGGTAAAAAAAAATTCTGTGTCACTGACTATAAAATATTAAATAAATATGTCTCTCTGTGTTAACCCCAACCTAGCATACATGTATTTTGTTCCTTTTAATACATTTTTTTTTATCAAAGGCTGTTTAGAAACCAAAGAGGGACATTCATGTGTTTTTTATTTGAGTATGTGTAATTTTAGATGTCTCACAAGCAGGGATTGATTTGAGTATAGAAATCCATATAGATGGCTGTTTAACTAAGGATTTTTAAGTTATAGTGCTTAGCAAATGTATTTGGTCACTGAAGTCACACATAAATTTGTCCCAAATTTAAAAAGTGCTCTTAAAATCTTAACCATAGAAATTATATCTAAGACATTAGCCAAGAATATTTAGAAGTTAATCCTGACCGATTTATATCTAAGTCTTGCTTGAAAGATTCTAATAAATTGCTCTTTCTAACTTTAGAGGAGAGAGAATTCCAAGTCTCGCACATCAATGCGAGAGAAGCTTGTGGAAAAACAGAAAGCTGTGGATGAACATGAGAGCAACTTTACAGCTGGCCGTGTCAATGTTCGTGAGCGATACCTCCATAGGACTGGAATACGAGGAAGGAAAAGCTGGATATTCTTTGCTATTTTATATATTCTGACTCTTATTGTCGTTGTGAATCTTGTGGTAAGTTCATGTAGGTGTGTGAAGCATCTACTCACTATGTCAATAGCACAGTTATGAGAGTTTGTTGTAACTGGGTGTACGAGTGTTTTAAAAAAAACCTAGAAAGCATTTGTTGTCTTACTTACGAAATAAACGCGGACTCCTGCAATGCATGAATAGCAACCAAAATAATAAATTATTATACATGGGAAGCACTTATCAACTTCTTGAGGAAAAAGAAAGAAAAAAACACGTCGAAGGGAAAAAAGAAAAGAAGAAAAAAAAAGAATGTGCGTTTGCCCGTCCGATTCTTGAACTCTCGCACTTCATGCTTTCCCAGCTTTCCAATACAGTATACTAACGCATGGAGCTAACCTAACACATAGGTCCGCAAAGCGTGTATGTGACTAGGATGTTAGCCATTATTGTATTACGGAGTCAGGGCAGTGATTAACGCGTGATTTTATGAGGTTTAAATAAGGGGCAGAAGAAAGAAATTTATTTTTGGAACAAAGCCAAAATATTTTCATCTTTTCTGCTTGTACTGATGCATGTACTTCATCATGCAAAATAGTTGTAGCCTCAAAGATGCCTTTGATTTGCATACATATGCATATTGCCATAAGCATAAGCATACATGCAAGTCTTTTTGTTATTTATTCCCATAAGTTTTTTTATATGATGCATTGTTGGCCAAACAAATGACATTGCTGGGAATGAACAAGCCTCAGGCTTCTACACAAAATTTGCGTGTTTAAAAAACTTCAACTTGAAAGCTATCATATTCCAAGTTTTTGATAATTTCACAAATTCACGGACAAAAGTATGGTGTATTAACGCTTACTTGGTAATTGCATCTGTATTGTCATAAGACAGTAATTCTTGGGAAAGTTAGGGAGCACCAAAATGCCCTTGAAAACTTTTAAAATTCAATTTTACTTTTTTGACATTGTAAGACTTAGCATTTTGTATTTTTATCATTCCTTTCACAGATGCTTGTCATCTTGTATAATGTTTTGCAAATAGACAAGGACGGAATGAAGTGCTTATCATTTTTTGAGACAGGAAATTTGCGTTTTACTTGTTCAAGTGATATGAACTCTGTAACTTTGTACAAGAATCAAGCTGGAACTTTCAAAGACCACAATTTGGTCATAGATACTGAGGACAAGCAGGTAAGTTGTGTATAAAAGGGTTCTTCGCAGAGATACTGTGGCCTAACAATAATTATTACAGAGCTGCACATCTGGCTTTTAGCCTTGAGTTGAAAACAAATGGGGACTTACGTTTTGTTTGGGATGCCCTCAACATAGGAGGCAGCACGACAAAAGTGTTACTAGTGTGCCAAACTTGAAATCCATTGATGCCAAGTAAAATCCTTTTCTGACCACTAGCTGGTATTGTTTTCAGTAGTCCTACCCATTGGCAATTGGTCTGCCTCCAAAGCAACAAAAATACCCAACTGGTCTACCTCCTACTAATGAGGTATTTTAAAATCATGTTATAAGTGTTCATTTGTCCTGAACAGCCACCATAAGGGAACTGGTCAATTGAGATATTACTTTTCTTGTAAATGCTTTTTATTGACTCTGAAGATGACTTTTGCTCTGGTTGTCAAAACGCCAGTCACCAGCAACAATTCTTTTCAGAACTACCTTCACCGGATGATCACACTATATGAACTATATTCCTTTTCTATAACTATAACATCCCTGGCCAGTTACAGAGGCCAAATTTGATTTCAGCTTCTGATTTGTCAAAAACAACTTATTTTTTGCGCTATAAGAGAGCAATAAGCAGGCCCAAAAAGACTTTCTTGCTGCCCTTAAAAAGCAATGAAATTGATCAATGTCTGTGTACAAGTAAGAGACGTTTTTAAAACATTTCTCTTATAGCAATTTGTTCATATTTTCAGGTTATATTTCATGGTGGACCCCTAACAAACAGTGCACAAAGTATGTTAATTGATGTCAACTTTTTGTTCTTTTTGTCTTGTTTTCTTACATCATTAACAATATTGACACACAACATTTATCTTATACATCTTATTTATAAGCAGTGTACAGATATTTGAAGTTATGGTTGACACCGACACGACTAAAACATAAATTAAAACAACTTTTATAGCATAGCTCCAGTGGCCCAAAAGGGCTGCCAAACTAAGCCCCATACCATATAGGAAAGCAAAGGAAACCCATGAATTGACAAACATTTGTGCACCAGGGCCAGAATGTTCAAAGCCCAATTAAGCCAATCCTTGATTAGCAAGCATTTTGATTCCAGTTTTGTAACTTTGCAGTAAGGTTATCAGTTTCTTATTTTTTTCACTTTGAATAATCCTAAACTGTATTAAGTATTATAAGCAAGAAAAATAAAATATTTCTTAATAAAGAAAAATTTCGTCTTTGGTTAACTTTTAATTCTGGGTTAGTGTTGACTGGCTCTTATACAATCTGTCACAGTTGTAGTGTGATCTGTTGTGATCTGGAAACTTAGTGATAAAGCCTAAACAAAACAGTCATTATGTCAAAAGAAGAATTTTAATCTAAGTAAAATATTCCTTTGTACAGTGCATGTAGGAGCAGATTTGACAGAGATCCAGGCTAAACATGGCTTTAGATTTGTGGATCCATATGTAAAGAAGACCATTCTCAACTTGAACGGAAGTGTGTGGTACGTAAACCCAGAAACAATCAATGCTTTCACAGTTGCTGGGGATTCATTGGTTACTCACCGGGTAAGTTAAAGTTATCAAATATCTTAACCCTTCAAGCTAAAGTCAATCAACCATTGAATTCATGCTCTGATTGACCAAAGCAAAGATCAGAATTGTTTGACTTGCAGCATTAGAAAATTCTTTTGGAATGAAAACTACATGTAGCATCAGCCCCTGAGTGTGCAAGGAACTGCCTGGAACTTTGTTTGTTCACAAAATTGAAGATTACAGAAGGTTTTCTAGGCTTTTTTCAGGCTTTCTGAAGGGCTAATCTTCTTGATATGATAATCTTCTTGATATGATAATCTTTTTGATATGATAATCTTCTTGATATGATATATGCAGTTTTTTGAGATTTTTCATGATTTGTACTATCATGAGCGATTTGAGGTTGATTGTGGAAAACCCCACCACAATGACTGTGTAATAGCAGAAGGGCCTTCCCGAGGAAGCTAGATATTACTATAACACAGTCAGTTTACTCAAGCTATTACAGCTTGTTGTTATATTATGCTTGCCAAGTAGTGTAAGCAGTAGTCTCTTGACCAGTTTCTTTGCAGTTGTTTCTCTGATGCAATATCCCTCTTTCTCAAAAATGCTTGAAAACTAGAAATTTCATGTGCACTTCACTTTACAGGTTGTAAGCAATGAAGATCAGAATTTGACAGTGACCTCTGAGAAAACGATTTCAGTGGAGGGACATGAGGGCTTGCACTTTGATGGAAAAATGTTTCACTTTGACGCCGATGAAGATGTGGACATTTCATCAAGCTTGGTAAGAAAATGTTGTTATACATGTATGTAAAACGTGATATTCTAATGTCATCTTATGGCCTGGTCACTATCACAAGACCAATGTGCTATAAAATTCCAATAGAAGGTCCTGGGCGTAATTTTTTTCATACAAAGATTGTTTTGGTTTCTTGTTTTTTAGATGGGCCTGTCAGCAGAGGTTCAGGCTACAATAGAGGGTTATATCAGAATTTACATCTCTTTTTAAGAGCTGAGGGGACTACTTAATTTTGCACCTTTTTCAAGTCTAAGATTTGACATGCTTGGTAAATTTAGGAAGTCAAATTTGTAACTAGGGGATATGTTATTCTTGGAATTGACAGTGTCATTATCCTGAATTTAAATGTAAAATTATGGTAATAAACACTAAGTAAATGTAACTGCATTCCTAAAAAATTGTCTTCTAATTTATTTTTATATCCTTGTGCTTCTAATCTTTATCTTTTGTTCCCACAGAACAAAGAAATCATTTTTGATGCAGCGCAGGGAGTTTATTTTGACGGTGATGTCCTTGCCACACCCACTGGAGCCCCAGTCCCCTCTGCTAATCGGTTCAAGTTGTGTGCCTGTTTAAACACTGGAAAACTTTTCCGTGTAGCTGTCAGCTCAAATTCCTCAACCTGTACGACGGTTGAGACTTTTTGTTAATCATTTATAGAACCAGGCTAAAATTTAGGCTGAATTAAGGTAACTAAAATATGGCCACTTTGCAAATGAGAGGTGTTCTGGGGTGAGTCTCATCTCACAGTCCTTTATGAACCATGTCTGGGTATATTATAGCTTCTCATCATTCGTTTTTCATGGTAATAGTCTCACAAGCGACTGCAAGATGACACTAGCCACCCACATTTCTTCAGTCAAATTGACATACAAGCTAGACAGTGTAATTTGGTAACGGTTAACTATTACAAATGCCGAACATGAGCAGGAAAAACATACTCCTTGGTGGGCCGAGGTTTAAATTCTCGGTTTAATTCCTGTTTCTGTGCTTGCTACACAAGCTAGATTACACAGAAGTAAAGTTCATTGAATAGGTTCAAGCACAATACACTTGTTAAAATGTTGCCTTTATCATATGATGTTGCCTTTGGGAGTCATATGCTAACAAAATAATTGGTTGGAGGGCTAGTACTTTTCTATCATAATATTCCTGTTGGAAGTTAACCTAGTCTAAAGGAATGATCAAATGAATTGTTTGTAAGTTTGACTCTGTTTTACCCTGCACAGATGAATTTTCTACAAGTGTCCGTTTCTTTTCTAAGCACAGCCAGTTTTATACTTTTATAGGAAAGTTGTACAGTTTTCTTACAAGTTATAAATTATTTGCACCATTTTTACCGGATGAAAGGTTCTGGTAAAAATAAAGTTTGGGATCAAGAGAGTTGTCATGCAACATGCAATGTTGTTTTAGTTTTCTAGGGGGGAGGCCTCAAAAAACCTATCCTAGTTTACTTTTCTCAAATTCTACTATTTTGAGAATATATATTGTGGATAAATGGCTTACTAAGTCAATTGTAATCTTTTAGATGTTATGCTATAGGGAATACAGAGAACAAGAATGTCCTTGCAGGTCATGCCTTTTGAACACGCTTGTATGTAATGGTGTAGACATAACTGAACTGAGCAGATTTTTTCTTATGATTGGCTGTCAATCAAGTCTTACTTGACTGAGTGACAGGCTGGGGTGCTGACATATTCAGTTACTATGTTAACCATGATTGACGTTGCTTGACTTTGAGCTCATTTGGTCTTTGACAACTTTTCAGTCGTCAGTTATATGTTAAGGATTGGCAGGACTTCATTCACACTGTATCAAATGGTCTATTGATATAAGACTTTTGGTCAGTTTTGTAATTCAATAACGGTAGTATTTTTCAGCTACAGGCACTTTAACATAGATTGGAAGGTTGAAATATTTTAAGTTTTGTAGCATAACGGTCCGGTATGGTCTGGAAGAGTTGACTGTGTTTCTACAATAAAGCGAGGGAACTTTAATGCATATATGTGCTCTATCTTTTGTTGTTGTTGCTTTTTTTTTATAACAACAAGTACAACAAATGCTGCCTTATTCAGCTGATGACAGAAACCTGTCGCTCATAAGCCCCCCTTCTACCAAAATAACAAAATGTTACTTCCGATTGTAAGCTCCCGCGCTGAAGCTCCTCTTGTTATAGTCACATTCTACCTGTAACAAAATATTACTTCCGATTACAAGCCCTCCGATGTACGCTCTCCTTTTGTTTAAAATAAAATGAATTCGAATTATTACGATGTTTTAAAGCTGGAGTTCATTTGAAAACGGATTTTCTATTCCGCCTATAAGCCATCCCCTGGGATATAACCCCTTCCATTTAAAAGCTCATCCAAAACCCCCAACGAAGTCGTATAAGCCCAGGGCTTATAAGCGGCAGTTAGCGGTATTTTAGATACCTTCTATTGCACATAGATCAACGCATACCCGCTGTTTGAGAAGTGAAAGGTTGAGAAAGGGGCCTTCCTTGGTGAGGTGGGATGGGGAGGGGAATGTCCTGTGGGGTGGGGAATGTCCTGAGAATTTCGACTTGTTACCTGTTAATAAATTGAAAGTTTCTATTGCAAGTAGAAATACCGCTCTTTCTATTAAATTTATCTAAACCTAGCTTGTTCCCTTGAAATAAATGTTCATTTCCCCCTGATCTGGGAATCCTTCAATAAAGGGCTTAGGCTAACAAAGTCCGGAGTCCCGGCCGGAGACTGCGATGGACAGGTATTTGCCTAGGGAGACTGGCCATAGTTGCTTCATGCTACGAACTGAACCCAGGACTGAACCGGAGTGTAATGCCGATCACTAACACGCGTGCGGCAATCGTATTGATCCAGGCTTGTTCAACGGTAGCCTGTTTCTCTGACGGTCCACGTGGTTCGCTGCTACACACATTCTCTCCCGCGATCTGGACCGTCAAACATACAGTTATTTTGGCCTTTAACACCAGAAGTCAACAAGATCATACGATGCTTTGTGTCACTTGCATCATCTATCTTATCAGTACCTGAGTTGCATCTATGTACAGGCGATTCTTCGCCACACCGGCACTAAGCCACCGGGCAGGCTCAAACTTACTATGATAAAGTAGCGAGTTAGCCTGATACATAATCCCTACTAGAAGGACCAGGACACTGTGCTTTGTCTGGTTTCTACTTGACCTTTTCAACTTGGATAGCCCCGGCCTACCAGCAGCTGTGCTCCCAACGGCCAAGTTCTCAGGGATATAGAAACACAAGCTTTCCTATAGCTACAATCCACGACAAAGTCCTGGATAACAAAGCACGAAAATCCGTTGACTAGCTATTTTGGAAACACTCAGTAATGAAATCACTGATAGGGATTCCCCTTTCCCCCCTGACAATGTTGGAAATGAGCAATGACGAATTCATCACGATAAACAATATTGAATCGGGGGAGGAGGACAGAGAACTATCTCAAGAGGGAGAACTTGATCAAGTACAATATTTGAGGGTTTCGTCAAAGACAATATTTGAGAGTTTGATAAGATAAATTGTTTGAAATCAAAGGAAATCGATTTGCGCTGCAACTGAAAAGTGAATTGAGCCTAAAATACATTCAGAAAAATAGGAAGAAAGAAAGTTTTAGGCCCGCTATTATCAAGGTAATTCCTCTCAGGGTTTATTTTTAGACATGGTTTCCAGTCTTCTGGTAGATATTAAAGGTTGTGCAGATGTTTTCTTCGAGGATGAAAATGCAGGTAAAGCCGCTTGAGCTGTCTACATTAGTAATATCCTCATCAAAAGATGGCATATTTCTATATTTCTATTTGCGTCCAGCATGTCTGTAAAAGCCTTGCTCAGAGCAAGACATGACGAGAAATACGGAAAAATACATTGCCTGGTGATAGTCAAAGTAGACACAACGAAGAAATTGACAATTGAATGAGATTTTCGTTTAAATGTTATTGTTTTTAGTTCAGTAAAAACTCAAACTTGAGAATATATCCAATTTTGGATTACAATGATTTTCTTCCAAAGAAGAACATGCTATTGAAAAACAAGCTTCTCATTTTTATATATAATAGTAATAACAACAACTGACTATATACTTTAAAATACAGAAACATATTTGCCAAAACTTGCGAATGCGATAAAATTCGCCTATAATTAGCTAACAAAGGGTAATCATCTTCTTTATAATTTATAAGAAAACACTGAAAATGGAGGCTTACTATCAGACGCGACTTGAGAAGAAAAAAGGATTATTATTAGGATTGTTGCTTGAATTAATTAGGTCGTATACTGGTATGTTCCCTGTATCTTGTGATTTCAGAGTCTTAAAATCCGACTTTTTTCCCACTTTGAAAAATAGTACATTGTTTCCATTTATCTGGCCAATAAAATATAAATAGTATAGCCTTTTCCCATTTCTCGCAGGTTTTAAATGTAAAATATACAAATATCCTGTCGCAGTTTGCGAATAATTATTTATAACTTGCTATAAATTGGCAATACAATTATAGTATTTAATAATTTTCATTCCACTCGGAGGCCTGCTCACTGGATTCTTGATTGCCGACAAAAACTAAAAAGAATAGCGGCTATTAACATCATTCAGTCAAGAGTTGTCTCACGGTAAAAAAAAAAACCCAACTGAATAATGAGAGCTGCTACAGTGCACTCAGTGATATATTGGCGAAGAAAGAGAAGCTATGACGATAACTTATAACACTAAATATTAACATAATGCTTGTGATTTCAGTTGCTGAAGAAGCGCTTCACTTAACTTGCCTCAAGTAAAATGACGAGGCCACGAGACTGAAGTCTTTGACTTTAAGAAAGTCCACGTTTTACTTTATGCAGAAAATGTTGCCTTAATTATCCATTTTACTGTGCTTAGTTACCTGGCGTATGATTGCAAGCGAGGAAGGAAGTGACCTTAGTTTTGATAGAAACCTTACTACGTTTGATCTGTAAATGAAGTTGTTCCAAAGTTAAAAAGGTGCATTTAGATGAATTAACATGGAAAAAAGCATTGAGGTCAAAACATGATCACCTGCAGCCTCGCTGCCATTCAAAGGCCCGGTAACTGAACAAACAACTGTAAAATGGTTCTTTGGTTAAACTTGAAATTGCGTTTTGTTTAGTAATAGAATACACGACATCTGTTATGCAAGGAGTGGCGTTCTGGTCTTTACATTGGGCTAATTAAAGAATTGTCGCTGTCGGTTAAAAGGAAACAAAACAAAATATAAGAATAAATACTATCGTTTATCTGCGGAAAATCCCTTCACTGCATTGTTGTTGCCATTAAGCTTCGCTGACATTTCGTCTCCATGCGAGGACGTTACTGCGCATGCGTAAGGTTGAGCTTTTTCACCTAGTAAATTCAGCAAGGCGTCTCCTACCCCGGCCGGGAGCCTAGACACCCAGATCCAAAGTAAGTTCGCGTCCCAGCCAACCACGTACCTGGATTTCGGAAATTGTGACGTTAGAGCGTGAAGGATGGAATCCACTACTTTGTAGAGGTGGGGTGAGGCGCATGTGTCTACCATTCCAGTCAGCATGTTTTTTACGCCTGAAAAAAATAGAAAACACGCACGTCATTAGTGCTGCAGTCTTCAGTCAGTTTAAGTCGAACCTCCAGCTGACGGTTATGGACGAGAGAGGACTGAATCATTAGTTAATGCCAAAGTGTTTCCCACTTTTTTTAAAAAAAAAACCAGGAATTTTCACTCATCTTTGCATATGTGATAAAAGCTAAGTTTTAGAAACAGCGAAACGTTTCTTTCAACGTAAATATTTCTGATGAATCATTACTTACAAGTATGGTAAAAGTTCTCCCCGTACTCATGTTTCAAATCGTGGTTGAGATTGTTCCAGAGCCCTTGCCACTGCTCCCTGAGAATGTCGGGATTTGTGACGTTTGTCTGGAAGAAGCCTGGCTCTACAACGCTGACCTGTACTCCACTAGGACCCAGTTCACGGCGGAGGGCGTCTGAGAATGCCTCCACTCCGAACTTGGAGATGGAATAAGCTGATGCATGTGGTAAACACGCTCTACCTACCAAGAATAGGCGAAAGTAATATGTGAGTGATTTCATACGTTTTCTTAAAAGGAAACGTAAACTGCAGGTATATATGTTATAAGCGTAGGCCATTCAGTTACAGCGACAAAATTAAATCCAATTTTTGATGCATAAGCTTAGAATTGAGTTAGTCTGTAAATGAAACTCGTGACACAGTACTTTATTTCTTGTGGCACTATTTGCCGTATTGCGCAAAGTGGTCTATGGAGTCGCCATGGCCCAATGGTTGGCGCGCTGTACTCAAGATCGAGAGGTCTGGGTTTGTGGCCCTAGCTGGGGTCATTGAATTGGGTTCTTAGGCAAAACAAGGTGCCTCTCTCCACCCAGGGGTATAAATAGGTACCAACGTATTTAATCCCGTGGGGTAAGTCTGCGAAGGGAAACCGGAATACGCTCCTGGGGCCAGTAGTAACACTATCCAAAGGATCAATCGCTATCCAGTGGAGAAGTGGTGATAAAACAAACCGCTCTCCGCTGGATAATGATACATCCGGTGGATAGTGTTTAACTCCCTTTGAACCACTGGGGTATGCATGTTGTATGGACCACTCGTGCCGACGCAGACTTGGCCTTAATACAAGCTAAGGTGGTCTATAAAGTCTGAACGAAACTTTCGCGTGTAATCAACCTCCTTCCTAGAGACTTTACCCTGGCTTGGAGGCGGGGCGGGAAAAGGCCCTTCCCGCCCCGCCCTAAAGCCAGGGAAAAGTTCCTGGGAACAAGATTGTAATTTAGTACGCTGCATAAGGTGCTGTGACTTTGAAGTATGTGGAGGAAGCTACTTAGCAGTGCTTTCATGTGGTATTGTTTTTCACGCGTCGACTTTAGTCTGTGAATGAAACTCTATGGTGTGATGAGAGCTACCGAGCAGTACTTTCATGTGTTGCTGATTATATTACAGTTCACAACATTATAGGTAGCTCTCTCATGTTGGATTGTTTGTACTTCAGTACTTTAAAACTTAACCTTGACAACTCACTCACCTCCAATGCTGGCAATATTTATAATGCGACCGCGCTCCTTCTTGATCAGAGGTAAGAATACCTTAGTGACGTCAATGAGTCCCCAGAGATTGACATCTGCCACCTGTTTAAACTCCTCAATTGTCTGCCACTCGATTGGTCCAACTTTGGCAATACCAGCGTTGTTTATGACACCCCAGAGACCTGCAAGACGCGACAAGATTTAAAGTCGATGATATCCATATGTTCTCGCCGCCGCGCCTTGTAATTGCTTAAATGTTTCGATCTCGCTGCTAGTCTCTCTTACGCTGGAAAGCCGGTATATGAGAGACTCCTTGCTCATAACGCAGAAAGGGCGTTGTGGATGAAAAAGACGGGCCATACCTTTCTCTTAGCGTTTCTCATCTTAAATCCCGCGGCCGTTTCTCTTGCAAATTTCCCACAAAACAACGGCGGAACGTAAGAAGTTTGGGTATCTCAAAAATTGCCAGCCACGCCCAGGTGTTGTAAGAAAAGTGTTTTAAACTTGTTCATTTCCCCGCTACTTCCCGGTTTCAAGAGGAAGGTAAGGAAATAACGCGCCCTTAAAATTATCCTTTTATGTTTAAAATAGGTCTGCGGTGGTCAGATTTTGGGTGTGTTATGTTGATCAACAAGGGATGGATCCCAAACGCTCGAGTAAAGAGAAGAAATAATCTGTCCTTACTCACATCCCACGCTTTAGACAGAACAATGAAAATAAACTACCCAGTTAAACATGGTGGCATAAGAAACGCAAAAAAGTATATTTTTTAACTCGTTGCGGGCCTTCCAAAACCTGAAGGGCGAGGGGGTATATAGCACCGCAGCAGTTCGCAGCATAATCATAATGGATGATTAGAAGATAACGAAACAAATTTCTGCAGCTAAAAGTCCCATATTTTAAACACGATAAAAGGGGTTTGAAGTGTTAATTTGCGTTCTTCAAATATATTGAAAATTAAAGGATATCGCGGAATTTTTCCCTCTTATCTGCTAAGGATTTTAATCCTTAAAAGGCGGTAATCACGGCTTACTAAGCCCAATTTTTTCCTTTGTGCTGAAAGTGATTCGACAAAGCACGCATCCGTGTTGGCATCTATTGGAAAGCCCTTCTGACACCCTTTTTCGGTCTTTGTCCAAAATAAACAATTCAAAGAATGCTTATGGTTTTTTAAAACATAAGCCTTACTCTAGTCATCAAATTATCTTGGAAATTACAAAGAAACCAGTGTGATAAGTTCTTGTGAAGTGTGTTACCCTGAGGACAGGCGGTTGAAAAGTGATTAGGAGTTCATGAGTACGGTGTATCTAGAATTATCTGACTCTTCCAGTAGAGACTAGCACAAGGGCTTGAGTCCTCATTATTTACTCAAATACTTGACATAGTGACATTTCCTGTGACAAACCTCCTCCGCTCATGTCTACTCACTTCACTGTCCTGAAAGCTATTTCCTTCTTTTATACACAGAGATTGATTTTCATCGACAAAGCAAAACATGCGCGTATATCGTGATTCTATCTTTCTCAGCTAGTTTAACTCATCGCGACTGTACTTGTATTGAAGAGTCCATAACAATATTGATCGGATAGCCTGACTGAGTAGAATTGTCACTAAGTTAAAATGTCTAAAATAGCCTGATTGATCCAATCAGGTCGGTCTTCAAAGGTTACAACAGGTTGTAGTGAAGTTTTAACTCCTATTGTTACGGCGAACTACGTTCAGACATGCAAAGCCGAGAAAAATAAACACAGCTGTGGGCAGTGCATGATATAACAATTAAATGAAAGAAAATATGTCAACCGCAAAACGCGATAAAGCCTCCAACAGTTATTTCATTTCATCATTGTATGGCCTTTGTTTATCAATTGCACGAGCGATTTCAAAGAAATCCTATTAGGCGTATGTTTTGTATTCGTTTATCTAGAGATTTACGTTAAACTAATATTTTTTGTTCGGATTATAGATTCCTTAACTCGGATCTGTTGAATTTAATATTTGCTTATTGTTAGTTAATTGAATATTAACGTAATGTTTAAATAAACAAATGTGAGCTTCAAAAGTCACGAGCAATCTATTGTCAGTTATACTTTGAGTTCGGCAACAAAACATATCTAGATCAATTCAATCAACTACAACTGAGGTTGCATGCCATCCTTAATTAAATTAGAATTTAAAAAATAATTTACCTGCATTTTTAGGTAGGTTTTGCACCACAAACTTGAATGCGTCTCTGATCTCTTGGGAGTTTGTAACGTCCAAGTGGATTGCGTGGAGCCGTTTACTGCACCTTGTAATCAACTGACTTTGTCCTTTGCTTGTTAAACACGTGGCGAATACGTTGAATCCTAAGCTATCGAGTCGCAGTGCTGTTTCTCTGCCGAATCCTGAGTCGCAGCCAGTGAGGAGGACGTACTTTTCCTGAAAATTCCCGACGAATTCATCGATGTAGAGCCTTTTGATAATCCACAGTCCAAGCAGTGTTAGAATGAGTAAGGCTGGCGTATAAAGGTCAACTTCTTTTTCCATTCCAGCTTTCAAGTAAACTGATTTTTCTCTAAAAAAACAAGCGACCTCAAATTAACACACATTAACTGTTGCTTATGTTCTACACATTCACGTCATGGAATTGGTATGGAAGAATCTTCATGCATAATAACGTTTGGGCGATGCGGACATGACTGGAATATTGCTCACCTTGGAAACTTTTGCAGTTAGTATAATTTTGTCACAATTCGCCGCCGAGCAAGGACAACAAGTTGGATACAAGAGCAGGAATTCAACACCGGTTAATAAGCCGGACATGCACCATGTGTGTGGAGTTTATCATTAACCAAGAGTTATATAATTTTATCTCATGCAGCACACACAAAAAACAATTAAAGCCATAATCCTTTTCAGTGACACTACAGCCAGCATTTTTTAAAAATAGCTTTTTTGTGTTGTTAATATACCTTGTCTTTGTCATTTTTGACAAATTTAGTAACATTTTTTGACCTTTGGCTAAGGTACTGAGATTGAGCAAGCTGTATTTCTTTTTAGAGACATTTTGTGCTTTAATAATAGCTCTTCAAAAATTCGAGTATCTTTTACAGGCTATCATCGCTCATTTACAAGTTCTTACATTCCTGTTTTGTAATATTTTACGCAATCAGCTAAACAGGAAATATATCATTATGATCAGTTGAAATACAAAGCAACCCACCGAGCGTGAAATAATTGGGCAATGACTAACTATATCGTCGAAACAAGGTCATACTTTCTCACCAAAACAAAACAAATTGTCTGCAAACACGACTTGCCAGCCAACTGTCTTCAACAAAAGCCGTTGATAGCTTTTCATCAAGTTGTAAAAATGTGAACAAAAGTTGTATGTTAATGTTAGAACAGAAGCCAAGAGAAAATCAGATTTTCTCTTGGTAATGCTCATAAGGAATTTGTGTAGTTCGGGTTTACAAACTATCCATTAATTAAGGTACTTTCGTCAGAAAGCCGACTTCCTCGACTACTATTTAGTGGAAAATATTATAGCCGGGTTCAAAAAGATTTCATTTGCTTAAAATTGGAACCGCGATTAGGTCTGAAATAAAAGAGAGAATTGTTTTCGACTAATTGAACTTAACTTTCCTGTTAGGTACATATATATGTAAATATATAAAGGGTGAAAGTTTCTAAAGAAACTGTGGTGCTGCGTCGGTGGGGATAACAAGGTAATTTCGTTATATCAACTAAGTTGAAAATGTAAATTGGCCACCGTAATGAGTTATAAAGCTATAACTCATTACGGTGGCCAATTTACATTTTCAACTTAGTTGATATAACGAAATTAATATATATATGTAAATATAATTGCAAAATATTGCGCCGTTAAATTAAAAATACAATTATCCATCCATTCCATACACACTCAACCTACGAAATAGATTGTACAATTGAATGCCTTCCAGTACTCCAAAGACCTCGTGTACTGTATTCCGCGGGATTCTTACCTTTCTAATGCTCCAAAGAGTACGTTATCTCCTTCCATTTTATCTCAGCTTTGTGTGCTGCTGTCGAGCTTCGGTGTTAAGTATCATACGAACACCGAACAAATGGTTTATATACACTCCGGGTGTAACAACTGTCAATATCAAGATTAATAATCATGTGACCACATGGGAGGATTACTTGCTCCATTATATATAGTGCTTACACTATTACGCGCCATCCGGTGACATGATGTTTTCGACCTAACTACTTCGGGGGGGGGTACTCCCAGAAAAACTGGGTAGGGGTGTGTGGCCCACTTCCCAAAACCCTTACCCTATTTATGACCAAAATCTGCGATTTTCCCTACCCTATTTATGACTTGACCAAAAATTTGATACCCCATTTATGACCTGACTCTTAGATCATTAGGGGAAGGGCTTTTGTTGCTGGCTTTATCTAGCTTGCGTAGCAGGCGTTAAAAACGGGGTTGAGGAAGGCAAAGCGCGGGTGGAAGAAGGTGGGCGTGATGAAAAAGTAGCTTGTTCTAAAAAAAACCGAATTGAAGACCAGAGTGCAAAAATCGATACCCTATTTATGACAAAAATGGCGGCAAAATGGCTAAAATCGATACCCAATTTATGACCAAAACGGCTGAAAAACCATACCCTTTGGGGCCGCACATACCTATATACCCCATATAAGGGAGTACCCCCCGGGCTAACTACACGGAACTGTTTCTCAAACACTGCTAAAAAATAAAACGAATCGCCTTAAGTTTTGCTAGATATGACAACGGGTTCAATGGCTCCTGGAAATAGGTAAAAGGGAAGCCCCAAAATGAATTATATGGATTACGAATTCTTTCGTGTTATAATCATAGTGGCGATGAGTGAGTAACTTACTCCTTGCGGAGAAGAAGACTTCATAACACGTGAACAACCTAATTGGAGATGAATTCAATGATGGAGGCCGGGACGGACTTTTCTTAAATTCTGGAAAGTTTCAGGTACCAACACTCACCTGCACCACAAAAGCAAAGGGAATCCCTTAAAACGCGTACGCGAAAGAATTTTGTTATGACTGTTCGCAACCGGGTTCCAAGCAAGTGCCAAGCGCGCGAAAATTCACGCACGCCATTTGCACGTGATTGGTTGAGCAAAGAATGTGCGAGCTGATTGATTACTCTAGCTGCCTTTGAGAGTGCCTTAAATAAGTAAAACATTTGAGCATCAGCTACGTGAAAACCTTTCCTTTGTCACCACCACAAGTTGACCCTACTTCATGGCCCAGGTCATTCGCCCTCAAACGGAAAGGATAATTTGCGTGGAAAATTAAATTAGAGCTTTGTTTCAGCACTAGTTTAAAAGGTGTCATCCCTGTTCACAGCTGCAAATCATCGATAACGACCTCTTTGGGCCAAAAGCGAAAACGACCGTCCGTAGGACAGAGACGTGACTAACTTTCTCAAGCCAGTGTTTATCATACGTCAAGGAAATTCGAGGAGACCCGCGCTACAGTCATGAAACTTGGCTCATTGACACGCACTTTTTATAGAAGAAGTACAAACAACCCCGGAAAAAAAACGGATTATCGTCACAACTCACGTGCACACTTAGTTTCAAGTCGTGTCAACAAAGCGTTCCTCCTCGTCGCCCGTTAGCTAACTTTTTATAGACAGTTTTATTGTGTTCATGCTTTCCCGAACTCTCTACATGGATCTGAAAGGATTATCCATATCTTTTTTAGATATTCCATTTCAATTGTTTTCACGATAGTTGCTGGTATCTTGAGAGTTCTTGGGATATCGTTAACAAAAACTAGTTGCTAAGATTTGAAATTAGGCCTACTCTGGGACCTTAAGTCGCCTTAATTAAGTCGC
>OMLO01001208.1_pt1 | contig 19400 bp, 16 predicted proteins | sample 1674811 | NCBI WGS metagenome assembly OMLO01 (sample SAMN06265003, study PRJEB25207) | coral metagenome | isolation source: Coral host | place: Mexico:La Bocana,Puerto Morelos, Mexico | collected 2008-11-13 | reverse complement strand
ACGTCGAAAATAGCATACTCGTAGTTTATCAAGATTTGTCCAGTACAGTTAAAGGTCATCTAGCTGTAAAGATGTGGTTATTATTCTATTCAATTGTTAGCGTATCGTCTGATTTCCTATAGTTTGGCTTACGGCCGTATCGTCAATTACGTATCGGGAGATTTTCCGCGCCATTTCGCAGTGAAGCCATATACATGCAAGCATTGTAAAAAGACCTTTACTCGGTCATCATCCTGTAAGCGACATGAACGAACTCACACAGGAGAGAAGCCCTATATATGTAAGCATTGTGAAAAGACCTTTAGCCAGTCATCACATTGCAAGCAACATGAACGAACCCATACAGGATTCACTTTGAGGGTAGCAAACATGAATTTGACGAGCAGACATTTCAAAATCCTTTTGCCTTTCTGTCTTTTCGCTGGACGTAGTGGCTGCTACATGTTTTCCAGTTTTCAGTTTAACGACTGTTGTTATCAAGCTTGTTTTTCAATAGCTACATGCAATAGCTACAACTTTTCTCATGTAAAACATATGTACATATTTTAAATATATTTTTTTCTCATGATATATTGACAGAATAAAGAGCGTTCAAAAAAAGACTCGGCGGATCTACCGAAGCCAGTCCTTGCATTCCCCATCAGCTCATCCAAACGCACCACACCAAATCCATCAGCGAACACAAGTAGAAACCAGACACCAGCCTCTAGTTCTTCCGGCAGTTTACGACAGAGTGATCCTGGTGACAACTCTCCGACTCGTTTGGGCACGCCTGAAATTGTATTTTCAGCGGTTAGCTCTCAAACTCCTCTCCAGTCTTTAGCCGAATCATCTGAGGGCACGGAAGTCTTGGAAGATGGATTTGATGATCGTGGTAAAGTCGCGAGCCTTCGAGAGGAAGCTCTGTTGCGTCGAAGGGCGTCATCTGTAGACGCTGATCATTTGCAAAACATGCCGGGCGTTTTATTGTTCACAGGTACTTCCCTTTGAGATGGATGAATCTATCGCAAAGAAAGAAGTTAAGGCTATTCTTTAAACTGCAACAAGCATGCTATTAGTAACTTTATCTTATCCGAGCAACATCATCATTCCTAAGTTAAACATATCCAAGGGGTAAAATTTTAACTTCTTCATACCCGAAGGTTAAAGTGAGTCCGAAGGTTTACTCGGTTACTTCATACCCCATGGGTTAAGATATTTCTAAATAGCATTATTAAGATGAATAATTTAACCATAACATAGGCTGCCTAGTGGCAAGTGATTTCTTAATCAGTTTTAAAAGCCAATAAGGTAAGGTTTTTTTTTCTTCTGTATTTATCCAGAAGACTCACAGCCTAAACGACTAAAGATGCAAGTGAAGGTCATTCGTCCCAATCCAGAGCTAGGAGTCCTCGCCCACATGGCAACGGTAGTCAAAGTCAACCCATCCGGGACCTTGGGAGAATTGCGGCAGGACATCAACCGCTCGTCGCCTGATTACCTGGGCTCAGTAAGATACCTGCTTTTATCGCGCAAGTTTGAAGTTATTGACCCTCGAACAGAAAATCAACTGATTGTCTCGGGAACGTACAAGAAAACCATCTATGTTAAAGTGTTCCATGGCGCAGGTGAGCCTTTGATTGATAGATTCACTCACTCACTGACTCACTCACTGACCTACTGACTCGCGGACTCAATGAATAACTGACTTACTGACTCACTCCCTCACTGACTAGCAGACAAACCGACCAACCGACCGACTGATAGATTGATTGATTGATTGACTGATTTTGTAATTTTTTTAACTTGATCACGCGATGTGCGTTTGCCAAAATGAACAGTGAGAAACAAAGTAAATGACTTTAGAGTATCGCGAGAATCTTAGGTAAAACATAAATTCACTTTTAATTGACGTCCTCGGCGTCGCTTTCGTGGTTTCGTTAACTCCCAGTCTTACTCCACGAGTGCGCGTTGGATATGAAATGGTTATGATCATCTCGTAGCCTACAAACCGAGGTTTGCGATATATGGAGAAGGTTTAGCCAACGGTTTTAACGCAGAAGGCCACACGAAGTGGAAAAACTAAGACTGTTCTGTCATTCTGAATGTTCCTTGGCGAGATAATGCGCATACCTGGACTCACTTGAAGTGTCAATAAATCAATTTGAAACTGAAGGCTATGGAAAAGAGCAATTTAATAACTAATAACAGGAAGGGTAGTTATAAACATGGTTTGATGTAATGTTAGGTTAGAAGTCACATCTAATAACTAACTCTGTCTTTGATTTCACTACACCAGAGAACTGCGAGTCTTTCTGTTTGTGCGGCAAAGTGGCGTATGAATGGTGCCAAACGTGTAAAATGCAGGGGTACTGTGGGGAAGACTGTCGCAAGCAGGACAAGGAAGAACACACCAAGTTTTGTAGTAAGAGCAAAGCGGAAGCCAAGGAAAGAGCGCGAACAAGAAGAGTGTCAAGAGAAAAAAAGTACTAAACTGTCTCTGTGATCATGTAGAACGTTAGGAAGCAGTGCGATGAAGCCCTTGTAGTCGTAAGAAAAACGAAAAAAGAGGACAGGTCCGCAGGCCGGCCTGAATTTGAAGCAAGCAAAATATTATTTGTAACTGTTTCTTTTTTCTGTTTTTGCTTTTTTTTTTCTTATTCAAGACAATGTTCTTTTCTAATATTCACTGGAAGCATACTGCGCCATCGTATCATTACAGTTTTTTTATCATGAAGTCGTTTGTGGAGGCTTAATGTGTTGTATAATGTACATCATGTTTCTGTTTTGCATAGATAAGTCGACGTCAAGTGAAAGTGAGCCAATTCGACACGTGTAGATCACGTGAACGCATTTTAATACCATGATTTGATAGAAAGTAGACGCGAAGGAAACATCACGTGTTCAATACAACAATAATAGCCAATCTTACATATCAGGAGTGTGTTCTTTATTTTATTTATCTACATGTATTTATATCATTGCACGTAATACCATGATTTGATGGAAAGTAGACGCGAAGGAAACATCACGTGTTCAATACAACAATAATAGCCAATTTTACATATCAGGAGTGTGTTCTTTATTTTATTTATCTACATGTATTTATATCATTGCACGTGTAACTCACGTTTAAGTGTAACGAAATTCTTAGCAAATATTTTATATCAAATCCAAGATGTGCAGCCATTAAGGTGAAACAGCTGGTGCAAGACACGGTCAGAGTATTTTTATGCTAAGATAGAGGAGAACAACAAGCGCAGTATAGGCCGAGTGGCTTTGTTTGTCCGTAATTGTTATCGGTCTGTATATTGACAAGGCAGTTGATTTTAATAAACTATTAACACGGTCACTGTTGCGGCTCATAATATTGTATTTCCTGATACGGAGCTCGTACCGGTTTCATTTTCATGTCTCCACTCTCTGCCACCCCCGTCTCCTCCCACCCTATGAATAATACTGGAAAGGAGGAGAGGACGGAAGGAAGCGAGAAGGGGAGGAAGATGGGGCGGAGAGACGAATTGTTAAGGTGGCGGGCGTGTAAACGGGTGAAATGAGAAATTTGCAAAGGGAAGTAGGAGGTTCTTCCCTCGTCCTCCCCCTTAGCTTCCCCCCCCCCCAAAAAAAAGAAGACAACAGCAACCATCGGCCTCCCTTCCTCAGCAAGGCGTCTCATTTATAAAACTTATTTGTACTAACATATCGGAAATTGTTTGGTTTAGAACATGTGTTATTTTGAGCCCACGCGTGCTTAGATATGCATCAATCGTCGCAGTGAACGTATTTGCATATTCTATCAGTTTTCGCAATTAGCGTTCTGGTAACGGTTACGGCAGATTTTGAGTTGTAGTTTCGTTTTGCTGTAACTCTGAGCCACCGGTAAGTGTTAGCAATTAAGCATCGAAATTTGGTTATGTTTTCTTTTTCCGCTTAGTTTCATGTGTTGTTCATGCCTCTTTACATATTTGTAGGTTTCGAAGTAATTATAAATTGTTGCGTCGACTCACACTTTAATACTTTGATAACGGTGAATTGTTCAGCAAGCGGAAAAGCAGTTTGCACGAATCATTTGTAACAAAACGGTGTTAAGTTAATCGGAGTAATAGGCAGCAAATGGGTTTAACATGTTTCAATCAAATACATTTTTTTTAAGAATATGTTTTATTTATAAGAATATCGAGACTGAAATTTGCGGAATTTTAAGAATATTTTAAGAATAAAGCTGAAGCTGAAATTTTGAACTAAATATAATTTTGTGTTAAGAAAATTTGTAAATACGATACAGTTACATATTTTTAACTAAAGCGTATAAAATTATTCCTTTCTCTAAATGGCAAAATTAGCCATAAAGCAAAAGAAACAGCACTGGCCGCGTGTTCAACAAACAGCACAGGCCGCGTGTTCTAATGTTAATAACATTTGTCATATTAACTACTTATTTACCTCGAATGTTCAGTCTTTAAGGGAAAATCTCAGACCGAGAAATTGTCGTATTGACCGAGGTTTGAAATTCCACGTAAAGACCGAACGTTCGAGTTTAATAACTTGTTTATTACATGGCTTTTTGCTTGGCTTTTGCAGTCCCGTGATCGGCCCGCGGGCATTACAGGAGAATAATGCCCTACTATTAGCCAATCAGGGCGCGTTATATCGGCTACAAAACGCAAGTCATAATAACAAGCTTAAACACCATCCAGACACTAAATTATATTCGAAAACTAAAACGTCAAAGGCTATAATCTAAGAATATTCACAAGAATATTTTCAGACTAAAATCGGCAGAAATAAGAATATTCTGCTCTGGTCGGAAAAGCAATATCCTTATAAAAAAGAGTGTAGAATATATCCTCGGTAAGTGAATATTGAATTTGCATCCATCATAAAGCATTGCCAAAACACGAACAACCCGCTTACTGATACAGATACAAATTGATCTAATTTTCTAGGTGTGTGAATTAAAAATTGATGTTAGCACTGATTGACTATTGTGGTAAGCCAAAACCTTAAATCTGAGGTAGTTTGTTTCTATTGCTTTCAAAATGTGGTGAATACTCGACAATTCAAACTGTTTTTGCAGTTTGATTGACTTCCAAGGATTTTTTTAGAAGCGATGAGAATACATAAGAAATTGAGGGTTTTGTTAAAAGCAGTCTTATTCAGTTAATATTTCGCTTTTCGATCGAAATTTAGATTTAGATTATTTAAGTTGCTTGCGTTTCTTTGCCGAAATGTCCTTCGCTCACTGAATTATAAACATCAATGAATATCTGACGTCTTCACACCGGCTTAAGTCAATTGTCAATTTTACGTCAACAGGCTTCGCCAGAATAAAGAAAGGAGCGTTTCCACATTGGATCAATAGAAATTTTACTAGTTAGCCCTAGTGTAAGTTCTGTGAAAACTTTCAAGATACGAGAGATTAGGTTTGTAATGCAGACATCAAGGCTTATTAAAAGGAAAATTAACACGATATGAAAAAATCATCGCTTAGGCTGGTATTCAAACAAATTTGTAACGTTCTGTTGCGACACAAACTGAAGAGTTGTTAGATTCAGTGGTGCTCTGCAAGGTGGAATTCGTCGCTCATTTTCCTTTCAAGAAGGAGTAAAATTGTCTCAAATCTGCATTTTTCCGAAAAGCTCTAGATCTATAAGGCTCTCACAGTCCTTGAAAAAGGAGGTCTACTTATTTACAATACCTTTTAAGCGGGTGGTAAGACGCATATTAAACTGCCAACAGGGCGATTAAAAAGTTCCCCACAGATGACCACTGAAAGTTGCTTTTTATTTAAGAAAGCCTCCCGCTTTACTCATCAACCTCGTTCCCAGGAAAAGCCTTGGGAACGAGGTTGTTTTCTCATTGCCTTATGATGGTAGTATTTTTAAACATTTACATGCCATTTACCACGCGGCTATAGTTGGTAAATAAAATAAGAGCAATATATATGCACTTTTAATTACATTCAGTTTTGAAATGGCAGCTTTTTCCTGCTTCTCTGCCACCATAACCTGTGATTTGCGAGGTATCTACCGAATGGGCCTTGGGTACTTTCAACAGTCAATCACGGATGTCGTTTTCAATTTTCTTGAAGAAGGCCGCTGACCCACCTGGAACACGTCGATAACAGGAATCCACCATGGCAACAAAACTGCTCCAGCACAAAGTGACGCCTACGACTTGAAGAACACCAAAGTATGTATGTAAAATCATTATACATTCTAGTAGTAACCATAATCATTGCCAAACATGAAGGTCTAGAAAGCAGGGATAGTGCAGTGGTGAGGGCGCTCGCCTCCAACCAATATGACCGGCCGCGGGGTTCAGTTCTGGCCCGGTGTCATATTTGGGTTGAGTTCGTTGTTGGTTCTTGCCTTGCTCCGAAGGTTTTTCTCCGGGTCCTCCGGTTTTCCTCCCTCCACAAAAACTTATTTCTCCAAATTCCAATTCGATCAGGAGAGAGGACTCGCATGAAAACCAGCTAAGGTTGATGTGGCTTCCTCTCTAAATATTATAATTTAAGTCTATAAAGGCTATACAATCCTGCGAACTGCCGAGCAGACTTGCAGGCCCGTCAACACTTTTAAAACTCAGTCACAGAAATGTTAATCAAGCATAAGGGACGTATAAGATGGCTCAGGCCGTAGTTATATGGTCTAGGGCACCCGAGACAACCCTCCCACTGAGACAACTTTATCGAGCTTTTTTGTGAAAGCATACTCCCAGGAGCCCATCACCATGGGTGATGGGCTCCTGATACTCCCTATAGGCCGAGCCAAAGTTTCCTCTGCATGATAATTCAGAACCTTTATTGCATAATCAAATAAGCAAATGTCCCTATTTCTTTGAGTTTCCCTCGGTCATTCGATCACAGTGGGTTTTGCGGAATAATATGTAATAATTTTCACTTCTTTGATACGAATTTCTGCTTTAAATCTTAAATATAGGCATTACGTGACACTCGCCACGACGAGAGTTGTCCCGGTTAGGCGAACCAAAGCGTTTATTTGAAGAAAAGTTGTTCCGCTTGCTAAGTTTACCCCCGGCGGATCCGCAGGTTCGTAAACGACTGGCTGAATTTTGCAAAGAAATAAACTTAAAGTTACCTCGGTCAGGGTCTAAACTCGAGGGTAGCGTTGTGTCGGGTACCTGAGACCATATAAGTGGTCATAAATGGGGCCTAAATATTGTAAATATAAAGTTGACTATTTCACCTCGTCTTAACGACCAAGTCGATGACCAAATCGTTATTACGGCCACTCTTTTCCCTTTCTTCATTGGTTATTTTCTTGTAGTTCATTTTCACATTTTAAACACCGTTTAATTCCACCCCTTCAATGTGACAAAATCCGTATCCGTGGGGTTCTACCATAAGAACCAATTTAGCACTTAGAGCAGTTCCGATAGAATTCTCCGGAATGGATATCGAAGACGCCAAAGGGGTGCTCAAAGGTTTGTCAAAATGTTAAATGTTGCTACTAATCCACGTTAATTCCCGTCGGGGAAAGAGGGTCTTTAATAGGTGTATATTTATTAGTTGATTTCGCAACGGCGAAACCAGTAATCTACACTAATCATTACTGCAGAAATATATATATTTATTTCAGTGCGTTTGGTACTGTTCATTTTCGAAGTACTTTAACAATATCTGACAGGTGTATCTGTACAATATCGGTAATTTTGTCTTTTAGGAAGAAAAGACTTAATCCTCATTAAAAAGCTCTAGTTTCTTTTACTGTGCAAATATTCACTGACTTTTACTTCCGCTTTGTTTTAGGATTGTGTCTCGCACGTCACCACGCATCGGTTGGCATGTACACATTTGAATGGTAATCTCCTCCCATCGCTGGAAAAATAAACACAGAAGATACATCTAAAGCGAATACAGTGGTTAAGCTGACATTAACCCCATTGTTGAACTAAGAAATTAGCATCCTCCTAAGTCCTCTGACAATGTGAAAGACCATTGCTGGTGCGTGTGTACAAAAGACGATTTTAATTTGGCCTTAGCCTTAATTAGAAAATAACGTATTAATTCTTTCGTTGCAGAATGGACACCTTTTGAATGGACTATTTGGGGTGCGAACTAAAATAGTGGCTTAGTCCCTGGAAACATGAAGTAAGCTTGTACATGTCGACGGCATGCCATACAATCGTACATTCACCCAGGTTGATCCGGTCGTGGAATTACGGAAGCATAACATGGCCCCAGCAATTACACCTGAAAAAGCTACAAAGCGCTTACAAAGCAACATGACTAGAATTGCTTTGACAGGAAATGAAAGGGAGAAGTCGAGATTACGCGAGAGAATTATTCGAAGTAAAACTCCAGAGGTTTCTTCATCAACCATGCGATATACTCTGTCATCAAAATGGAATCGCGAGAGCTCAACCTTAACGGAAGCTTCCAGGAAAGTACAATTTCCGTCAAACTTCTCAAACCAAAACGGAAAATGGGGTCTTAATCAGTCAAAAGCAAAGGGAAAAGTTGGCTTGCCTCTTAAAGATCAACCAACAGCTGGGAAATCATTAGAAATGTTAAAGGAAGGGACGGCGATAACAGCTAAAAGAAGTCAAAGCGAGATACCAGAAAAACTACGTGTTAATTCTTCAAGGAAGCGATCTCTGTCCGTGTCACTAGATGCTAAAGAAACCTACTCTATTTCAACGATTGTAAAAGCGAGGAGTTTGGCAATGAAGTGGCGAGGGAATAAAGGAAAACAAGGTCGACGAAACACAATTTTGCCGACGATAACGGATGACTCGACGAAGTTTTCGCTTTGTGCGAATGTGAAACGCAGCCCGCAGTTTGAGGAGGTAGTAAAACTGTTAGAAGATGACCAAAACATGGACGATGCTGTTTGTAGTTTTAAGCTTCTACAATTAAAATGACAGAGTCAGTTCTAGCGTTCGCTTCTTTAAGCTGGTGCCAAGATGTTGTAAGAAGAAATACGAGTATAATAGCCATGTAAATTACATGCAGTTCGGCAAAAAGGAGGTGTACATCGTTCAACACGAAGCCGTTACTAAGCAGGCTTGTTCATTTGATCTATATCAACTTCACCCGTAACTTAGGGCCGGAGTATTTTTTGATACTTTTTTCAAACAGTGCTTAACTAGATATGTATAAAGACTAGGAAATGAACTTAAACAAGAAAATCACGATGATTTTTCGGCCTGATAAAATATCAGTGTCTAGTCGACATAAACGCTAAAATTAGTCGACATGTTTTCACTTAGGCTTTCACAAATTGCTTAAGTTGTCAAATTCTCCGTATCAAAACACCTTTTTGTTTGTACGAATGTACAATGGCACGAATTTATTTCAATAAGCCTAAAAACTACAGAAATTCGACAGAACAGGACAGAGTTCACTACGTCGGTCGTTTCTTGACTCAAGCAATTAAGCCATCGCGGTTTGTTAAGAAAACTAGCTCACCAAAATTTTACCACGTTGATTTTGTCAAAATGAGGACACAGTTATATCATAAACTTTTTTTTTCCTTCACGCGTTCATTAGCACCTAAGATCGATTGTAAACAGAAATTTGCATGTGAAAAAGTCAATAAGTAGACAAGTATTAGCTAAGCAAAAGTATCTGACAGAAGATGACACAAGAGTTTTATTACAAAAGACGTTATTACAAAAGATGTGTTCATTCGACATTTCCCTTTGCTGACAATTCGCGCCCTTCACGTGTAGAAAATTGATCAAAATTGCAAGTTTCTGGCAACTCTAGACAGTACTTTAGTTTGCACTACTTGTGGCAATTAGTTACCACCCAAATCGTTGCGTATTGTTCCTCAAGGCAATAAAGAACAAAGGGGCAAGCCTCTTTTAAAGGTATAATTGATGACTAGCATTACAATTAGCTCAATTTTAGGATTTACTTCTGATTTTAAACATGTTCGGGAAGATTAGACTAGCATGCAGCTTTTGTCTCACTGCCAGCTGACAATTATCAACATACGCTGTCCACTACGTGAAGAACATGACTGTTTGTTTTATATAGCTTTTTGTTGCCAAGGTATTGTCTGCATGCGGTGTTTATGGTACAATGCTGAAATTGAGTTAACGGCCCTGTTTCCCCTGTACGTGTTCCGTCACGATAAATGATGTTGCAGGAAGTCAATGCCAATGAAATCTCATAAACACCAATAATCGCTTACTATCGTAAAAACAGGTCAGATAAAGAATAGCTATTTGGTGCGAAAACTGAAGCTCCGATGTTTGTCCGCGGACATTATCTATCCCGAAGAAGTGAACGAATGATTTTTCCGAGAGCGTAGTTCGACGAAAGCTGTGAGCTTCGAGGAACAGATAATGTCTAAGGACAATTACCCGAGCTCATTTTCACGCTAAATGGAGGCTATCGTGTTAAGTATCCTCGGATTTCCCCCAGTTTTACCTAGAGGTATGCAAAGATTTTTTATTCCCTCTCGCGCTACAAAACGGACTTATGCGAAGTGATGGGGGAGGGGGATGGGGAGACAAGCGCGTTCTTCATTTTGGCTTCTTCGACTTCAAAATGAGCTCGATTCGTTCAGGTTTTTAGACGTTCACACATCATTCATAAAATATAAACAAATCAATGCTTCGAGAAGTTTCTTAGCCTTGCAAAAAATCGAGACTGCGAGACCCCCGAAACTGGATGAAAATGGCTTTTGAAGGACAATTCTTTACCCTTGGTCCTAAAGCTCGGATTAGTTTCACGGCGAGCGTGTCTACTCCTCCTTGGAACTCGCTATGTCATCGTCGCTTAAGTATCTATTAAATTCGTCCTCCACTAAACCCCGAACAGAGCTGCAGGGTCGAAAAGACTGACGGGTTAGGAGTGTGTGTGGGTGAGTGGAGTTCAAGGGTGAGTCATACATATTTATAGTTTAGAAGTGACGCAGTGGAGTTTTCGATTTTGGTTACAAAAACATGTGCTTAACACAAGGGAAAGAAATCATGCTCAACACCAATAAGGGAGAAAACGATATTTTCAAATATCACATTTTATATTTTTGCTGTAAAATCGTAAATATTCGCCTATTATTCATGAGAAAAAAATCGAAAAAGTATCACTTAATTTACATATTTTCCGAATGCACAGTTGTCGGTCGCCACAATAAACCGCATTGTAATGCTAATGAAAACAATTTCTGGAATTACGCCAAAAAGGCGCTCAAATAATAACGAACTCTGATCGAGCTGTCTTCGAGCGGTGTTTACGTAGTTTACGTCAAATCGTTCGCCGCTCGTCTTCGCTTCAAAACAAGTTTTGGCTTGTTTCGCGGATTGGAGGTAACATGCTGAAGCTCTGCATCGCTTGTAGCTCGAAGGTTAGTGGGCTAATTGCGTAAACTTATACTGTAGATCAAGCAAAAAAATATTCCTGAGTTTCAGAGTGTTCGCAGCCGCGATTTGTTTGTAAACCATCGACCCCCGCACCAGCTTCACCGTGACGAAATGTTTCGGTTGTGAATCTTGCAACTGAATCAATTATCCACAGCTCTTAAAATCACCAACACGACAGTTTCTTGTATAATTATTTCTGTGGCCCTTGCAAGGTTGTTATTTCGGTAGACTTAATTCGACTCTCCTTTTTTAACGCTAATACCTAGTACAATAAATGACACCAATTTTCTCGATCACGCAGTACATCTAAAGTTACTTGTACCGCGCGGCCTCGTCTCTGTCGTCTGTTGCGTTTCTAAATACACGGAGAAGAAATTCCTTTCAATTTAACATAAGGGCTGAAAAGAAACTTGCTTCACCATTCCTGTTGTACAATTTCTGTACAAATTAAATCAACCCTGTTCTCGAGTTGTATTGTGCGTGGTAAATCCGTCTCTATTCTTTGTTTTGGGTTCGTTTAATTCGGCTGTACCTTGCGACTGAGAAAGGGGAAAGTCGTGTACCAGTGGGCAGTAATATAAATAAAATTCGGTTCACATCGAGCCCGGCTTAGCCTATCTAAGATTCCTGTCAGGAATAAATATGGAGGAAATTTAGATATCTAGAAACGAAGTCTTATCACATCTATCTTGGTTCCTTTTCATAAAGAGGATCCAAAGGGTCAACGAAACTCACTTAGGACAATTCCGAGATATTTCTTTAGCCATCCATTTTCTGCAGTCAAAAAAGAACTTCAATGCATGCTCAATCATCTTCTCGGCGTTTCGAACGTTCTTGATTGCATATGATAAATGCACTGAACAGGGCATTTCGCACTTTGCTATAGGCATGGCTTTAGGAACAAAAAAAACTTGACTTGAAAATAAGTAAACGTTCGACCTTTGTACATCATTTGTTTGTACGTTCCACACGGGGTTTTATCCATCTATATTCTTAGTAATAAAGTTAACTTAGGTGCATGATACATAGCTGTTTAATTTATGCAAGTAACCATATAAGTGTAACTGATAAATAAGGACAAAACTGCCTCTAATTAAATGCGTGCTCAGCAGTTAACAAAATTCTGAAGAGTGCCTTGTTGTGCGGGTAATTTCGATCCATTAATTATACCACTTACTATTGCAAAGAGTCTCATCGTCCTTTGCTATCCCCAAAGGCTAAAACGCACGCACGCCTGGAACGCTATGGCTGTGTCGGCTTTCGTTAACTCGCGGTTTATACGTACGGAAAATGTATGTAAAGGAGCTATCTAAATAAGCCGCCCTCCCATTTTCAGCCGTTTTAAAACGTCTTTTCCTCACATAGGTCGCGGCTTCAAGTCGTACCTGCTCGTGCGGTCACGTGTTTTCACCGGAGACTCGCAGAATTGGTGGGAAGCGGTTTTCAGGTAAAACTGGATCCATAGGACATAGCCTAGTGCCCTAACACCCAGAGATACAATCTGGCTCAGGCTCTGATTCGTTGGGAAGCGAGTCCGATAAGTATAAGAGCGTTTGATTTCGGCGTTTTTTTGCGAAAAAGAGAAGCCACTTCGCAGTGTCATATACAAGTAGAGCTGTTTTAAATGGGAGTGCCTGATAAACTTTGTTATCGTTGTGTGAGAAAAAACTCAGTTATTAATGTGTGACACTTTCACATTCCTCGTCACTTGTTTGCTCTATCTATGTCACTCATCTCGTTGTCTAGGTTACCGTCTGGGGACGACAAGAAGACAGTCTTTCAGTACTCTTCAAGAAAAACAGCAAAATGGCACCATGGTGAACAGTGATCCAATTGCTAAGAAGGTGAGAGGGCATGTGAAAGACAAAGGTTGCACAAAACCAACAAGAGGATCTGGTTTTATTAAGCTTTTCAACTTGGTTAAAATTTTTGCCATTTGAAACATGGCCCGTTTTTCTGACAGCTAAGGAATGTGATCTGCAAAATATCCTGATGGCTGAAAAAATGTGCTGCAATCTAACTCAAAGCTAAGACATCACCGAAAATTGTTTGTACATAGCAAGCGTTCCCGAGCAAGAGCAACATTAAGCAGAGCGCGGTTAGGCGAGCAACTACCACCCCAAGTATTTTGCTCTTGTTCCAATTTGCGCACAGCCAGAATACGGAAATGTTCTTCGTACTGGAATACGTGCTACACAGACTACGAAAATTGTCATGACAACTGCTGTGCAGCGCATTTGAAAATTGTCATCTCACTTGCTTGTAAAGCGCATTTGAATAGTGTCAATAGAAAATGCGCTATATCAATTCATTACCAGAACCCCCGTCCAGGCCATCAAAACACTTGAATCCTCCCTCTCAGTATTTCCCAGACCCCTGAGTCTTTGCTAATTTCATCATTCTCATTCATTTTAGAGTTGTTACACTTTTGGTGTATTTTGCAATCTATGTATATAAACGGTTTGAGATTTGTACCGATTTAGAACTAATTTTGCGAGTTACAAAATACTATGAATACTTATTTGACCCAGGAGCCTCCTGTTTGACCTTATTTATTCCCAAATCTCTTTGTCCCACCCGATAAAACTCTTCAAACTTGACGACCTTTATACCTATTCAGATATTCGACCTGTTTCTTTCTTTGTTCTTTTTTGACCCTCATTAAACCGTAATCATGTTAATCAGAAAGCTCATTATTAAGACTGCTAAATCCGTAGCGTTGACCCATGCCATGTTTGGGTATAGGGGGGCCACCGAGGGTTTGAAATGCTGACCCTGTATAGGACAAGGGACAAAGGGACACTCTCTCGTTTTATAGGAATTAAAACTGTTTCAAATCCCATTCCAATCAGAGAAATCATTTTTGGTGCGTCTAAAACTCAGTTATTACGGCTGTGCACTTGAACTATCAAGCCTCGATATACCATACCCTGTTTAGGACAGGATCTGACCCTGTTTAGGAAAGAGGCGAGTGAAATTGTCTACCCTGTCCAGGACAGCGAGGCCAAAAAACCATACACTGTCCAGCGGCACGGCCCCCCGTATAGCCGAAATAAGGAATTACTCCCCCCCCCTCCCACCCTCCACAGGAGCGCGGTAAACCAATTAGATCGTTATAAAACAGCAGAATGTCTGTGAAAACGCGGGAAAATCGTGGTTGCAAAATCAACATGACCGGTCTAGATTCCGCCCCTGATTATTGAAGCATGATAACAATTTTTCTCTTATTGGCTAAAACAACGATATGATAAACAAATAAACAGGTGTTACAGACTAAATTGAAAATGGCTGAATTACTCTTTTTTGCCGTTTTTTGCCGTTTTTGCAGTTGAAAAAAACAATCCTCTATCAAAACGTAAAAAGTGCCAAAGCAGTCCAGGAGAGATCGAGGATGTTTTCGGATAAACCCCTCATCAAGCGAAAAGGACACCAGATCTCCAAGGAAGACCAAGCTAAAGCTAAAGTGAAAAAGACTGACCACATTGTGAAGGTGTTGTCTTCGCCGGAAAGACGTTTGAAACTCTCATTGGCATTAGCTGAGATCAACAGAAGATTGGCAAGCCAAATGCTCATCTGGAAAATGCTGCCTGGTGAAACTGGGTAAAATGCAGGCAGTGCACTTATTAGTCTAACTGGACGAAAGCCTTCTTTATATGGATCGTCACGCAATATCCAAGGGGACATTGTGCGTGACCTCTATGAAAGAGAGTATCCAGTCGGGAATGGCCAATGTATATAAATGAAACATATCATACCTCTCTGAGAAATGTGCATGTAGCACAAACGTGGATCGATCAAACGAACTCTTTTGGATATCACTGTATATCAAGAAATCACATAGTATCTATGCATCGCAAAGCTGGTAGTTACACTCTATCCGAAAGTGGACCCAGAAAGCTCCGTTTCTGAGATTGTTCTTACCCTCTGTCCTTTCTCGCAATATCAGGATCTCTCAAGAGACATTCTGTCTAACTGAATACAAAGTCAAAGTTTCCTTTTGAAGCTAACTTCGACACCGATATAGAGTGTTGTAGATAACGCATAGGGGTGAGTAGGTTGGTGGTTGTAAATTCTCACAAGAGTTCCTGTGATTTATTTTGACATGAGATATAACTGTAAATTACGCTTACAGATTATGTACAAATCAAATTGTGCCTTTTTGAGAGAGGAAGAAGGTCTTACGATCACACGATTCTTCTTCCTGTCGTTTCGTTGTTATCATGACATAGCTGTTGGGAATCGTGGTGGGAAATTTTAAAGACAAAATAATCTTATTTATTTTTACTGTACAGTGTGTAAAAAATAACACCCAATCAACTGAAGCTTAAAAATCAAACGTTTAGTCGCATTGCTCTGAGTGATAGGATCAAATTACCAGTATTCCCGTATTAGAACATTACTGTAGAAATCTTCTCCAAACAGCAAAAGATGGATGAACAGTGAAACATGTATACACATGAAAGAAATGTAAGTCAGTATTATATGGTGTAAGGAATATATGAATGAATAAATAAAACAGTCATTTTGAAAAACACCGTTTCGAACAAGGTTTTATTTGCCGGCGTCAAATGCCCTACTTCTGACAGAAGATTACAAAGCAAATTCAAAACTCCCCTGCGCTGTTTGAAAAGATTTCCTAGAGAGAGATCATTCATATTTACCTTGAAATACAAGCGTTGATTGCCAATCCAACCTACGTGAAATGGGAGAGGGGGTAAATAACTTTATTTCTGAAGACACAAATGACAATGAAACCATATTTAGCACACAGTGTTTAAGGTCCTGGACACTTAATAGGTGATGGTTTTTTAGTAAAATCATCCAACAAAAGTGCGTTTTAGATGCAGCTCAAAGGTCGTTTTTTTCCAACAAAATTCTACTTTTGATAATTTATATCTTCTAAAAACGAAGAAATCGAGGAAGATCATTCCTAACGTAGCAAGATAGATAATAAAGAGGTTAAGCATGACGTTTACTTCAAACGGCAAACGGCAGGAATGACCATGTGACCATTTTTTCCCGCCGTTTTTGACGTTCGCCGTTTGAACTTTGCCGTTTCAACGTGAAGAGTAGAGGTTTCACGTTTTTATTTTATGCTGTTGTGATGTATTAACAATCGTGTGCTCCAAGGCAAAGCTACGTTACTTCTTTTATTACGTAAAACAGTTGTCTCGTATTGACTTTAGAGGGAAATTATTCGGAAAATGATTTGCAAAACAGAGCGATGAGCTTTGGACTGTTCTTCGTTTTTGAAGTGCTTCGCAATTTCATGCTGTTGTTGCTTTTTTGTTTTTAACTTGAAGAAGCCATAAGACTTAATTATAATGGCTCCATTTCGCTGGCCAAAGGTGGATCAAGACATTACACTTTACAAAGAAATTATGGCGCAGCGCCTCACGAAAGCGAACGGGAGGACATTGCAGAGTTTTAGAAAACAATCCAGTCCAACTAAAAGGCGAGCGTGAGCTCTCGGGTGTACGCGAAGCTGAAGCGCAAGAACTCTAAACGGCAAACGGCGACCAGCTGTGAGCCGTTTGCCGTAAACGTCATGCTTAACCTCTCTAATTCTACTTTACATTCTTGGCTCAGGCTTGAGAATCTGAGATTGCATCAGTTTGATTTCGTTCTCGAGATGTTGCCTAAATTTCTTACAAGTCAGTGTCCTTAATTTCCATGTGAACAGGTCTGACCAGCCTATCAGGATAATTTTCCTGAAACTGCTCTTAACAATAAAATGGTGGGAATGGGATATGCATTTTCTTCGGTACTGGAACTGTTGAAGTGCATTTTTAGAAGTTACTTCAATTTCATACTTGTTTTCGGATTCCAAAACAACTAGAATGAGAACGACGTCACGATAGTTTGCAGCACGCCAGACCAGTAAAAATGTGCAAGCCATACGCGAACTGCCTCATCATCTGCTTAGTCAAAGAACTGAAGAGCTGATATACTCCGAACAACACAAAGATACGAACAGCGAGCAAACTTTGAGGAGGGGGACTCCCTGTAATGGCCAAAGGGGTACTACTTCCAGGCTTCGAGTATATAAGGGTGGGGATTTCACAAGTTGAGGTATCTGAAAGGGTAGGTAAACCTGTAATTTAGTTTTATTTTTTAGGGTCTTAAATTAAATTTTTTCGAACAGTCGCACCTTACGGCTGTATCTTTAAATATATTAGGCACTACATGAAAATGACGAGTAGACTTTTTCGTGAATTATTCATAATACGGGCCAATTATGAAAGCATTTCTAAGGAATACCATTTTTCAATTAAAGGGCATCTTTTCTATCAAAATGGTACACAAAATGGTATCGGGTTGAACCTTGAGGTGGACAATCTTCCTGTATAGAACTTTGCAGAGTACTCCACAAGGCGAGCAAATGTAGTGAACTTCTTGGTTACAATGATGTGTTCCCGAGTCAGCGAAGATCATCAACTGCAAGGATATCACCATTATTATAAAGATCACTTTAATAGGATACCTGAGCTACTACGCGTGTTCTCGTTGGTCGATAGGGTGTATTTTGATGATTGTAGGTAAACAATGTTTCGATTCGCGTGCATTTTTAAGGCTAGAATTATTTTATACCTTGATAATCTCTTGATAAAAGCAATAGAGCGCTTTTTCATATTTACATAGACTCATCTAAACACTCAGGGTCTGGGAGAATTCTCAAATGGTTACGCAAACCCGAGACGTTGACGTGGGTTTGCATAACTGTCTCAATTCCTCCAGTCTTCCTCGTGTTTAGATGTGTTTGTAAACACGGAAAAAAGTTCTTCATTTCACACACTCGCAAGCAACCTAAATTATTCAAATAAGTTGTCTCCGACAGGGACATAACCAGCTGGCATCGTTATAGTATGTATTCATAAATATTCAATAATTTCATTCTAGTGTATCTGTAGTCTCTCGTCGTAACTGTTGTTAATTATTATTTGTAATACCGTTAGTTTACTAGTTGTCTCTAGTCATTACTGTCAATTTTAGTCTCTTTAGTTCTCTTGTTACCTTCACTTGTATTTAGTACCTAGTTGTATATTAATAATTTGTGTAAATATGACCCGCGTAGATTAGCCAGCCCAGCTATCCGCGGGCATGTTGTAATTTTCATTTGAAAACAAAAAATAAAATAAAACAATGTATGTAAAAATATGTATGTATACTGAAACAAAATCGTTTAGCGCCCTCTTACCACAGGAAACGGCGATCAAGGAACTCAACTGGGTTCCCCTTTAGTTCCCGGTCCTCTTCTACGTTTTTCGCAGCGGCCATATACTTTGGGTCACGCCTGGCCACAAGAAAAAGCGCGACAGTTCGTCCCTTGACATCATAGAAACTAGCCTGCGAACAGGCTCCCGCTTCGCACCGCTCCCGCTTCACGCTTCGCGCCCATTTTGCTGTGCTCGTCCAATAGCCGGGAGCCTGTTTACAGGCTACATGGAAACCAAAAGTTGGTCAAAGCCTCATTTCCTCTTCCGAGAAATGAAGAAAGAGGACCCTGTAACGAAGTTGAGTTAAAGCCTGTAGAAAAAATATGCAAGTAACCACAGAAGCGAGCGTAAAGCAGACGTTTTGAGATTCGTCCGAGTAGGGTCTCGACTAGGTCTTTTCCGGGTCTTCTCCACTTCTCAAAATGATGGGTGGGAGCCGCTGTTTTGAAAATCTTTGAGGAGAAGGCCCTGGGGATGAGGTTGGAGTCTCATCTGGGTCCACAGGGGTTGCAAAAAGAAATAGCTTTTTTCTGAAATGGATAGGCTAATTTATTTGCTTTATTTTAATTTAGTCACTGAGTTAAAGCTATAAATTTTCTCTTGTGAAGCTGATCAACTGAATAATTCATGTTAAAACTCTACACAGGTCTGAAACGGATGACAATATACAGGAAGGGAATTGCATGTCAATCGATCTGTAACGCGTGGGTTCACGGTATTAGAGGAAGCGTTTTCGGGAAAGAGTCGTTATTATCTTTATCATACTAGAGAAAAAGAAATAAAATAGACCCGTTTCATGAAGCGACCAAAGGTTACATTTTTGGAGAGAATGAAGCATCGTGTCGCGTCATGAGGGGATAGATT
>OMLO01001207.1_pt1 | contig 19423 bp, 14 predicted proteins | sample 1674811 | NCBI WGS metagenome assembly OMLO01 (sample SAMN06265003, study PRJEB25207) | coral metagenome | isolation source: Coral host | place: Mexico:La Bocana,Puerto Morelos, Mexico | collected 2008-11-13 | reverse complement strand
GATCAGTCGGCCATAGCTGTTACCGAAGGTGAAGAAATCGAACCGAAAACTGTAAAGGACGCCGAGTGCCAAACCATAGAGTTTGACTACATGTTTCAGACAAGCATATATCAAGCCCCGAATAAGGACTTTTTTTGACATTGACGTTATAGTTCGCTTTTACACTGGGCTACCATCCATGGAAATACTAATTGTTGTATTCGAGCACGTCTCCTGACATTTCACACGGCAAACACAGTCGCTCAAGAGATCAAGAGTTCATTATTGTACCTATGAAACTTAGACTAAATGTACCGTTGTGAGATCTTGTATACCAGTTTGTTGTTTCACTGTTAACAATTTCCAGAAAATTTCACCACTGGATGGTAGCGACGGACACTTTCTACAACTGATGATCCAAAAGAGGATCATTCATTCGCTGCGAATTTCTCACCTTGGCCACAACAATTTTGCCTGCGATTTCTTTCCCTTGAACTGACACAACGAAACCAGAAACCATCTAGCTGTACGTATCCCAACTTTTCAAGGCCTTCAACTGCTTATTTGTGTAAATACTAAATAGCAAAGGGAGGCCTAGCAAAGCAAGTTCGAGACTTCTATAGGAGGCAAACATTCTCAGCTGAACTTCTCCTGCTTCTCGCTCGGTATGGCGCTCGATATACGCCAACCACAGAAATTTTCTTCAAATAGGGCTCTCGGACGTAGCATTCGAAATTTTTACCGAAGGATGAACGCACTGGTATCTCATCTTGTGATTTCGGGTCGCTTTCTTTCGAAATATCCATTAGAAAGATGAATTATTTGAAGCCTTTGATCGTGAGCGCACAGATTTCCTTACAATTGCCTACAATTTCACACCTCGCATGGGCACCACCATGGCGGAAACCTAATTTGCATAAGCTTATGACGTCAGCTGAAAACCAAGAATTGCATGCATCATGTTATTAAAACCCATGCTTGCCAGGAGCCCGCGTTCATTTCGTAACTAGGACAACAAATGCTTTCTAGGTTTTTTTTTAAACTATTCAAATAAGAAAATGCTCGCACCACATGCTGTTGACATAGCAGTAACTATCTCATCACTCATTGCTTTTAATTTGCCGAACCATGCTAACTTAACACATAGGTCCGCAAAGCATGTATGTGTCTAGAGCGTTATGCATTATTGTATTGCGGAGTTAGGGTAGCCTGCGTAGCAGTCTTTTCCGTTCCTCTTAGCGGGAGAAAGCAGGAGCCAAGGGGAAGTCGCGAGAACGCATGGGGCGAGACCTGCCGAACAACGGGCGGGCGCTGTCTATCCACTGAGCTACGTGAACCCATGGAGAGCAAGGTCATTTAACTGCCTGAGTTCATATTTGACAGGCGCCTGCATACTGCTAGTACTGTGGAAGTCATCCTTCCCGGAAGGTCAAGGGTTCGATTACTGTTGGGGTCTCAGTTGTTTCTTTGTCCCACGCTCGTGTCATGTTGATCAATTCACCTTTCACGATACAGCACCTTTCAAGATAAGGTTTATTTTGTGAAAAAAAAAACAGGCAAACACAGGTTTGTGGAAGAATACAAAGGTCTGGGTTGTTTAAATTTCTTCGGATGTTCTGTTTGAATCCAAATCTCGCGTATCATTTTTTAATACTTTACTTTTATTCTCTAGGTGCATTGGCATGTTGTAAATGTTTTCACCGACCGACTATGGACACTATGAGCGGAAAAGGATGGAGAAGTCATCGGTCATTTGATAGAACCAAATTCATATTTCAAGCTTTTTACTTGTTCTTTCTCTCTGCATTCGTCACGAGGCTGGTCTATTTTCCAATCTATCTTAAACAGTTGGGACTCAGTGCGAGTTATGTGGGAATTCTTTTAGGAGTGATTCCTTTTGCACGCGGCGCAGGAGCGCCAATTATGGGATATGTGGCGGACGAAACAAGCTCAAGGAAACTTGTTTTTCTTGTTAGTCTGGCATCAAATACTTTAGTGCCTATATTGCTACTGATACCACGAACCTCTCAACCGGAATGTCAATCAGGAGTTGTCATAGAAACGCCAAGATATCCCTATAACAAGACCTGGATGGAGAAGTCGCTCAATAAGACTAGTGATCAAGAAGATACTGGGCAAAGTCAAGAGTTGTTGCAGATTTTCATTTTTCTTTTGGTTCTCTTCACTGTTTTAGAATTCATTGCTGCACCAGCGAAAAATCTTGCAGATTCGGCTCTTTTAGAAAACCTCGACAGTACTGAGTCGACTAACTACGGAAGGTTTAGAATGTGGGGAAACTTTGGTCAAATCATTCTTTATTTGACAGTTTCACCTCTAGCAAAATCTAACACTGTTCGAGTTTGCGGTGTTATTCACGATGATTACGGATTAACCATGTTCCCTTTCGCGATTGTACTGCTCTTTGCTTTTGTAATGGGTCTAATGATAGATTTCAAACAGGATGAATTAAGGACAACAGACTCGTGCAGAACCAAGAGGGAAATATCAGAATCATCCCTTAAAGATGTCTTGTTAAACCTTCATAACATTGCATTTATCGTTATTGTTCTTTACCTTGGAATAGTGGACGGAATTTTTAACAATTTCATGTTCTGGTATCTAACTGATATCGACCCATCTCAAGCCACGTGGGTTATAGGCGTGTCTGGAGCAATTCGTAACATCGCAGCTGTATTTTCATTTGGCTCCTCAGGAATATTGATTCGAAAAATAGGAGTTCTAAACACAGTTAACTTGTCTCTTGCCATCTATGTGGCGGCTTTCGTCATCTATGGACTGCTCAGACACCCTTGGTTAGCTGTTATCCCCGAAGTTATGCAATACCTCGCCTACGGTATTTCCATGTCGGCTTCCATTGTGTATTTTAAACAAAGAACACCCGAGGAATATTCAGCAACAACACAAGGTGGGCTTAACATCAGGAAAACTAAAATAGGAGAATTAGAAAATTGATATGTAAAATAAAAGCTGACCAAAATACATTCCTAAAATAGAAACTTTTAAATCGTATTTGCTTCCACCACAGCGATCTTCGGAGAAGTGAGTTATGCATAGTTTATAATCTATACTATTATTCCTGAAGATTGTTTTTCAATACTGTAAACTATTTTCTTATAAATACAACAATGATTGATTTGAGCCTTAAATTCCTCCTTAGCCTTTTGAAGAACGGGAAAATATCACAAAAAAAGTATCATAGTATCCTACTGAAAGAAAAATGAAAATATCACCAAGAAGTTAATTTCGTTGCTTTCGTTAAATATCAAATCGTATATTGATATTTCTGAAGGAGCGTTTATCAGAATAAGGTTATGTCTGCGTATGAACCAAGTAGCCCATCGCGATCAGGCCGGCGCTCAGTCTCCAGTTTCTGTAAGATGAAACGACTAGGAGTGTTTCTACTCCCTCTTAAATGGGTTTCTAGTCTATCGCAGGATCACTTCTTTGCATTAAATTCGCCATTACCTATTTATACACTTGGGTGGAGAGAGACACTGTGAAAGTAACGTTTCTTGTCGTAGGCACCCGGCGAAGGCTCAATGCGGAGGCGAATGTAATCAACATGAGGCCACCGCGTTCTCACTTACCAGAAAAGGCTTTGTTATTCTTATTATGTACTAAATATTTCGACTCGTTTCTCAATTTGCAGGTATTGTATTCTCCTGTTACCTTGGTGTAGGTTTTGGAATAGGATCTATGATTGGTGGGTTCCTGGTAGACATCATTGGAGGGTCGTGGACGTTCCTGGTGATTGGAGGAGTAACAGCGATTGTGCTCTTTTTATGTCTTCTTTCTACTGGAATAACGAAACTGCTTGACCGAATGAATAACAAGGTTGAAAGCAAGACAGAGGATTACGAGTCGAGCTAGACAAATTTCGACTGTACATTCAATTGAAATACTCCTCTCAAGGTATCATCCAACCATTTATGAGCGAAAGAACAAATGTACATCTAACAGTTTATTATGTATCAATTTTTCAGGTTTACAAACTGACCATAAAGTGTTTCTATAACTTACTTGGTGGAAGAGCTCCGGCACTGCTTTCAACTGATCAGCACATACAAGAGCACAGAGTATCACCTCTTAGAGTTAACAAGATAGAACTTGTTGTTCTCCAATATGACACCAACGCTGAAATATGGAATTCGGAATCCGGAGTCTGGAATTGTCGAAATTGAGAATGACGACAAAAGAAAAACACTTCATAATGTCGAATCAAAAATATCGGGAAAAAATGAAATGCTTTTGATGTTGTTGCTAATTTACTTTGCTTTACCTCAATCATGCACTGTAAAAACAAAACAACCCGCCACTGGCCGGGCCGCTGAGCTACAGATGCTGCGGCCTGGTTATGCAAAAGGCGAATTGATCGTTATCCAGTCAGGATTAGTAATTTTTCGGGTAGATAGCATTAGTCATCCTTAGATGACCATTGATCAACCTGGCTCCGACAAGAGCGCGGTTCTTCCCAAGCTTTTTAGAGTAGATTGGGGAGTAGCACAAAAGTCACAGCACGGACGTCAAAGCGATGTTTACGCGTTATAGATCTTTCAACACGGCAACCGTGAAACACAGATACCGGCTTCGGGGTTATGTTTTTATATTTTCGTTCTTGTCTATTGAATTATCAAAGCATAGTTATTATTTCTAGACTGTTAGCAATCTCTTTTTTTTTCTCGAAAATCCGTGGGGAAGAACGCAAAACAAGTGTCTGAGCGTGACGAAGTCACGCTCATAGAACTACTAATAAGGGTTGACCATCCATTCTTTTTTGGGCATTTTTAATCGCATGAAAGCTCGAGCGCATGATATTTGAAAATTCTGTCAAATTGCAATCAATTGTGAGAGAATTTTTAAATATCTGGCTCCTAATGAAAATTCCACTCTTATTATACGATACATATCATGGTTATTTACTGACCCTAAAAATCAATTCACGTTTCACGTCAAAAATATAATGTATAAACAAGCAGGTTTACCAGATTTATTATTCACGATCAGAGCAGATGGTAACCTGTTTTACATTCTTTCATATATGAGATGATTAACTCTTAGTGTCATATTCAAACAGATGTCAGATCCTGTCGGAGCCAGGGATTAAAACTCTCTTTCATTCAATCTTCAGTTCTCTCTTTGTATCGGTATCTTTATTTTCATTGCTGGGGTCCAATTCTGTTATGGCCAAAATTTCTTGTATCTTTCTGACCTCCAAGAAGAGGTCCGCACTCTCAACAGGCTCGTAGTCTTCCGCCGCTTTTTCAGCGGCCTGTCGGAGGTGCTTCGCGACCTCGGAGATAGCAGTGTCGAATTTGTCCCTGTGTCTCATTACAAAGGGACAGATGAGAAAGTTGTAAATGACGGTGGTCCCACTCCACGGACCAGGAAACATGCACCATACGAGCAGGAAAAACTTCAGTAAGTAATACAAAGGAATCCACTCCAGGAAAATTTCCAAGAAATTCGCCGTGCTGAAAACCAGCCAGTAGGTAAGCCATTTGATATCATCTGACAGATTTCCTGTCTCGATCGCTTTCACTGACGCATACGTCGGGAATACGAACCCGAGGAAATAGCAAAGAAAGTTCGCGGCGTAACCAACTGTCAGGTAGAACAAGATGAAAGATAAGCCACCTAGGAAAAGAGTGTGTCTCCGGACATTAGTGGCGGCCTCTAGCTTGTTTAGCAAGTCCGTGAATATGTTGCGCTGTTCAAGGAGCTCATGAATTACTTGAATGGACGCGCTTCTTCTTACAGTCGCTACCAGGCTGGAAAAAATGGACAACGGTCTATGGCTGTCCATGATCCATGGGTGTTCATCGGCCTTAAGCGAGTTAGAGAGCTCCAGCATTTGTTACGTAACATCTAATTAAAAGACCTAATGATTCCACTTATTCAATCATCATAAATATCAAGCGCGCGCTAAGGCACCGAGTGCGCTAGCTTCGCCTGTAAATGATCTCTTAAATGGTCGGTGACTTCCTCTTTCTCTTTATAGATCACTTCCTTTACCAATCTACTCAATTTTAACAAAAAAAAACGGAAAAAATCTGTAAGTGAGACTGATAATAATATAATAATATAATGAGTTATAAATATTTCGCCTTTTCTTCCATTGGACCGTTGATGAACAAGGCCAGTATGACTTATTATTAGGGGCCGTTTCATACGTCCTATTTTTGGCTTGTCGAATTCAATTCAACAAACTATATTCGACAGAAACTGATTTAACGTGCGAATCGGCTGGCACATTTCTGCAGCACGTTGGACTGCTCTTGTCGCACTATCCGACAGACACTGATTTCAAACGTCGAATGTTCTGCCGTGTCGATTATGTTAATGTTTGAGCATGCGTAAATGTGGTCCCGCCGTGGAAAAAGAAACTTGGTCACTCGCGACTAATTCAACCTGAACATATTGCAACGCACACTGCTGCATTGTCAGCCTTCTCCATCTCGTTCCTTTTGCAGATAATTTCACGAAAAATTTCCCTTTCGCTCCGTATGTCCGTCCGCTATACTGAATACTCTACGTTTAGAACATTATCCGCTGACCGACATACCCGTCAGTATTAATTCTGAATTAAGCGACGTTCTGAATCGGCAGTCGCATTTTTACCGCACATAATTGAATTGGATTCGGCACGGCAGAATGCGGCGTATAAACCAGACTAAGGCCTATTGTACCTCAAGGAACTACATATTATTAGCTGCAAAAGTTTATTTAATATAGTTAATTGTGTTGTATAGAGTATGTTTACCTGGTCTAAATTTCACCAAATATGAAGCTTTGCTAAAATTGGAACTTTCGACAGTTCGGTTTCCGAAAATCTTGCATGGAGAAAAAATTACTGTAATGAAAGGTTTATAAAAAGAATTCAAGCCTAACCAAATCCTCCCCCCCCCTCCCCTCCCACGTCAAACGGTTTACCCTAGATTCCGAGCGAATCATCAAACTGCATTTTTCGAAAGTTGTCTTGTAAGTCATTCAGTGAGTTTTTCAACCTACGAAGTCATAATGCTATATGTTCCATAATTAAAATCTAGTAGAATAAAGTTGTGGATTTAATAAAAAATAGAAATAATTTCTTTTCATTACCAGTTTATTAGGGTTTGACAGGTAAAATAAAGGGTCTCCTCAGAGAACGAAAATAAAACTAGTTTGCACAATTTGACATGTCTTTCAGCTTTTTAACCAGGGAACTTGTCAACGAAAAACGTCAATCCAGACCGTGTTTTATCGCACACAAACATAAGAAAGAAAGCTTGTCATAAAAACTGACATACCATTCAGCGATTCGAATTCGACTATGAGCTTGCCAACGGGATTTTTCAACCGCGAAATTTAACACTAAATTATTTTCAGATTAAAATGCAGGGGAATCTACTTAAGGGGCTCCTGGCTTAATGGAACTTCAGGGGAATACATCAGCTCCCGAATTTACATCAATCTAGAAATGTATGAAACTAACGCACCGTCCACACGCATCTCCAGTGAATTCGAAATTTAAAAGCACAGCTATATTAATTTTCTACGGTTAGGCGTGTCCTCCACACTAAAACGGAGCTAAACATGTGATTTCCTTGCGCGAGATTTCCTCAAACAAAAATTCAAAATGACCGCTGATTGTTGAGTTTTTGTTTCTCCAGCGTATTATGAACGGAGAACATTTAATGTGTTTTCAAGTGAAAACGTTGTTTTCAAATCTCTACGGCGCACTGTGGACGGAGTTAGCTTGTTTAGGGGAAATGTAAGTACGGTTAAGTTAATTCAATCTAAAACCGTAGTCGCATAAATTGCAGTTACCAACACGTGTTTTGTTTTATATTTTTTCTCTGTTGCACAGTGGCAAATCCAAACAGCTAGGATCACCTGGTACGAATGAAGTTTCAGAGTATTATATTATTGAAATCGCGACATAATAAAATAATTCGCGACATCAGCTGATGTTGTGTTTCCTTTCATGTAAGTAATGTTTGACTGGATTCTTTTTTCCCGGGGGCATCAATTTTTAGAGAACATTAAAAGATTGATTCATCCTCTATTTATATTGGTAAGATTTTTCAACTGAAACACCACCCAAACCCTCATTTTGTGCCTTTATGAGTTCATCTTCCAATCGGCGTCCTTTTAAACCTTGCCTGTGAGCGACAAGTGCCACTCACGCACACCTTGATGGGTTTCCTTTAATTTCACCTGTCAGTCGCTTCCACTGAGTAGAAACAAAACAAAAAAAGTTCATGAATTCAGTACTGGCTAACCGATCGAGAAACTCACTCGAAGTACGTCTGTTTCAATTGAGATTTCATTAAATGGGAATATAGTGCAAACAAATTGTCTCGCACTGCAGAAAACGAAGCCTTGATCGCAAAATCTGACACAACAGATTGTTTGAAAACAAAGGATTCAACAGGTTGAACAGAAAATTTGAATTAAGAATAGCCGATGAAAGTGAAAGCTAATCCAGTCCAATATCACTGAGAAAATAAAACGACTGGAAGAGATTCTTAATTTGGAAATATCCTACCTCTTTTCATTTCTCTTTGTCGTGTGGTATCAATAACACAATACAATTTCTTCAGGGGGTTTACAAAACAAAACCAACAGGTTTTCTAATGGGGAACACACCGAAACAATAACTAAAGATGTTAATTACCCGCTGAAAATAACAGATTGTATAACAAAGGCGACAATTTTCACAATAACTGGAAACTGAAGTTTCTGGAAATTTTTTGTGTGGTCAAATGATGGATTCAACGGCAGTTTCGAGCATAATGAGTTGCATTTTATATTTACGCGTTTTTCACGGGCAAATAATTTGAAGCTGTCACGCGCGCTCGTGTTTCGTTATGCAAATCGCGCGAGCTTTTGTTGTTAATAAAAAGTGACGTGTACAACTTTCACAAAACAGTATTGTCTCAGCTGACGAACGCGCAATAATACAACCGCTTTTCTTTAACGTCAAGGTCCAGAAAAACGACAGAGTCTCAATTTTTAAATCTCCCGGCAGATAGGGTAAACACGAGTTAAAGCAAGTCGAGAATGGGCTATGGACTAAATAGATTTATCTCACAAGTGGATCACAATTTACTGTGTAGTATTTGCGCCGGTGTCTTAGAAGAGGCCGTTATTACACCTTGTGGACACTCGTTCTGCGATGAATGCCTACATATCTGGCTAGACAGACCCAACACAACCTCGTGTCCCACTTGTCGCTCGGACGTTTCGCCATTCGATGTAATTCCAGTGTTAGCCCTTAGAGGGGTGGTGGAGGGCTTGGTGGTTTACTGCGATAATGATGAACACGGATGTAAAATGGTTTTAAAGCTGGAGAAACTTCGAGCGCATATGCAAGTGTGCGATTTCGGGTTGATTGAGTGCGGTGCGTGTGGAGAAAGCGTGAAACGGTGCGAGTTACCAGACCACCATGAAGAATGCGAAGTGATAAAAGACTTGGTTTCAAGACACAAGAAAGCAAAGGATCAAGAACTTTCCATTGATAACCTCACAAAACAGATCGCGCTGTTGGAAGTAGATTTAAATAAAACTAAAACAGCCTTAAAAGAATCCGAGGGGGACGTGCGACGCGTGAAACGCGAATTAAGGGCATTGCAATTTCAGTTGGAAGTAAGGATGGGAGAGGAACAAGAGTTTGACCCGGACTGGGACCCAGAATACAACTACGGCTACTCTCCTTCAAGCATCGCGCAACTCGCAAGTCTGGTGTCGCGATATTTATTGAACAAGCCTTACTACATTGATCGCAACCGCATTTTTAACGCTGTGAAACGTTGTTATGATTACTATCACGGGTATGCTGGTTATTCACAAGATGTACACATGTTATTGGCGGCGAGTTACGCAAGTAACTGGTTTACCGACAATCAAAGATCTAACTTTGATTCGTGGCTGCAAAATCTGGCGCGAGAAAGGTTTTTGATCTCAAGCTAACCTGAATGTTAAACTTCCAATCATTTTCGTCTCAACGCTTTCAGGCGATAAAATTTGCATTTTTCGTGACTAAAAAGAAAACGAATTTTTATCTTGTAGCCCAATATTTTAAGCCAAGGCATTGCTGTAATTCAGTACTAATATTTATTGTTAGAATTGGTTATCGCTTTAAATCCTAGTCAAAGAAATAATTAATCGCTGTCTTCACAAATGATTAAACGATAAATAAACGACATCGCTGTGGTCATGGATTGTTAATAATGCGAAATGAAGAGAAATTGTCCCTAAAAAGATGATGGTTTTTTGTCTAAAAACAAAGGGAAATGAACGCGTGATATATTTTGAATGAAAAGAGAATTTAATTGTAGTCCTTATAAACGAGGAAAAGGTGTTTTCCGCCTTCAGCGCCATGATTGAATCGGCTTCTTGAAAAAACAAACAACTTCATACCCTTTGGCAGCAGTCTCTTGGAAAAAATGGAAAAAAAGGATAGGAAATGTTGCGTCCTTAATTCGTTTTTTCTTAGCCTAAAGAAAAATTTCCACTGAGAAAAAGAAATTTTCACGTGTTTTATACCCATAATGACAAAATTTCTTATCCCAAATAATTATCTAAATAACAAAATATATTTGCAGCTGCAAACTTGTCAGGATTTCTGAAGATCACGAGATAAAATAATAAGTAAGGAAGGCAGAAATATTGATTAGATAAATTTCTAAAAATACAATATGTAACAGGCAGCACCGGTTCTCAGTGTCTGTTTTCAGCGACGTCAAAACCGGCTTTTCCGGGTTAAGCGATTTTTAAGGTTTAAAATATTATCGATCAATAGGTCCTACAGAAACGATCAGAAAAAACGCTACAAAAATCTGTGAGGGCTATAATACTCAACCTCAGAATAAATTGAAGCTCGCTGAAAAAACATTAACTAGTTCGCGGTCAGTTACCTTAATCTCCCGGCAACTTCCCAACCCCGGTTCCCAACACATAATTTGGCTTTTAAATGCTAAGACGGTGTGGAAAATAGTGCAGGGAATGTCACAAAGCTATTAAAAATTGTGCATTAATACTGAATCACAAAGTACTGATGGCAATGCACCAAGCATGATTTACAAAAAATCTCTAGTTTCTTGAACAATTTGGCACTGAATGTACCGACAGTGTTTTATCTCACCGAATCCTTTCTCGAGGGACCTTACCCAAAAAGGCTCGTAAATACGTTCCTGGATTTGTTTGTTTGTCCCTCGGAAGTAAATCTTCTATGTCGGGTTGACAAAAGTGGCCGACAAAGAGTCGCTCTTAAAAAGAACCGCCACAACGCAATTGCACGGTAATGAAAACCTTAAAACGGAAATTAGCTTATCAAATAGAGTCTTAAGACCTTATTATGACCTACGAATTCTGTAAATATTTCACTCTCAGGATCTCATCTGTAAATTTACCGACAGCTTGGCATCCTGGTTATATAAGAATATCAGGAGTCAAGAATGCTACCAATTTCGCGGTTGTACGAATAGTCTCACAAGTGTCGTATTGTTTAAACCAGACTAGAGGAAAACAAATTGAGGAGAGCTGTAGGGTGTTGTCATAGAATTGGGATCTTCATGAAGTTTTATCACAGTGAAAGATGTTTTTCATCAAAGAAGATGATAATATTACAAGGTAGATGCAGCAGTTGAACCCCACCCCCCTTAAGGCCCCGTTCGCATTACCCTGGAGGGATTTGAAAACGGCGTTTAACTTTGTCCACAAAATGCGGAACAAATTTAAGAAAGCAACAATCACCTAGCGGTGAAAATGTTCTTCCATTGTGTTGTTCTACTTGTAAAAGTACCTGTAAAGTGTTCATATCGTTTTGCGCTCTTGCGCGTGTAGACTATACACCTTTTTTAGTTTATGGAGCACTTAAACCAGAGTAATTCGGCCTGTTCTGTACATTGAGGAATCCGCAGTCAGCGAAATCACATGTTTATTTTGACGCCATCGTTTTCGAAAATCTATGTTTTCAAAGTCCGTCGACATTAGAACGAAAAGCCGGCGTTTTTCAAATTCTTCAAGTTTAATGAGCGTTAAACTTGAAGAACGCTCTGTTTTTGTTACGGATTAGTGTGAACAGTTAGACTGCAAAACAGTCGTATTTTTGCGAACCCGAACGACGCGGGCAGCATTCGAACGAAAGTGTAGAAACAGCGAGGAAGGCTGGGGAGAGGGCGTGTGAGTCTCGCGCGCTTCACACGCGAGGATTACGCTTATGGCGCTTCGCGCCTTCAGAATAAGGAAGAAAAGACGACTGTTTTGCAGTCTAGTGAGCGGTAGGCGTAACCATTGAAATAAAACTCCTTCGGCGTAGTGTAGACGCTGCCTAAAAAACGAACTCCTTTTCAGGTAAATAATTGCACAATCTTAATATCATACAGAGAACATCTGGAGATAACTACAGAGACAATGTGAGCCAATCAAAGCTCACCAAAAACATGCGACCGGCCCAAACCGCGGGAAAACGCACATAGATTACGTAACTTTGGTTTGAAGTTTTCTTTCAGGTCTGCTGTGATTGGTTGGTGTACGCTGACTTAAAAATTTTAAATTTAGCTCGCGATTTTCAGTTTTTGCAGTTTTTTTGTGGCGGTCACATTGAGCAGTTATTTTATCTCCATGTTGCACTCCCTCAACAAAAGACTGCGTTTTGTGGCAACGAACAGTTTGTTCATAAGATCGTGTGGTCATTGTGAGGAGACACGATTATTGACCTAAAGTATCGTAGAGAATTTGTTCAGTACTGTTAAAACATCGTTAATGATGATAATCTTCCTATCAGTAGGGCGGTTTTAAAGGAACAAAATATGCCGTTTTTTACGGAATGCACGACCTCCTTAATAAACCCTCTAAACAAACGCATCAAATAGTCTCAATTTCTTTACTAACTGAGTGGTGTGGAGTGCAATGCACCCTCAGTGGTGGCTATGTATGTGACTGATATTTACAAGGAGATTATTTGTGACCGAGGTCTCCTATGGGCTGGATCACCAAGAGAGGGATCTAGGTACAAAATTATTAAAACGTTCCGTTTAAATGTACATGTAGCACGTGACAATTTTTACCCAAATCCCGACTAGATACACGTGCTGAACTTGCTATGCATTAAAAGTTATGGAATAAACTCTTTCATCCCAGCTAAATACAAAACAAGAAAACATTTCCTCAAACTAGTGACAAAGGCTGCAGAAAAAATAAAAAACTAACCCCTAAGAGAATTTCAGAATATCTTAATTTACCATGAAAATGAGTGTTGAAAAACCATATGTCTTTCAATTGCATATTTAACATTAACCTTGTGTATAAAAATATCATTTATAAGTACAGTTTCATCCAGCTCAAAACCTCTCACTTGAGACCACCAATATTCAGTGGTTCAATTGAACATCAAATGAACTGTTATTCTACTATTGGCTAAAAGATTACATTCTCAGTTGAGATAAAAAAAAAATGTAGAGTATAGTTTATCCATTTCTCAGTTAATTGTGTTCAAGGAAGAAAAGTTTAAAAAAGTTAAAACTCTTAGAAATGTTGACTCAAAAGTGCCACAAAAATTGAAAAATGTAAGAACCCACTAAGTAATGAGGCTGAAGGACGATTGTGACTGGAAGAAAACAGTAACCATAGCAATGTATTTTCTTTGCCTGTCACAATATTGTTATTTGAATTTTTAGCTAGAGCACCAGCCAAAAAGAGCACAAGCTTCCTGGTGACCATGGCAACTGAAAGTTTTACCTGGTAGCCATGGCAACTGAAAGTGTCATTTTTTAGCAGATTTGTTCCCTAAAAGTTTCCTGAGCCTGTCATAGCGACCAGACACTGGCTGAAGGTTACCATATATGGGGTCCAGCCACATGACTCTATCCTCAAAACTCATCTTTTGTAGTGAGGTGCTCTTGGTATAGAACCGTGAGAGCGCCTCCAATGGCAACTGTACGTGGGGCTTGGGAGGTGGTGAAAGCATGGGATGTGTGGTTGACACTGGATCTAGGGGTTCTTTAAGCCACCATCCGAGTGTAGTCTCAGGATAATCATCTTCAACTTCTTCATCTTCCTGTAGCTCAACCTCTATCTCATCATCCGAAATCACCTCACCTTCCTCGAGGCTTTTTCTGGTAGTTCTCTGGATTATTCTCTTTGGTTTGCCATTCTGGGTTGAACTGTCAGGGTCTGTGTGTTGCTGTGCAGGGATGAGAGGCATGGCTTTACTCCCAGAGTTTTTCCTGTAGCGTTTGAGAAGTTCCAGTTCCTCTGAACCACAGTGAACCCCAGGGTGGGAAGGAGAGTAACCAGTGTTGTCCTCTTGAGCACCATCTTCCTCTTTATAATCATACTTTGTTCTCTTGGCAGGTGCAAGCTTCAAAGGTGAATCTGTCGAACCCAATTCTAATAAAGCATTTGTTCCACCTAAAAAGCAAAGAGTTTGACATTATGAATTTTCTTCCATACCTAAGAAATATGCTATCCTACAGCTGGAATGAAGGAGAGACATCACTAATCTAAATATATATTATGATTCTGGCCCTTAACATTTCTTAATTGTCTTTTCTTTTTCTCTAAACTAAAATCTATCTCTAATAACAAAGTGCTTTAATTTTTATCATCAGTACTATTAATTTTATTATAATGTATGTCTAATTTAAATACTTGAAATTTATCTTCAATACCATCTTATACATATTTGATTTAGTTGACTAATAATTGACTTGACTTGAACCAAGTTGAATTGAGATAAAAATTACAATTATCAAGGTGAGTTTTTAGCGAACCTAGATAAAAACCTTTGGAATAATATTAGAATTCTTGAAAGCCTTGGTCATAGAATTGCAAGGGGCAGAGTTGTTAAGTTACAGTTTTGGTTGTTCAGTTGCTTCTAAATTACCCCAAAACTAAGACCTCTTACCTTCCTCCACATCCATGTCCTGTTCGTCTCTTTGCAGCTCTGTTCTCTTTCTTTTCTGGTTATTTTGATTAGAAGTACATGTATTTGTCAGTCCCCTCTGATGTCTGTAGTGAGCTGCTAAGTTGTCTATATGTTGATGCTTCTGCATTGGCGGCATTCCTATTGCAGTGGATATATCTTTAACACCTGTAGACAATAAAAAACCCTTAGTAAATCAATGTGAAGTTACACTGTTAAGCCTGGTTTTCATATATCAGGAAAATCTGTCTGTCCCAGATTTTGTCACGGATGAATCGGGAAAAGAGGAAGCGTTTCTATTTCTCCGATTCATCTCCGACCATCCTAGATTATCAGGGATGTCTACGATTTATGGGCTTCATTATTATTTTCCATTTTATTGCAGGCATCTTTGTTTTAGATCAGTGGGCCCTCAATCATAGGAAGGCCCCTGTTTTACAAACACCTCTTAATACAATGAAATATACAAGTTCATCTAATTAAAGTCTTTTGTTCACCTTTTAAAAATCAACCTTTTTCTACACACTATGTATTAATTCTCAGCAACAATTTTTAAAATTATGATCTCACCTTCTGGTAGGGGAGTATTGAATCCTGGAAACTCAATAAATGAACTGCGAATGTTATCACCATTTTCGCTGTCTTCCTCTTCAATGTAATCATTTATGTTTCCATCGCCGTCATACAGAAGCAAACTTGGTTTAGCCTCCTTTGGTAAATATCCAGGGGGGTACCCCAAATATCGCATTTTATAAATGTAAAAAGGCAAATCTTGTTCACCAATTCCAAGTGCTTCTCTTAGCTTTGCACTTATGATCCCTGGTTTAAATTCTGAAAAGCGCTCTACTGATTTATCATCACAATGGTATCTAGATTTTGAACACGCTGGCGAGGCAAACTTATTTTGGAATTCTCTCCTGTTTGCATTGATTTTTTCATGATCCTGTGGTGCAGGACAGTCTTGAAGAACATGACCACACTCTCCACAGTTAAAACAAGCTCGGCTTTGTTTTATTTTCACCTTTAGAGTCTCTTCGCCATGCAAAACAGAGAAATAAACCTGATCGTATTTGGGAATAATCCAGCCATCGCTGATTTTCGGGTTGAAATCAATTAAAGGCAGCCCACAGCAGTCAATGCAGTAAACATCGTAGTACTGCAAAGAGCTGACAACAGAAAACGGTGAGAAGTAACCCTCATCCTCGGCTAACTTTTCAAGCTCATAATTCATGTCGAAGATCGAGGGTGGAAAATTCTCTCTGCCATACGACTCCCTCTCGTTGACGTCGTCAACACGCCGCTGTAAAGTTTGAACGAACTCTTCAATCTTTTCCCTGTTTCTGATTGACGTCCTGTTATCAAAATAAATCGCTTGAAAAAGAGGTGAATACCGTTCTTGTTCAAAATCAGGATCTTGAGTCGTACCATGAGCTACTTTTAACATACTGATCAAACTTCTCAGCGCGTTTCTCAGACGTAAGTTTTCTTCCTTTAAAGACTTCGATGATTTTCCTCCAGTAGAATCATCTTCTCTTTTTATGGTCTTTTTCTGGGCTTTGTCTATCTCAAATTCAGTGAAAAGAAGCTCTTCGTTGAAGCAATCCCCGTCCGCCATGACGGAAGTATACTAGTTTCCAGTCCCCAGATACCTCGCCCGTCCGTGTTTTTAACCAAGTGTAATGAAACTGAAATGATGCAATGCATGCACCGAATTGTTTGGTGTCATTTCCTGTTATAGCTGGGTGTTTACACGAGATTTGAGGGAGTTTAGGAGGAATAAATAGCCAAAGATGACATCAAATAGTAATATAGTAATATTTCCTCGGTGAATTGTTCATACATTGTTTATTTTGCAGTTCAAGTCTGTGATGACAAAAAATAGAAGAAAGAGCAAAGTAAAGTACATTTAAAAGCTCATCAGCAATTGTTTTATGGCAGGTTGCAGTGGTCAAGATGGTAAACCAATCATCATGCTTTAAATGCATCACATGAGACTCATCCATTGTCAATCAGCACTTTCCAAGACATAGATAATTTCTGAAGGGTCATTATAACCACTGTAAATTGGTTGATGCCAAACTAATGGTATAAAAATCTGGCCAATTGCTGAGTATGTTGCTAATTGGTTGCCATAGCAACAATGACCTGCTAAAAAGACCTTTTATTTAAGATTTAAGCTCTTATAACTCACAAACGAGCTTGGTATTCCCTATTTCTTATTATTGAAATGTGATAAGCATGATATGAATAATGATGCAACTCATTAAGAAAATTCTCGAAATATGCATCATTAATCGGTTAACAGGCTACAAGCTTGTAAACAGTGCATGCAGGCCCAAATAAAGAAAGTCTTATTCTTATAAGAACAGCTAAGTTTCTTATTTTGGTCTTGTCATATTTGACAGCGACATTTGTGATCAATGCCTTTTTAACATAATTGGAGCAAACAATGACTGAAAAATATTTATATGGAGAGATGTATCACTTGGATTCACATTTAGTTGCTCAGGACTCTACAAAAAAGTTTCATCAATTTCACTGAGATTCTCTGGCATCCTAAACTTGTTTTACCTTGACATAGGATGGATTTTATAAGTCGTGTCCTTCCAGCTTTGCAGAGTGACAAAAATACATGTAGTTAAGAACATTAGTTGACTTGGGTGCTTACTGCTAAACTATTTCTTTCAAACCCAGTTAAGATTTTGAATCCCCATCCCTTCCACCTTCAACCTCCCTTTTTAATGTTAGCCCCCCACCCCCCTCCCCCACATTTTCAATGTATTAAAGTAATGAGACTAGTATTGGTTTTGGGGGAATCACTCAAAAATAGCAAAGCATTGGAACACTTTTGTCACTCTAGGCAGTATAAAAAACTATATTATAAATTGAAACAGGAGAACTGGTTCAACAACATAGCACAAAGTGGATGTGGTAAACCTGCAATATACTGGCATAACCAATGGCCTGGTCAATTCACGGTGTTATCAACTCTGCCAGCATAATGGTTTCCATGTTTGTAGCAACATATTTTACTATCTATTATACAAAGAGATATTAGGCTGTTATTGTAATTTGTGAGAAATTATTTATTGAAGTGAAATATTACAAGCAGCATGACAACAAGAATGATACTAAACAGGAACAAATCTCTAATGGGCTTACTTTAAAATAAACATTATCAAAAAATATTGTAAACATAGCAGCCATACCAGGCTAATGTGCATTTCTCTCCTCCATAAAGGCTTAATTTAAAGGTTTTTTCATGTGAGAAGAATCTTCTGAAAGATTTCACCTTGCACAGAGGATGAAGGAGAGAGAATGTACATAATTTAGATAGTTATGCAGGAATGCAACCTTAAAAAATTCCCAATTTAAAATGTTAGAGTTCTTTTAATCGCAGTAGCACAGGACATGAGGTGGTTCTGAACTTGTAAGATGAGCACAGTGATTTTCCTCCATAAATTGTTTAAAATACTACCATCTTACATTAGTCAGTTTATCAGTAAATAAGTGATCATATATTATACAAGAGATCTGTGCATAACTATGCACAACTCAAATAATCAATTTAGTCTGAACAAAAAAACCTCCTGCATTTTGGGAATGTTCTTTTTTACTGATTCAAATAAAAATGTGGTTGATAAGCAGTCATCTCCAGTGACATCAGTGTCATGTGCCATCTAGATAGGGTTCATCGTCATTATTATGAGACCAAGTATCACCATCATCATCACCAAGGTTACCATCCAAAACATCACTTCCATCATTACCAGCATCAATTGAAAGAGGACACGCTTTGGTTATACTACCTAATGACATGAAGCATAATGATCATGATCTGTTGGTGTTGTCAAACAAACTACATTCTTATCACATTACTAGGGAAAAGCCTGGGTACTACTCTCCTCTGCAGCTGTTTTTGGGATGTCATGCAACACTCCCCTCAAACAAACTTCTCAATGTCATTGGCTAATTTCAGCAAAGGAATTTGGTTTGGATGTAAGCAGTCAGTCATTTTCGGAGGGGGGGGGGGTGAGGGACAGGGTGTTAGGTGGTGACATCCCAAAAAAAAAAAAAAAACAGTTGTGGAGGAGACTACCTGAGTACTTGCACTCAAAAATAAAATCATTCTGTACTTAAAACTGGGCATGACAGAGCAGGGAAATCTAAAATCTATCACAAAAATGTCAGCTCAAGGCATTCAAGCAACCTTGAGCCCAACACTATCATGTCTGGAGAACTCATCAGCATTTCCATGTCTATGTCTATGCTTTGCCAGCTTTTTGTTTTTGGATTATGTGTGCAAAGTCTTTAATATTCATTATCTAACAAGCAGGAACAGGTAAAGAACTTGCTTACAAGGCGTTTTGTCTGACCAATAAGAACTAAGCAACCTGAGGTTGCAGTGTCATAAGCTCCTGTACAAGACCATGGGTCTATAGACCCTATGCATAAATGGCTGCAAATTAAAAATTCTTTTGTAATTATTAAAATTAGCCCAACTAACCTCGTTTT
>OMLO01001206.1_pt1 | contig 19427 bp, 22 predicted proteins | sample 1674811 | NCBI WGS metagenome assembly OMLO01 (sample SAMN06265003, study PRJEB25207) | coral metagenome | isolation source: Coral host | place: Mexico:La Bocana,Puerto Morelos, Mexico | collected 2008-11-13 | reverse complement strand
TAAAGCACCAGAGGACAGACGATCTGCCCCAATCTGTGTTGACGGTGGACAGCCATTGCCAATCTACTTGCAAGGTTTGTGTCCAGTCCAGTGTCAATCAATCTTTCATTTCATGCGGTGCAGAACTTCTTACTGCCAGACATTTGATTTGTGCGTCTAAGAGATTTTTTGGCTGTCAAAATTTGCACTGCCATTTCGTAAAGCCACACGTTTTTGCTGTCTCCCGACGTGACTTCCTTTCATATTTGCAGCCAAATCAGTGCTGCTATCCAGAGTTTCACTTGCGAAAGGGTACCCAGAAAGAGCATTTTTCCTCCAATATATCATTGCGCAAAGAACGAAGCTTTAAACTTTCTACAAGATTCTCGAGTTCCAGCTTTGCGAACGCCAACGGTGCCGTTTGTCAGAAGCTTTTTCACGAGATAAGTCACTTGCCTGTTAGCTCAACCAGACCAAGGGTGGATGGGTTTAACACGAAGCTTCAACATCATTAAGGCATGCTAAGCCTTGGTGATATGAAAGAGATTTTTTTGGATTCGATTTTTGTAGCACCATTGAAGATGTCAAATTGAGATGAGACCTTTTCTTCGGCATAGGGGCCGTGGGGTGTTCTGTGAATGTCTTGGCTATTGATTCCAAGAACATGTTGCGAACAAGAGTCGCTTTAGCTTGTCCAGCAAAAACATGCACTGATGTCTTGGAGTCCTCTGTCGCATGCCATCCAAGGATGAAAACAGCAAAAATTATCACAATATTGTTTCTGCAATATATGATGGCGCAAAGAACAAGGCTTTGAACCATGAGCACGTGAACTGCGCTGCTGGTGGACTTCATGTCTCCAACACCACTCCAATCTCAATCATCAAATGTTTCAATGACGCGGTTTTAATGTATGCAGAGCAAAATTCAGGTAAACACTGACTTCGCACTTTGCCAAGAACATAAGTCGCCTGGACCAGTACCAAGGACAAGGTGAAAGCAAGTCTTCTTGGAGCACAAAGCATCACAAAGCCACAATGCACGCTTTTCAAACCAAACTGAGCACTGAAACAAAGACAACCAATCAAACGACCCTACGCAATGGTCCAAGGGTGGATGGATTTAACATGAAGCTTCAACATCATTACGGCATGCTAAGCCTTGGTGATATGAAAGAGAATGTTTCTGGATTCGATTCTTGTAGCACCATTCAAGATGTCAAATTGAGATGAGACCTTTTCATCGGCATAGGGGCCTTGGGGTGTTCTTTGAATGTCTTGGCTATTGATTCCAAGAACATGTTGCGATTCCAAGAGACGCTTGACAGCTCTTCCAGCAAAAACATGCACTGATGTCTTGGAGTCCCCCGTCGCATGCCATCCAAGGATGAAAACAAAAAGATATCACAGTATCAGAGATGGCTAACAGTTCAGAAACCAATTCAGCCAATACATTTACTGCATACAAGAAGGCATATTGTACTTGTGCGTCATCTGCCCCTCAACAAGCTTCAAGTCCAGATGACCAAGATTCCTAAAGAATCTGCGGATCAAAAAGATATTGTTTGATATTATCATGGGTCCTGCATGCCCAAGACATTGCTATGGTCCAAGGCTATTCTTTTTGGAGGGAGCACATGATTGAGCAAATGTGTTCGTGCTTTGCATTTCCCACTGCTTGGTTTTGAAGCAGGTCTTGAAAGAGAAAATGCGTGAAACTATTGGGACATATTCTACGAAGACCTACTCCAAGTTACATTCGATATCCGAACTGGTAATACCAAGGACGGTTGGAAAAAGCACGGTATAAACCGACAACCCTTCTTTTGATTTGGAACACCGAGTAACAAGATTATGACCAAGATTCCTAAAGAATCTGCGGATCAAAAAGATATCATTTGATATTGTCATGGGTCCTGCATGCCCAAGACTGCGATGGTCCAAGACTGCTCTTCTTGGAGGGAGCACATGATTGAGCAAATGTGTTCGTGCTTTGCATTTCCCACTGCTTGGCTTTGAAACATATTGTTCAAACAGCTTGTCAATGTCTTCGTTGCATACTGCAAATCGAACTGTCAACAAGACTCTCGAGTTCCAGCTTTGCGAACGCGGCTGCAGTTTGTCAGACGCTTTTGAAGGTACGAGACAACCGTCGTTTCACAAACCAATTGGAATGGTGGAACTCAGGTGGTTCTCCAATGGTCCAAGGGTGGATGGGTTTAACACGAAGCTTCAAACGTTGCTGAATGGACTTCAAAGACAGACATTGAAGGCAACCGAAAGAGCCAGCAAATCCTCATGCTTCCTCGCATGTTCCTCATGCTTCCCTGTATGGCTTTTTGCTGAGCTGCTTGACGAGGGTTGCAGCTTCAGTGATTTTGTGTGCATGCTGTGCAGTGCGTGGCGAGGGAGAAGCCCCAGAAAGAATCCCAAGCATACTGTAGCTTGGGACATGGGCAGATGAAAGCAGATATTGCCGGTGTTGTGAGCCTTCGAACGCAACAGCCCAGGGCTCTACAGAAGCATCCAAGACTTCTTGTCACGATCCGAAAGAGAATCTTAGGACAGAGTCCAGCTGTTGGCACACGTGGCGCCATGCAGATTCCTCAAACAAGTCATGCGCAACGACCACAGCGGCAAATATGTTCTTTGTGTTATTCTATTCTTATCAGCGAATGTCTCCCTCTAGTGACTTTAGTTTGAGCTGTGATGGCAAGAGTGTCGCTCAAGACATAGGTGCTTCAGTGAGCTCGTAGACCACGTCAATGTTGCTGAATGTAGCGGAAATGTACACGATTGGGTAGTATTGAGGGAAATTCAGGGCAAGTGTGCTGGACAAATAAGTAGATGATTGGTGGTTTCATCTAGGACCAGGGTCGTGGAATGTCAGCCCGCGCAGTGACATGCAAGTTGTGCATGTTTCAGAAGTTCCAGATCTTTTAGATGTTTTGATGATGGAAAGGCACACTGTATCACTGCATTTGAGAAGGGGTGCCCTTTTCCAACAGTTCCAGATCATTGCAAAGGCCAGAGTCTGGAAAGATCAAGCTGTTACATCGTTCTCATAGTGTTGTGGTCATCTTGACAATTCATGCAGATGTGCAGCAAAAGATGAAGCAAGTGACTTTTCTTGCCATTGGTCCCTTGACTCTTTACCGACAAGGTTTTTGAGGAGAACGGGTCACGGCTTTCTGAGAGATTGGAACATGGACAAAGTACATGAGGTTGGTTGGTGCATAGCTTCTGCGTTGAAGGCAACCCAAAGAGCCAGCAAATCCTCATGGTTCCTTGCATGTTCCTCATGCTTCCCTGTAAGTCCTTTTGCGGAGCTGCTTGAGGAGGGTTGCAGCTTCAGTGATTTTGTGTGCATGCTGTGCAGTGCCTTGCGAGCTGGAAGTGTCAGAAAGAATCCCAAGCATACAGTAGCTTGGGACATGGGCAGATGAAAGCAGATATTGCCAGCATAGTGAGCCTTCTAATACAACAGCCCAGGGCTCTACAGAAGCATCCAAGACTTCTTGTCACGATGCGAAAGAGAATCCTAGGACAGAGTCCTACAGCGTCCTGCTGTTGGCACATGTGGCGCCATGCTGAATACTGTACTCAAACAAGTCATGTTCAACAACTCAAACTGCAAACTTGTTCTTTGTGGTTTTCTATTCTGATCAGCGAGAGTCTCCCTCTAGTGACCGTAGTTTGATGAATTGTGATGGCAAGAGTGTCGCCCATAGTGGCTCTGCACCCAGACATGGGTGACATGGGTGCTGTCAGTGAGCTAGGAGGATCATATCAACGTTGCTGAAGGGAGTTCCAAGACAGACATTGAAGGCAACCCAAAGAGCCAGCAAATCCTCATGCTTCCTTGCATGTTCCTCATGCTTCCCTGTATGGCTTTTTGCGGAGCTGCTTGACGAGGGTTGCAGCTTCAGTGATCTTGTGTGCATGCTGTGCAGTGCGTTGCGAGGGGGAACTGTCAGAAAGAATCTCAAGCATACAGTATCTTGGGACATGGGAAGATGAAAGCATATATTGGCCCAGGGCTCTACAGAAGCATCCAAGACTTCTTGTCACGATGCAAAAGAGAATCGTAGGACAGAGTCCTGCTGTTGGCACACGTGGCGCCATGCAGATTCCTCAAACAACTCATGTTCAACAACTCAAACTGCAAATTTGTTCTTTCAGAGACCAATTCACTCCCGGGTCTAACGGCTGGGAAAGAGAGGCAGTTGTGACAGTTGGATGGGATGAGCAAATCCACCAATGTCCCCGTTTTTTGGGCCCGGTGTCATTTGCTGTGCTCATGTGGCCAGCGAGAGTCTCCCTCTCCTGACAGTGTGAAGAGCTGTGAAGGCAAGAGTGTCGCCCAATACTATTTCAGTGAGCTCGTAGACCGCGTGGATGTTGCTGAATGTAGCGGAAATGTACACGATTGGGTAGTATTGAGGGAAATTCAGGGCAAGTGTGCTGGACAAATAAGTAGATGATTGGTGGTTTCATCTAGGACCAGGGTCGTGGAATGTCAGCCCGCGCAGTGACATGCAAGTTGTGCATGTTTCAGAAGTTCCAGATCTTTTAGATGTTTTGATGCTGGAAAGGCACACTGTATCACTGCATTTCAGAACTTGCGCCCTTTTCCAACAGTTCCAGATCATTGCAAAGGCCAGAGTCTGGAAAGATCAAGCTGTTACATCGTTCTCACATAGACCTTCTTTCGAGCGCAATTTTCTGCTCAACCCCTCTTTCGTATATGTTTTTGACTTCTCGAGCGTTTTGTGATGAAACGAGCGGAATCCTGAAATTCAAGGTCAAATGAGCAAATTCAAGTTTATGACTAGATATCCCAGTAGGAGAGTGGTAGGTGTTACTTTATCTCCCTCAAATAGACCCAGAACCAAATCAAACCAGAACCAAAATCAATCCAGACCCTTCCACTCACTGGCCATTTAAAGTTCGAAGATGCCCGGCCCATCCCGGCCCTTGTTTGAGCCCTCCAAGTGCCAGTGCCCCGTGGGTGTGTGCAGTAGTGCACGCAGCGGGGCACATATCACGTAGTGATTACCTCACAGGTACTTGGATGGACACGAAGGGCTGGCTTCCATTTGGAGGCAAGATGAGGGGAAAGTTCGGGTGTCCAATGGCTTCCCTAGCTTATAGGGGTTCAGATTCCAATACTTGGTGAGTGATCTAGGATTTCAATACCATATGTTGGAAATTTGAAAGATCAATAGATCAACAAAGCATAGATTAACCTTCCCCGCTAGCTGCACTGGATCAAGGGTCTCTGGGAATCACTGGTGGTTGTTTCCTTTGCCCCCTATGGCTAGCGAAGAGCCTGTTAGTCTAGCGGCAACACCAGTTGGAGCGATGGTGGGGAAGTGGAAGGAGGATACGCAACTGGTTCTTCAATCAGCTGGGGGATGCATTTGCAAAATTGGTAAGAAATCCGAATTGAACAGGCAAGAGGTTTGCCAGAACGCGGCGATTCTCAAACCAGTGGTTGAACATTTAGGTTCTTTGGCTTCAAAATCTACCATTTTCTTTTTTTGGAGTGAGTACTGCTGCATTTCTAGATCGGAACATTTTATGAATGAACCTGCATGTTATAGGTGTACCTATAGATAATATGCTGATCTATACCTAGGTTTGAGGCCAGCTCTGGATGATATCAGAGAGGGTGTGGAGTGTTTCCTCTATCATTGCCGACCCCGCGGAAAGTCATTGCCCACAAGCTCCTAGGCGTGCATCCCCTCAGCATTTCTTTTTAGGCCAATTATGTTGATCATATTTCTGAGGTACCATTCAAATTAGTCATGCATACATGTGATGTGATTTCCTAAGGAAGGGTGATCAAAGCGGAAGCCTGGATCATTCGGAAGCTCTTGTACGTTTTTTCCAGGGCAGCAAAGAGAGGCCATAGGCCCCGTGAACCAGCAATGAGGGCCCTCATGGTAGCTGCTGGCATCCCTATTCCAGATCCAAGCCCTACATCATCAACCAGAAATTCATCTAGATCATCCGGAGATAATGGATACTAGCCTTAATGAATTGTCCTTTCTTTATTAATTTCCTACCACCCCTCTCCCCAATCAGTTGCGGATTCAACCAACATCATCCAAACCCGCAGTTATAGCTGAGGTGTTACATCAGCTGATGATCTTCCAGGAGATCATGAAGATTGTGGATATGGTGAGGCTGGTGAGGAAGCTGAGGAAAGTGAAACCGAAGAACCGGACCCGGTAGTGGAACCCACTGATCCCACTGTGGAACCCATGGATCAACATCAGGATTCGATTGGTTGTTTTAAAACTTTTTTAATTCAATTGAATCCAAGTTGAATGCATATTCTGATCTCGATAAATTGTTCAAATTCGAAAAACCCTTTTAGGAGGAACCTCAGCCAGTTGTATGTGGTGGAGATGTGTCCCTATCCAAAGAGACAGTTGAGACCCATGAAGAGCCCATTGGCATGTTGCCAAACCTCAAGTTTTTGGAGGATGATATCAAGGATGATGATGTCGAATCTCCAATTGTAGATGCAAAGACTTCTGGAGAACCATCAAGTAGCTTAGCCGATTTAAATCAACATAAATCAACTAATCAATTGGAGGTCGGGGATGAAATCAACATGATCCCAATGATACCTTGATCTCCAAGCCCTTCCTTGCTCCATCTACCCAGGTCTACGCCAGGATGCTGACGCCGAATTTCCAGGGCCTGGACTGCACAACATTGTCAAATCGGATTCACATGGCGGTGAGTGTTTGAAGTGTGGCCTACGTGGGACCTGGGGATGGATCAAGGGTCAAAAATGCAAGGGTTCCCCAACCATTGAAACTGGATCGAGTGGAAGTGCCCCCAATCACCAAAACTTGGGGGAACCTTTGAATGCGATGTCCTCGAAACTTGATCAATCCCTTAAAGAAGGTGACAACAAAATGGCCATGGAAATCATGGATATGATGGAACTTCAAGATGCTGAGGAAAGGTTACAAGACCAGGAATTAGCTCTTCAACTTCAACTCATGGAAGAAGAAGTTCTCATGTTGGAAATGGCTGAAGAAATGCATCAGTTAGAACTTTTGCAATTGGAACAGGAAGAACTGAAGGCATGTGAGGTTTTGAAGGATTCCCAGAAGAATGATCGTCCTCCTGCTACACCAATGACATCAACAACTCCTATCCCAGTGGTGGAAACTTCTGTGGGTACCTAGTCTTGATGAAATTTGTAGCTTACAAATATGAATGAATTCTAAGCTTTGGGATTTTGAGGGGATAGTTCATATCTATAGGCCACCTTGGTTATCTCTAACGGCCACCCAGGTATCGACAACTTGGAGACCTTGCCGATGGATGTCGCCAGCGTCGCTCTTGTGCAGCAGCAAGAGGAGGTTCAGGATGCACGGCCTCCATCGGAAACGAAAGAGACTCCCTCCATCCTTAACAAGAGAACCCTGGAGCTTGGGGAAGAGTCGTCTGGGGAAGAAGAAATCGATGAGAAGGTAAGGTTGACCAAATGAAATTTTAAAGGTAGACCCTTATGTTATGGGAGTGACTATTTCGAATTCTTAGTAGGTGTTATCATATGTTATCATCCTTTATCATCCGTTTAAGATTCCCATTGTTTCCCAAAACTGGTCACTACGGAGGTGGTCACCGTGGAGAACCCTCGCCCTTCTGATGTTTTGGATGAAATTGAGCCGATCAAACCTTCGGATCAATCCTCTCGTCGTGGCCGTGGAAGGGGCCGTGGTCGCGGTCGGGGAAGGGGGCGAGGTAAAACGACCAAACAAGACGAGGAGGTAGATCAAAATGGAAAGGATGAAGAGGAAGAGGAAAAGCCAAAGCGTTCTGGTAGAAAAACCAAGCCCTCCAAGCCTGACCCGGAGCCTGAAGTCAAGCCCGCCAAAAAGTCCCGTAAGGTTACTCCAGCCAAAGCAGCACTGGAAGAAAAGGAGGATTTGAAAAGCAAGAAGGGTAAGACAAAGGAGGTACAAAGTAAGAAGGCGGATTCTAAGGAGAATTCTAGGAAGAGCAAGGACAGTAAGCCAGCAAAAGGACCTGAGAAGGCTTCCTCTAGTGAACCCCCAAAGGATCCATCCATGAAGGGACGCAAGCGCAAGTCCGAAACAGCAGAGGAAACCAAGGAGCCCAAGGTGAAACCACCCAAACCTGCTCCCAAGGTGAAACCTGCAAAGGATGATGATAAAGATGTTGAAAGGAAGAAGCGTGTGTCGCGTAAGTCTTCAGCGTATCACAAAGCAAAAAAGGCAGCACTCCATGAAGGAAAAAGTGCAGATGAAGCCCTTGCTTTGGCGAAGTTAGTAGCTTAATTGCTGAATATTAGCATCTATTTTTTGGGGATGGCTAGAAGTAAGTGGTGCTTTTACCTACTGCCCCTCATTCTGAATTAATCTGGACTATCTCAAATCACCCACTTCCATCAAAACATGTGAATCCAAGGCATACGCCAATACGGATTGATCGAGTGCAACTCCTGTGGTATGTTTTGGGGCGCAGCTTGCAGAACAAGCTGCGTGGCAATGGGGTTTATTGGCTTGCAATGCAAGTCATGGTATATACACTAGTTTCCTGGATCTGTGAAAGATCTCTAGCAGATTGGATGTTTCAACCGCAGTGGAGACACCTCCATGCACACATGTCGCCAGCACACTGAAAATTGTAGCTGCGAGTGGGTCAGCCAAGCTTCTAATTTGGGAGTACCTGATAGATCTCAAAAACCTGATTTCAAAGCTTAATATTAAGACAAAGATCTTGCAAGTACAATATTACCTTCTAGGTTCTACTGCCATTACGAGTTGCAGCCATCATAACATTGCCTAAATGATCCATACTGCCAATGTCCCAATTGCACAGGCGATGCCTTCAAAGCGGGTGGATTGCTCTGCTGTTCACTCGGTGCTGATTCATCGTCATCCTCGGCTTGATTGTAATACTTAAGCTCGCTACTGATTTCCAAAAAAAACAACATTGAAAAAGTAGTCCCATCAAGTATGCAGGATTGATGGTACGTTACTTCAAGCGTGATTCTGATTTATACCGCAGCTTTTCACTTGATCTGATCGAAGTACCCGGGTGACATAGGATACCCTCAAACATCGCGTTGATCAATGGCCATAATGAAAGATCCAGTGGCACGACTTCAACATGTCCAAGCTCCCAAGGATTGGGACTTAGTAGGTACGTCCTGAAATCAAAATACTGAATTTAGATTGGGTCAACTTCGAAGTGCTGCTTTTGACCTCAAGCCCGTTTCCCTAAATGTCCACTAACTGAGGTCTTGATTGCCCTGGTCTGGATCTTGGGGACCGGTGCTGGTGAGGTTAAATTGAGTGAAACTTATTCAGCTTATCACAAGGTCCTCCACCATTAGACTGTAGTAACTGCTACTCAGGTTCTGTTGCTGAATTGGACAGAGGGCCTGCTTCCCGAAAACCCTGGATATGATTTGTTAGAGATCTTTGCCGGGAAACAATCAGTGACGAAAGCATGGTACTTCTCTGAGTTTATTCAACAAATTGACTCCAACAAAGAGTTGCATGTATCGAATATCTTTTTCTTGGGACCATCATGAGGCATGAAGCAGGATACCGCACAGCAAGCTTCGATCGGGATTTTAACATGGGAGCGATGGATTTTCTAAAACCTGCAGGATTCTTGTAACCTGACCGCATGTGTAGCTTCAAATGCTGGCCAGTATTTTTTTCCCCGCTGGGATCTCGAGCTGCTCCGCTTGCTCCATTTGAGGCTTTGCCTGTGGGTGGTTATGGGCATGGCTGCAGATTCAATGGTGATGGCAGCCCCAGACTGCAGCTCTTGGGGGGTTCCTTCAAGAGGCACAAGCCTTCGGAACTTCATGAACTCCAATGGAAATGTTTTTTTGGATTGGGTGAGATCTTCAAATTCTATGCTTTCAAGGTTCTAACCTCAGAGTCTTAGGGTTCGATATTGTTGGAATGCATTTCAACTTTTGGGATTATATGGTACCATTGGTTGTGTTCAACCCTCCAAGGACAGTGTTGGTTTGCCTAGTGGCCCTGGCTAACAACTGCCTTTTTGTACTGGAACAGCCAGCTCAAAGTTTGGCTGGAAGGTGGCATAGGTTTGAATGGCTCATCAACCATGTTGCTTGGGCCCCTTGGTTAGACTTCGTCAGGGTCAGGATCTGGGTATATTAGATCTAATTGCAGCTACCCCCACAGGATTATCCTTGAAAATATCATTTGAAAAGCAAGTGGTGAGAATGTCTTTTTTGTTTTAGACCGGCATCATTGCATACAAACCTTGATTTACCCGAATCTTTTGGGAACCCAAAAGATATTTGATATGATAATTCCGGCCAATATATATGCGCCACTTAGGTATTCAAGGTTGACTTCTGGATGCAGTTGCATGGCAGCCCAACCCCGAAACGGACGACGCTTTGGAGTTGTATGCCACAAGTGGCGGATCTAAATCTTGGGGTCCTTACACTTGAGGAGAAGCGAAAGCGGACAACTACCCAAACTGTCAGAAAATACTATGACAAGAGAGGTAAAGCCAGATTTGTTGGAACTTCCGAACTTTCCAGGTCACAGAAGCTGGGACCACATTATTTCAATTTGAATGAAATGGGCTTCCAAAAACATCCCCTGCACATGTTCATGCAGCTACGTATAGTTTCACAAGTGTTATTTCAAGATCAAATATCATATTGCGAATGTTTGCAGTGTACTGATTCCAACATCATGATACATGCCACCATCCTCCATCAGCCCAGGGCTTATCCAGAGCAGTTCGGGAAGAATCTGCTTCGAGCCTTCGAGAGCCACATTGCTTCCATTGGTCCTGGCCGAAGAGATCTCCGCTTCAAACCCCAGTTTAACAAGACGCTGGATGAAGTTCACCAATTTCATCTTTTAGCAACGGGTGACATTTGGGAAGAAGCTGGCCTTTTAGATGCCATGACATACCTGATGACCTCCAAGAAGTGCAGGAGACGTTCTACTTGTTGACTTGAATTTCCTTGCATACTAGATCGAATGATGATACCCTGACTGAATGGCTGTACTACGGCTCAAAATTATGGGACCCCTAAAATATATGGCCACGTAGTAGGTATCCTCCTGTCTTTCTTATGCGTGTTTCTGATAGGATCCCAGAAGAATGGCAAAGCACCATGACTGAATTCTACAATGAACTTCGGGACGAGGCCATTTTTTTTGAAACAATATGCTCAACCAGGGTTGATATGGGAAATGTTTTTGCAGATAATAGGAAAGACAGGTCCCTTTAAAACATGATGATCTAATAGACCCAAAACACATTTTTGGCAGGTCACTGGCGACCGAAAGCTGAACATGGAGCTTGTTGCCCTTCAAAGGGGGTCGCAGAACGCTAAGAGCTCAAAATGATTGGAAAACTCAGGTGATAAGCTAATGTGGCCATCAACTGTATATCGAACTGTTGAACTAGTATACCATGACTGATTCAAACCGAGATTTTGATGGCCTAATTAGAATTTTGCAAACATTTAGGTAATTTTGTGGATTTGGTCTCCGCAAAACAGTGCGCACAACGAGCGCAATTCTGCGCACACCGGCGCAATTCTGCGCAAACCGGCGCAATTCGAAAAAGTGCTCATTTCAAAATTTCCCAACATCACTTTTTGGTAGCAGTTTGCCCCTAATATGCTCACACAGACTCCAAGTTCCCTTGTGCCGCACCCCACATGTGCTTTTTCCTGTCTAAAAGGTTTTGCCCTATAGCATTTGTGGTTCAACTTTGGGTAGCTGTTGCTTTCATGGCAAACCGGCTTCATAGTGCTAAGACACTAGAAGAGGGTATGAACCAAGTCGGGTTTGGGGACATTCAAGCTCGCAAGCGCGAACTTGAAACAAAAATTGCAGTTACTTGATCGCACATAGTAAGATAGCAAGATCTTCTGTGTAAATCTTCATGTTTCCAGGTAAACACTCATATGGTGACCTACCAGATAGGGGCAGAAAGCATAGGCTTATGTCTGCATGAATAATATGATTGAAAAACATTATCGTTTCATTGCAACCCCTTGAGGCGAGTCGTGAACGTGTGGAAGCTTTGAGACGGAAAATGAGCAACCAGCCATCCACCGTATCTCCTGAAGGTGGACCCCCTGGAAACTTAGATTTATGATAATAGTACTGCATGAAGGTCACATACATTACATAAGAAGTTCTTGGGATGTAATATTCGGGATGTATAATTTCAATTCATAGCCCATCTCTACTAAGGAGCTCCGCACTTCGCTGAGTCTAATGGGACCTTTTGTGCCGGGAACCCACCAGCTGAGGCTACTGCAGTACCAGAAATGATGCTGCCAGACAGGCAACCAGAAACGTTTGAAACACAAGCCGCTATGGCTGAACCTGTTAGGACGGTTGATGATGAAGAAGTTCCCCCCACTATTTGTCCTACGTTACCAGATGAATCAGAAAACTTTACGCCCAAGGAAGCTGTGATTCCAACCATGTACCCATCCCCACCAGCTGTAAAGTCCACAGTGCCAAAACCGTCCTCTGGGCCAAAGTCAAAGAGCGGATCACCGCCACCGCCAAGTCTGCCTGAGCCAGATTTGCCGGAGACAGTGGATGTTGATGATTCGCTTTCGCAGCAAGGAGCTGTGAATCCCAGGGGAGTATATTGGAAGCGCCTAGCTTTAACATATGATCCATGCATACTTGTTCAATCTGGCGATGTTGAGTGTTTTGATCTTTAGACTTTATGCGACCATTGGACTCCCTTCTCATTGGTCATGCAGGTTGTACCGGTACTTCAATCCAAGAGGTGGGAAGGTCAAGTGTACTGCCGAAGCAATGAAGCTTTGGGAATCCAAGGATGGACGTATCCTAGCTGCAAAGGTTTTTCCTAACACTGATGCATGACTACATAGATGGATCATAATCATGAACCACTTGCAATTGAAACCCTCCAAGATTTCGGATTAGCTATGATATATGTTTCAAGTGGTTCAGTGGTTCAGGATTATCTTCATCCAAATAAATCGTAGATACATCACATTTTTAAAAACTGAGGTGAGGAATTGAAGAAGATGTTCATGGAGCATGGTAGCTTTGAAACACTCGAAATCCAGATCAAGAAGAAGTTTGCCAGATCTAGGGAGAAGAACAAAGCAGGGGGATGGTACACAAAACACTACCTGCAAACAAAGGAGGGTTGGACCAAGCACGGGCCCCAGTTCTTACTTATTTGATTTACTTCTGAAACCCCATATCTCATTACCACTGGTTTTGATTTGAGGTCAATGATTGACAAATCGTGGCAGTGGGCAGTCAAGACTGGGAACCACAGAACCAATGAAGTCCACGGCGAAGAAGAAATTCAGTTGGTTCTAAGTGAAACGTTCAATGTCAATGAGCGTAATGAAGAGGAAATCACCCAAGAAGGCAACCTCACTGTTGAGGCTGGGGTCTTATAGGTAAAGTTGTTCTAACTTACTACCTCATTTTTCAAGTGGTTCAAGCCCCTCCCATTTAAATTACCGGATTGCGTTGCCAGGATGAGTCGGGAAGCCTGCTCGACATGAACCTCCCTGGCATCGATGGCTCAGCTGCTTCTGTGGTTCCTGCAAGTGCTGGCGGACCCCACCAACCCACCATGAACAACAGTGCCATTTTGTCTTTCAAGCTAGGATCTTAAGATGGGAAGTATGCCTATATATTTTGCATGATTGATAGGACCTGGTTTTTCTAGATCACCCAAAACGACCAAGGATGTCATTCCCAGCGGTGACAGCAAACACTAGCCCGATGAGTGTTCTACCATCCTGGGTAGATGTTTTGGGCAAGAAGATCGACAAGATTCAACAAGAACTGGACTGGGGGTAAAAGTCGAAATCATGCATATAAGTGATGATATTAGATTTGATGATGAAGGGTATGAAGGTGATGGTGTTGATGATGATGATGATGACGATGATGAAGATGAAGAAGAAAATGATGATGACGATGAAGATGAAAATGCTAATATATCGTGATGATGATGATGATGATGGTGATGATGATGATGATGATGATGAATCATTGGGGTTGGCGTAAGTATGTGACCTGTGTTTTTTCCGTGGGTTTCAGGAGAGACTTCTTGGTGTTGGAAGTGCTGCAAGCAAATCGTTTCTAGCTCAAAAGGTTGTAGCAATGATGCATGCACATGTTCCTAGTTCATGTAAATTTCGGCCTTTTTCCGTGGCCTTAAGGTTAGGGACCCAGATGGAAGAGGTATTGAAGAAAATGCAGGGGGAGTACGACAAGCTGGCCAGCATCCTTTCAGAAGCCACTGTCCACCCCGACTCTATTGAGAAGTTCTTTGATGGCAAATGGTGACATCATCCGTTTTTTCAATAATATTCTATTAGACCCAAACTGAACATGTCCATCCAAGGACCATGAAGACAAAGATCCAGGAGCATTTTGTTTCTTGCACCAAGCTGGATGTGTCAATGAATGCGCTACTTCTACGTGCAAAGCTCTTTGGATTTAAATTTTTAAATTCCTATAGTATAGTCGAGTTTCCTGAATACCCTTTAACCTTGATTCAAATTCCTTTCGCCCCACACCACCCTACCTCAATCCCAGGCCGATGAAGAGCCAGAGTGCTCCCTCGGTTGCGCCAAGTGGTGGGCCCCCAAAGGCAAAGGGTAAGGCCAAAACTGCACCCAAGAGGAAGAAGAAAGCCGCTGACGAGTAGTTAGTTTTTGAGCGATCTGCAGTTGAACGAATGTGTTTTAGATTTCAACACGTTCTCCAATTCCGTATATGGGTTAGAGCAGTGCACACCCTCATGTTTAACTGATCTCGAAACCAACATCAAGCCCCCCACCAAAAAAAGGGATATGATGGATAGTGGTGTGATGAGGGTGGTGCTTTGCTGGGGACTACGCGAACCTATGCAAACATCTTGAAGCAGCGAGTGAAAAAAACTATAGATCTTGCAGTAATGTTTTGTGTGGCAGCTCAACTTGCGCGCTTGCCACCTAGTATGTACATGCATATTGGGATTGGTGGTAGCTCCTGCCTTGCCAGGTCTTGGTGATGACGAAGGGATGCGAGGTAACTAGTCTGCAACAAAGTGTTCACCCGTTTTTGATTCAATCTAAATCACCCCCCAAAACACCACAAAAGCCTACGTAACTAAAAGACTTTGTTTGGGCTGCCTTTTCAAAAAAGGGTTCTTTAAACCAATCAACTTCTCCATTCCATGTCCCCAAACACTTGGAAAATATCCAACTCCTCTTAAGTGAGTCCTACCTTCAGGTACTGGCTACAGTAGCTCCAGCGACGAGGCAGTTGATGGTTTGGTGGACAATTTTGCCCGGGGTGTTACTTGGTGACATGAGGATGGGGATGGTGGAACCTTAGAGGATTCATCAAGATATGTTGAAAGCATTTACCTATACTTGTCGGCTTTACTATGGGAAACCCCCAAGTTCTTCCATTTCTGACACTAAGGCATCTGCAAAAGAAGTTTTCCTACAGGCTGAAAGGACTCGTAAACTCCTACAAAAACATGGTTCCTTGGAAATGCCTGGTCGGTGATGTTTCAAGCTTTATAATGGTAGGATGATGTTTTGCATGAATCCTGATATGTGCAAGCTTTTAGATCGAACTTTTAGTGTTCCAATCCCAAACTCATATACTCTAAGGAGTCTATGATGAGAAAGTCACTGAGTTTGCCAACCGCCACCTCTCAACAAAGTCTCGCAACTTTAGCAGGGCTATGCATGGGCTCATTCATCGAAAAGACAAAACTTTGTCTGTTCAGGTGGATTCTGTTCAGACTAGAGTTCGGATCCCCCGCAAAAAGAAAGTCATCCTCAGACCTTGGCCGGTGATCTACTTGTCTAACTGGGTGAAGGAGTGTTTTGAGAATAAAAGGTATGGTGGTTTCTTCTTTTTGGGTGGGCACACCCTGGATAATTGGGATGACGCCCAGAAGATGTTGAAAACATTTTGGGATCGCTATAGCAACATCGACCCGAATGTTCCGGCCAACCGATCAACTACCATCCCCATCTACCTGCATGGAGATGAGGGTCGGGGGCTTGCAAAACGGCCACTACTTGTCATCAGTTATCAGCCTGTCATGGGATGGACTGGAGGAGGCCGTGTTCCATCAACCAAGTACCCCAACAAAATTCAGGGAATGTTTTTTAATTAATTTGCTGATCCATGCATTTCAAAGTTGTGGGGGTAAAAGGTAGGAGTGTACATGTACTCTGAGGAACCCACAACGTGATATATCCGATAATTCGAGATCCAACCAAGGCACACCTACACCACTCGTTTGGTCTACACCACCGTGCCATCAGAACGCTATGCTCCAAACGGGGCAACCGTTGATGACCTTCTGAAGGCCCTGGTGTGTGACCTCAATGAACTGGAGGCAAATGGCGTGGAGGCTAGATAGTTGAAACCATGTAATTAAAATAAGCTTGAATGGTACGTCACTGATTGTTGTTTGTCATCGTGCCCCAATAATCCCGACTATGTCAATCCCCGTAGAAGTGAACCCTGCACAGGTCACATTGGGAGGCCAAACTTTTCGGGTATTCTTCAGATACCTAGGCAATAAGGGCGATTGGCCATGGTTACGGTCATCGCACCGTTTGAGTACCGGTTTCAACTGCCGTCGAATTTGCCATTTGTGTGATGGTGTTGTCTTTTAGTGGCACTTATGTAACTTGTGTTTTCTTTAGGATCTTTTTTTTGTAAGTGGGGTAGTTTGGACATCAACCTTCCATCTTTTTTTGGGTAAATAAACTTGATAAGAGCTAAGGATTGGCATGTCCTTGGCCGTGATGGCCCCATACGATCCATTCCTTCAAACTACATTCCACCAGACCCATACAAACATGGCTTGAAATCACCTCTACGGGATTTGCACGAGGGTGGGAATCCGAAGACCATCAAAGTGGACATAGCCCATACTTATGCTATTGCTGGTTTTGGAAAGGATGACCTGGCCAGTGGTTTGGTACTCCTTTGTGTGAGGTGTAATGTTTTTGGTCCTGGGAATTACGAGGACCAACTTGATCGAGCCTGGGAACATTTCAAATCGTGGTGCATTGCGAACAAAAAATACACCACCATTCAGGAATTCTCCAAAAAAGAGCTCAAAATCAGTTCGTTGCTAAGCTATCGAAATCTTAATTTGGATCAATGTTGCCCCAAAAGTTTTAAATCATATGAATTATAGAAGCTGCACATGTACCCTTCCTTGTGGCATGCGGGGTTGAACTTAGGCTGCAAGACTTCCCACGTGGTCTTGGCAAAGGCTCTGATGCTGCTATTGTTGGGGCATGGATGGAATCTGTGCTAGACAATTTGCAATTGGATCTTGTTCCAGTAGCTGGCCAGTACTTATATCGGCTTATATCATAAGGTTTTGAATTTTGGAATGGTCAGGAAGTTGTACCCCCATATTTTTTGGTGATTTTGTGTTTTGGGAATGCCATAGCCCCACACACCAGTGCCTAGGAAACTTATCGCTCGATGGTTCGGGTGCTGAAGTGGTCCAACAAAGCTACATGCGGGTTTTTTCGGATTGTATACCAAAAGGGGGAAAACCTTTGGCTTAGCCGTGCCCAAGCGGAGAAAGCACTTGAGCACGGGTGGTCCATGACAGATTCTTGCAAGCATGTAGGAAACCTGCCCCTTTCCAATCCATCCATCCCAATCTAGGACCCTCACATTTTGAAGCCAAGGAAGGCTATGGAGCCTTAGCACGGTTGGCCAAAGATCATCAGCTGAGCTTGTGGTACCTCCGACCGAAAATCCACATGATGCAACATGTGTTGTTCCTAGCTTGCATTTTTTCAATGGCAAGCAACTTAAATGCATATGTTACCGCAATTCATCACGTATAATTCATGGTATCCATTCCTCCTTTGCCTTCTTTCATTCATTTTGCCTGAGGCTTGATATGAAACACCAGCTTTCCGACCCAAACTGCCAGCATGTTCTCAACCCACACAGCGGGGGACTTACAAGACCAACTTTATCTTAGCATTTTTTTCATTCCCAAGTGATTAGCCATTCACGCCTAGGCACTAGCTGCTGGGCAGATGAGGATATGATTGGGAGGATCAGCAGGAATGCTAGGCATTGTTTGCATTCAGCTAGGTTGTGTTACAGGACGTTGAACCGAGCCCTGCTGATTTACCGGCGGGAGTGGGACCGAGCATGTAAAATCAAATAGCCCCTTTCACAAGCTGAGATCCGGGCTCAAAAGGTGATGGATGAAAAGGCCGGTGGCCACGTGCCACGTGTGGATGGAACCGGACCAGGGTTTGTTCTGCAGGAGGTCTCACTCCATCCATTTCCCATCTTTCTGAATCACATTTTGTCGATTTTTTGCAGGATCTTTTTGGATCTGTTGGGTCAACGGCTTCAATTCTGTGATGTTGGACCACTTTCCTTGAGACTTGAGATCATGGTTTCCCTCCCCTTCAACAGCAGCGCCACGTCCAAACATCCCGACCTCCTTTCAATGCGAGCCCGCCCCACAAGGCATCAAACCAAATATCGCACAGCACCATCAATTCTTGAAATCTGGAAAAGGTGCAAGGTGCAATCAAAGTGGCCCTCAAATCTTTGTCGCATCCAAAACTCATCCAATCCAAATATCAAAGATCATCAGGTCCAGTGGCATGTAAATCAAACCATTCCCAAAACCTTCGTCGTTCCCAGGTGATCATCCCCACCACTTGCATGGTGATCTCAGAGGCCTCACGCCATATTGGACCACGCAAAAAATCCACCGCTTCGTGGCCAAAGGGCCCTGAAGCGGCGAAACGTTGTCCCTTGGCCAGGCGCAAATTGTAGAGCCGCTGCCGGACAATCTTGAACCCTTAGTAAAAAAAACTGGATGGGGGCAAGGTAAAATACGATTCAAAAACTGTCACGCAATGCAAGTCTCCCTACGAATAACATGTCTCTGGGATACATATTGCGAACGGACGGAACGGTCATTTTCAAGGGGTTTTCTGTCTTGGAGGGTTTGGCCACCTAACCGGTGCCTGGCACCTTCCACAGTGCGGCAGACCCCGTTGTAACAAGATACCTCATCTAGCCCCCACCTTCTACAGATGTATAGTGCATATGCATATATGTATCAAGACAGAGATGGAGAGAGATCTTGTAAGAAACGATGAAAAAAACATAGGTATGCTGTTTGGGTACATTACCCCACCTCAAATCAACCTGCCACAAATTGTTTATTTTCATTTTATATATATATATATATATAACAAAGTTTTCTTCACAAAAAAATCCAAAAATTACACCTAAGACCTTACATACAGGAAAATTCAAAACAAACATTTTGCTTGGACCTATCACAGCAGCTGGTGTAACCGAGGCCTCCCAAGGATCTCACCAGTTCCTTAATATTCGAGAG
>OMLO01001205.1_pt1 | contig 19427 bp, 5 predicted proteins | sample 1674811 | NCBI WGS metagenome assembly OMLO01 (sample SAMN06265003, study PRJEB25207) | coral metagenome | isolation source: Coral host | place: Mexico:La Bocana,Puerto Morelos, Mexico | collected 2008-11-13 | reverse complement strand
TTTACCATGGACTCCGTATTTGGCCAATTTTCCGATAAGGGTTTGGTGGTCAATTACATCAAATGCTTTGCGGAGATCTAGGAAGGCACACACAACTTTTTCTCCTTTATCGATGGCTATTTTCCACGAATCGACTGCTCTAATTAGGGCAATTGTTGTTGATGAATGTTTGGCATATGCGAATTGGTGCTGCTCAATTAAGCCAACTTTCTGTGCGAAAACTTGGAGATCAGAGTTTGCAAAAGACTCTTGAACTTTAGAAATACACGGTAGCACGGATATAGGTCTTTGATTATCGCGTTCAGTTTTGGCTCCTCCCTTGAAAAGCGGGGTTACTCTCGCCACTTTCCATGGAGAAGGAAAGTGACCCCTTTGAAAAGACTTGTTGAATAAATTTGTCAAGACTTGGCTAATGCCTGGAGCGGCTATCTTCAGAACTTTAGCGGGAATATTATCTGCGCCAGTTGCTTTAGATGTATCAAGTGTTCGTAGAGCTTTAAAAACGTCGGCCTCATTTAATTTCCGAAAAGTAAAAGCATCCTCCTCATTTACCAGATGGTTTAGATTTCTTCATAGTTTTTGGCGCTGTTGATTCTCCAGTCGTGCCCAAAGTACAATCTGGCTCCCTGGCTGGTTTCGGTAATTTGTCGAATTATTGAAAGAGTTGCCCATGCTTTCAATGGCTTTGTCATTTTTCGACCGATGTGCTTAATATTTCGATGATTTTCAGGACTATATGCCATTTAACGATAACTGCAGAAATAATTCTCTCGCGCTCATTGCCTAATTTAGCCGAAAGACACACGAATTTATAATTTATGCGATGCATTAACGAACGAGAGTTGACAATTTGTTATCGTAAAAGACAAATTGACGTCAGTTTTTCATGCGTCTGTCCTGCTATTGACAGTGAATTTCGTCATCACATTAAAAGTAGTCAAAGTAGTCTACGGGTCCACCAACCTCGTTCCCAGGGTCCTCTCTCTTCCTATCTCGAGGTAGGAAGAGAGAGGACCCTGGGAACGAGGTTGCGGGTCCACTCGGCATCCACAGCTACTTTGACAACGTTATGACGAAATTCATGATCAGTAACAGGTTAGACGCATTGAATTGTTAATTTGAATATGGGATAGTGCTTCTGATGTGTGTGTGTTCACATATTCATCAGAGAGTCGCCAGTGTGGAATGTATAGCTTTCGAATTACAACTGATATACGAGAGTTAACTTTGAGTAAACGTCGTGTTCTTGGTTTTGGCTTCTTGGAAGTAATTTCAATAACGGCTGGACATGAAATTGTTTTCGGTAACTATAGTGCGACTGCTTTTAGAGTATACGCTTTCAGGTTAACTGATATACCTAGGCCTTAGTCCTTGTCTAGTCATTCGAAAATAGTTACCCAGTCTTTTTTTCGTTATTTAGATGACGTTAGTCTAAGTAGTGACCAATATGGCATTCTATCCAGCCACTAAAGTTAGTAAGTTGCCCTGACCCTCGTGTTAATACATTTAAACTGGTTTAAATCATAATTAAGCAGATTAAGCTCTCAATTCTGAATTCAAAGCGCTACTTTAATCACTGAAGAAGCGGAATTTTCTTAGCCTTAAGTAGTAGAGAGAAGAGTTTACTAATAACCTTACTGCCGTGTAAGATCTGCCTAGAGCAGGATGGCCGCATCTTTATAGGTTATTTCACGGTTGGTGAGCGCGAACGAGTTTTACACAACGAGTGAATAAAAATCGTACAAGCGAACTAATCGTGAAATTACTTATTTATTATATACATACCGAGATTCATAAGCGAACAGAACTCAAAGATAAACATATCTCTATTTTCTTTCAAAGGAAAACAACGCACGGTCTAGCCGCCTCATAGTTCGAGAGTTGCACTGAAATGGCCTCCTTGTAAAATACTCTACATCTAAATTATCAAGCAAAAATGCCGCTAAAAGGCAGAACTAGTTAGAATAAAATAAGACATCCTGAAAATATGTCGAAATTAAATAGTTCTACGGAAGTCCAAAATTTGAAATACAGAAGTGAAAACCCGAGACTTCATTTTTTGTTGCTTATCAGAACCCGCATGCTTGAATTGACAAACACTACTCAGAATCTGAATCAAGAGGTTTGATTCTTTTATAAGTTTTGCTAGGGTTTTCCTCTCGTACTGAAAGAGTGGGCGATTGATTTAAAGTGTTTATTGCCACACTAATATGTCCTCCGCTTATAACAGTACCCAGAGAAAGGGGCTGCTGTGCTGCTTGCTTGCTTTGCTGAGAAAATGTTGGACGAAATATTGGATGAGTGAGTTCGTCAAACTCGTGCTTTCCTTTCTCCGGAATAGAAGAGCCAGACTGGGGAGCTATTTCTCCCGAACTCAGTCGAGTGAGAGTGTGAGACATGTTCAACTGTTGTTTCTGTGAGACGGTAGAGTAGCTAGTGATACTTTGAACGTTTTTGTGTCCTGACAGTTGCTTAATATCAGTTGGCGGCACGTCTTTGTTGACTAAAGTTTGAATCATAGTTTTCCTGCCGCTGTCACGTTTGAAGTTTGGCCCGAGCTTATTTACACCGACTGGAGCTTTTTTAAACCAAGGTTTGTCGGAACCAGATTTTACATTGTTTACTGCCAAGTAAAACGGCCGGTGCATCGTCGGTTTTCATTTCCGCGGGTCGCTTCTCTGCGTATACCTTTGTAGGCCTTTACTGGACATTTCTCGTTGTTCGGCACAGCAAACATTTTCGGTGCCAATGGCTCTTACATTCCGAGGATCGTTTCCTGAACAAGTTTTGGTTTCTCTTTCATTGAATTCGAGGTACTCCTGCCCTGTGGAAGTTTGACGAAGTTTTACGTCTCCCCAACACATTTCTCTGTTTGCTCGAACTGGACGTCGGTCATAAGGCAAAATCCTTAGTTATTTTTCTTCAAATGGCGCTCAAAGCTAGCGCAGAATGCCCTAAGGAATTAGGCTCGTATTCCTCGTTGTCTTCTTTTTTGCGAACCGTTATAAGGAATTTGCTGAGAAACTTGTTCAACTCTTGAGGAGTCAATTCGTCCATTTGTCTCGTCTCGCCTTTGAAAACAAGAAATTCGTGGAAAAGAGCAACATCGTGTTTGGTCTTTTTCTTGGTGTTTTCATTTTCCTGTCCGTCTATGAACTCTTCTACTGATGGCTCTAGGCTCCGAAAACGGTTAGTCTGATTTGAAGCCATCTTTCTAAAGAAAAATGGGCTTAATAAGCTCTTAGAAATGCGCTATTTGTCAGTCAAGAGGAGCGGCGAGCGAGCGACACGGTTTTGTTCACTAGTGAAAATAATGATATAGCCAATCAGAGCATTCACTAGTGAAAAAAATCGTATGACCAATCAGCTGGCTTCTTTAGCGCGAAGAAACTATTTTTATCTCGATGCTTTGGCGCGTAAATCTCGGTATGTATATAATAAAGGGTGAAAGTTTCTAAAGAAACTGTGGTGCTGCGTCGGTGGGGGTAACAATGTAATTTGGTTATATCAACTAAGTTAAAAATGTAGATTGGCCACCGTAACGAGTTATAGACGTTTCGAGCGTTAGCCGACGAAGGGCCAACGCTCGAAACGTCTATAACTCGTTACGGTGGCCAATTTACATTTTCAACTTAGTTGATATAACCAAATGTATATAATAATGTGCGATCATAAACAGCTGTCTCTGTATACGGCAGTCAACTGTCTGTAACCGTACTGTCATAGCAATAAAATGTGTAGTGAATTGAAAATTGTCCTGGCCATCTTTCTGCTGGTTCAAGTTAGATGGAATATTTGAAGCCATTCGGACCATGGCAGTAAGAAGTCTGAATTTTAATTGGAATTCACACTAGTAAGCCAATCATTCGCAGGCCAAGATAGCGGTCGAAAAAATTCCTTTGTGATGTCTTTAGGAGAATCTCATGTATGGGAAAATCGTTCTTTATCTCTTGAAAGAATCGAGCTCTGTGACTTTCAAACATTTAGAGATTATCATTGAAAAAGCGAACCCGAGACTCAATTGCAGACTTTGAAATGTGCGAGAATACTTTTGGGGTTGAAACATCCCTTCCCCTGAAACGGTGGGTCCTTTCCAATTCAAGTATTATGCGTACATTTCAGTTCTTTTCCACTTGACCACTAAGTAAAGTGTGAACAAGGTCAGCGTGGGAAAATGACTTGTTGTACTATTTCATTAATTGTATATTTCAATCATGCGATAAAACCTACTGCGATGTTATCTAAACGACTCCAAGAGTTTTGTATATGGTGACTATGTTTATTTACCATACGTTTTTACATTGCGTTTGAATTTTGCTTTTATTTATTTTACTAGTTCACACAGTCAGGATTGTCTACTTTACACATTAAAATAATTTACAGTCATGTTCAAAGTCTTCTTTTCATGTGGCATTGTCCTCTTCTCTAAGATTCAGTCCAAAGGAAACTTGAAAATAAGATAAGTTGATCAGTGGCGGTGTGCTGACTATTCAAATCGATCTTTCATCGGAGTAGCAAATTCGTCCTTTTTTCTCTTGAGCGACGAGCAAGCGACCTCTGCTGCTTCACAGATACGGCGAAGGCGAAATGTAATCTGAAAAAAAAGTACAATTCAGTCATGATTATTTTAGACTTATTTCTGAAGGATGACAACGATATGATCTCGGAGAATCAAAGTTTAACAAGATTGTGTAAAAATGGCCGTGATCACCTATTATAATATAATATCATATCATATAATGGAGGATTCTGAACATGTGATCCGGTACAATGACAGTTTCAACTGAAAGAGATGTATAGAATAGACTTTCTGATAAACAGTGAAAACCGAAATGGATGAATGTTAACGCTCATAAAATATTACTTTAAGCAGCTGTACAGACGACACTCTTTTTTGGTGCTAAGAGGTATTGATCAACTCTTGAGATCTGGTTTTTTAGACAAAGCTTGTCAAAAACTATTGTACCAACATTTCCAACTTTTAAGATCATCTGTTAAACACAAATACTCGAAAAACCCAGTATTATGATAATTTTCCAACTTTTGTAATGAATATACGACAGAACTTGAATACACGTAAGCTTATTATTAGGAATATCTGTAGATAAAGAGGCACGTGCTACTGTTTAGTAAGAAAAATCACCAGTCACAGATGCTGTTATGAAATTGTTGTTCACAATTCTTCTTGGTTGTCATTAGTAAGTCTTGATCGCTGACACCAAAATGTGTAAAATTAATAAAAAGAAAATAAACACAGCGAACGCTAAAGTTCACGAGCAGAGTAAGCGTCCAATTGCACACAGTTCACTTGACTCGGTTCAAAACTAACTAACAAAGTCAAACTTATAACCAAACCGAGTGAACAACCCTTCGTTTTTAGACGTGGGACAATCGTGAGCTAATATTCACTCTGTAATCGTGATCAATTGAGTTTTTTGGCAGATCCTACATTATCCAAAGTTGTGACTCTGCGACGCTAGATAATGAAATGAACTGGAGAAGTTTATCGTAATTAATAGCATTTGCCTCAATCTGCACTCTAAAATAACTTCATTTTTGATAACTTAATGCGCTGTGCTAGAGAAATACGACCTATGATCAAAACAAATGAGTCTCGCGACAACGTTTGTGCCGTTTTTCAGAAGCTATAAGTGCTCTGTACTTATAGGTTTTTTCTTTTCTTGACCGGAAAAAGGGAAAAATCGCCTTCAGTTGCTATGAATTTACGATAAAATGTACCTTTTAAATGTTATCTTAATTTTAACTGCCTGTGCACCTTTTAAATTTTATCTTAATTCTCACAGCTTGGAGATGTTTTTAGTCATTGGAGGTGATTTCTAGCCTCTGGTGTAGTGTCTATTAGCTTTGTGCAGATCACGTTACTCACAAGAAAAGGAAACCAGACGAAAAACCAAAAAGGAGAATCAAACTGAAGGAAAGTTACGTACGTCTATTTACTGCCCCGTCAAGTTTTGACGTGAATCGAAAGTTAGCGAGTTTTTGATTCACCGTTTTCCTACTACAAATAAAGGATATCATTATAGCTCTGAAATGAGATGAGCTCTCTTCCCCAGGCTCAACACCCTCATATCTAAACTCACACTCCATTAGAGTTTTAATATATTCATACCTAGCTGTTTAGGAAGTCGCGATTTGCCCTCAGTGGCGCCAGGGACCATCAAAATTAGTCAATTTTATTGCTTTCTACAATGATCTTTCTCAGATATATCGCTGGCCGGACAAAAGCAAAACACGAGAGCATAAAACAAGAAAAAACTATACATGGAATCGAATAAAAAGATATGTATCGAAAAGGACAGATTCCTACCATGAAATCACTTAGAGGTAGAATTTTAACGAGGACGCTTCTTTATTACCGCTCTTTCTTAGAAGCATATCTAAGAACCTTTAAATCATTTGCTACAATTTTATGGTAATTCCCAAGTTGATCTGTCCATTTCCTAATGCGTTTGATAGAAGCGATAGTAACGCTAGGCGAGGCAGATTTAATAACATTGCTTACTTTCTTACCTCGTTAGGACTGTAAATTGGAAGTTTGCCAGCATTAGTGGTAGAAAACGCAAAGTACTTAAATTTTAATACATATCCCTTTGGTTATTTTTTAAGCTTGAAAAGAAGAAAAATCGTTTTTGAACAATATAGTTTTTTTCTTGGTCGTTAATTTAAGGACATATTTTGAGGCAAACTGTTTAATGAACATTTAATCGTGATCATGAGTCTTATTATTCGCTCGGAAAGTGAGTGAGGCCATGTCTTATTTTGAACTGAAAATAATAAAATGTTAACTGCTTCGAAAGTCAAAGAGTATATATGATTGTTATATGTACCTGTTGGTTATCTCCTCCTCGTTTGCCGATATTTCCAGCTCCTGCTGTGAAAGCGTGCGTTTGGGGACACATAGAGAAAGCCACAAGAATAAGTAGAAAAACAGCGCAGAATCTTGAATTCATTTTTTGAGAGAACAGTATTGCAGTCAGTCAGACAGTGTTGCTTAATCGTAATCCAATTGTGATGTGGGTTTCTACTCCTCAACTGCGCCGCTTTTATATTAATCGGTGATCAAACGTTTTCCGGTACGCTGCAAAGAACGGGACGCTGTGCGATAATCCGGTAAAACCGGTAATAGAATTTCAATGGGCCTTGACGAGATTGTTCTCGCTGGAAAGAATAAAGCGGCGTCCTTAGCTTAAGTTCCTCTTTATGAAATAATGATGTTCTTCCCCGTGAGCAAAAGAGAGGAGACGGAATTAGCAAGATATTGTGCAGCCCACAAATGAATTAACGCACGAAAGGGCGATAAGTGGCTGCATTTCATTAAGTGAGGGTAAAACGTGTCAAATAGACGTCTTTGTTTTTTATTGAATTAGGTTTTTAATGTGAATCGGCGGTAATTTAAAAGTAAAGTTATTCAATGCTATTGACGTAACTGCATTTATTTAATCACGAATATTTTGTAACAGCCATGGCCTTGTTATTTTAACGTATGATATAAGTTTGAAAAAGCGCGAAATTGGTGATTCCCGGTGATTTAGAAAAAACTATTCACGTAGAACGCAGCATTTGGCTTAAATAAACGGCTTTGAAAGCAGCGAAAGAATAATGCGAGTCATTAGCTGTTATTTATTTTTCCCCCGGCCAGGAAATTTTAAGTTAATTTGCACTTACGTTCTAGCCTAAATATCAAAGGAAGTTCAATATTTTTTCTCAATAATTTACTATCATAAATTGATTTGGTTCATAATTCTACTCTTGAATATGTCTGCATGTTGTTTGTGCTTAAAAACCACACGCGTTGTTTTGTGATATTATTAAGGATATTATTAATGGTATTCAGTTCTACCTAACTGTCTTGTAGAAAATGGTTTGAACCGAGGAGTTACAGTAGTTCGTATAGTGTGATCGTAAGAGTAAGGGCATGTCTGAAAAGAACTGTTGTTAGTGACTTTTTAGAGTTGCTTACCGTTTTTTGCCGGGGGATAACTATGAATAATTAAGGAATAGCACGAAGAAATTAATCCTGATGTGATGACGGAATATAAAGTAAATCTTGTAGATCGTGCCCAAGTTTATCCAGTTTGCATGTGTGATTGATGAGGTTGCTCTTCACACAAAACATAGATTATTCCCAAAAGGTTTTCTCTTCACATTAGCATTATATTCAGGCAACAACAAGTGTTCAAACTATTGGACATGTTAAGGCTTAAGATATAAACTATAAGCAGTGATACTCAATGAATTTGCACAAACTTTATTTAGGAAGCGTTTGTTTCCTATGTTGAATAGTTGTTTTAATCCTGACTTTCGTGTGCTTCAACAACTTTCAATGTCCGTTCTTATTACAGACTTACTTTGACAAAAACAAAATGCGTAACTGTTTCGTGATCTGCACTCGCTAGTCCAGTATGTATATTGAAAACCTATTATAGTTTTTTGAGCCAGTGAGGTAGTTTTTTGGCATAAATGTCATTCTCTTTTTGTTCTTTTATTGGCTTATCAATCTCAAAAATGAGCAAAACAGCTTACTCTATATAATGTCCACTTGTCGATTTCTTGTGAAAGTTCTATTTTTACATCTAAAATAAAACAATGTGGGAATCCTTTGGAAGGACCAATTAAATAATACATTGTTTGACGTGTTGTTTCATAAGCAAACAAAACGCACGCATTTGTGGCTTAATCAGAAAGCTAAGAAGGGTGGCATCAATAGAAAATTATCAGTTATTAACTCGCGCTATTTGGATACAAAAAAGGTTTTAACGAACTTCGCTCAGGTGACAATCGTGGTACGTGCGAGTGCAGCTGGCTCTTTGAAAAGTAAATTTAATAATTTTCCAATGAGTTAAATGAACTGACACATTGAAAAGGAAACAGCATTGAAAATAGTTTCTCTTATTTAATAACGACAAAGGTTTAAAAAAAAACAATCGGTAAAATACGGGGCAACAGAGGAAACTGTTCAGAGAATAGGACTTGATTGCTACTACTATACCGTATAATTATCTTTTTTCTTCCTTCAACTCGATGGGAAACAACATTACTAAACAAACAATAGCCAAGAAATTATCTAACGTCATGATCTTTGTCAACAGCATTCGGCTAACCGGTAACTTGTGTTTTGGCTTAATGCTTATACCAACTTTTAATATTTTTATTTTTGAGTGAATCTGCAATTCTGTGCTGTTTTTTAATCATAGGAAAATATTGAAGATAACTGTAAAGTTGTGCAACTTTTAGATAAAGCATTAAAAAAATTAGAAAAAATTAATAAGTAAACCAGTTGTACATAACTTGAAAAGGAAGCACTTAAGATAGCGATTAAAAGATAAATTATCATCAATGTTTTGGGAATTAGGACAATGTCGTCTGCAGGTGATTCCACTTGCTTTAGGGAATAGAAATTCCTTATGGTTTAACAGTTGTGAAGTTGTTACTTCCACGCAGGCCATCTACAACCAAAGGAAGCCTTTCTCCAATCTGTCATTTAATTTATGTCTGAGGTAAGAATTAAGCGTCGTTCCTCTTCTCGCTCTAAACAGCTGGATAAGATCAATGGCTTGAGAAAGAAACTTAACGAAGGCTTTTCGTTATTGCCATAACAAAGCGAACTTAAAGCGAAGCAACGGCACGTTTTGGTTAAAACGTATCTTACGGCAAAACCACAACGAAGTGCCGAATCTGTTAAAACTGCTTCAGCAAATACGCTGAATTAATGCTAAAAATGAGGACTTGATCCTTTCGGAAGGGAGCGGAGATAAAGACAGAAAAAAAAATTAACTGAGGTTAATGTTTTATCTCTTATCTCCTCTCCCAACCCTGAGGATCAGTTTCCCGATTTTATTTTATATTTGGGTTAACCTAAACTTATTCATTTACTATTAGTAAATTCATGTATATGCCATCGTGTAGAAACTCGTAGTAACAGTAACAACAGCAGTGCAAATAAAGTAATAAAAAATAAAATTTAATCTCTTTGTAACTCTCTTTGTAACAAATACGTTCTGCACTAACCTGAACTTTAAGGTTAGTTTTTAGGACAATTAAAGGTTTTATTTCCTTTTAGGAACCTGTTTATCGAGCACTACGTTCACATGACCTAATTTAATTTGCAGGAGCAGTCTGTAACGCGTGTTATCTTGATTAAATCATAGACAACTTTCTGCATCTTTACGTGAGAATTTGTCTACAGATAGCAATATATTTTTCGCGGACTATCCAGACTGCCACGGATTGCGTCTCTATCGTCTTTTGTGGTACTTCTTTTCAATTTCAATTAAAATTCAAAGACGAATTCCATATACGGTGGAAACCCTTTAATCTACTCACCAACGGGCCACAGTGGCCGTATTAACGGGACACTTAAAATGAGAAAATGACCGACTGAGCTTTTGTTTGGGTCAGAATAAAGTGGCCGTAATGATGATACCTCAATCTGCAATAATGGTAATAGGAGCCACATGCACACGCTATGGACCTAATATGTTCAGAATTCAGTCTGCTCTCGTAAAATGCAGGCAGAGCAGAACTCAATAATAAGAAATTTCTTTCAGCCCTAATTATTGCCCTACATATTGTAGGCAGCTGTGCTTATCTTTAGGACGTCTATGGAATATAAGGGCGTAACAAACTTGCAACAGAGCGTATACTCTGTGCTGGATATCAATTGATGTCATGAAGATTCTAAAGGTTCAAAGACTGATCTGGTGAACGTGGGGACATTGGTTGTTCACCCAAAATGTCCGTAATGCAGATCTTCAGTTTAAGCCAAAGACGACATTTGATCAAATCAGTTAAATGCAATAAAACTATTTTTTAAGTTTTACTTTTACTTTTCAAATACGACGTACTAATAGAAATTTAAAGGTGTTATCTAAACAATTACGAAGAATGAACTCAGAATATTGATGAAATGTCTCCTTTGGTTTTCCCAAATTTAGAGAAGGCATACAAACTTGAATGAATTTTTTAAATTGTATTTTAATTTTAATTTCTATATCATTATTTCTTAATGTTGTCCACAAAAGCAAACTCCGATTTTCACCAGATTACTCAAAACCATTAACAGATCAACAAAGCATGTAATGAAATAAAAAAGGCGGCGGAGAGGAATAATTTATAGTCATAAAATTCGGGGTGGTAGTCGAAGGCGTAAAAAAAAATCAAGAAAACTCGAGAATGAACCCCAAAAATTATACTGGCAGATTGCTAGTACAATGCAGATATGAACGGTTAAGTAGAGAATCGTCCGGAGCATTCACAAGTGATAAAATAACAATTTTTTGTCGCACAGTTACAGCTGTAGATAAAAAATTGCGAGCTTTTGGGTTAAAGCAAATTAAAATCAACATAGTTTTAAAACTGTAGAAAACGTTGTCTCAAGATCCAATTTCCATAGGTAATTTTTGGTGTTAACTCCTTGACGTAAAAATGTTTCTCAAGTTTAATACATAAGATGTGAAAAATACAATGGGCATATATTTTCAACGAAAAAGAACGTTTTAAATTTGTCACATTTGTTAAAACTTTAAAAAAGCAAAGGTGTTAATGTACCTGGTTCTCATGATCCACTGTTCGCTTGCCATTACCGATATTCCCTGCTCCTGCTGTAAAGGTGTGAGTCTGAGGAATCATGCAGGCAGCGACAAGTACGAGCAGGAAAACGGCGGTGACTCTTGGGGACATTTTCAAAGGAAACTGTTTTGGCCAAGAAGTTGTTGGTTTTTGCTTGATCCTAAACCAGTTCGTTTTGAGCTTCAGTTATTTAGCTGCTTCGCTATATGATTAATTGGTGATCAAACGCCTTCCGACAAACAGAAAAGACAGGAATTGAATGCGAACAACACGGACAAAGAGTTAAAATAGCCTTTTACGAGAGCTATTCTTGGGCCTCCTTTTAAAGCAATGATCGCTGTTGCCTTCCGTGCGCAATAGAGGAAGCCTCAATTAGTAAGACATACAAATCACTAGTGAATTAAATGCACTAAAAGGCTGTAACTGACATTTTTTCCATTTAGCGGGAATGAATTAAGTCCAGTATTTTCTCCGGTGTGACGTTATTAAGTTTTAAAAATGTGAACTGACGGTTATTTCAAAGTAAACTTTTACAATGCAATATTTAGCACAACTTCTCTGATATAAGAAAAGATTTCTGGTTAAATGTGTGAAAATTTTATCATAATAAATGCCGTTTTACATGTCTTAGAAAGCGGTTTTTTCACTCTAAAATTACTAAACTAAATATTTTAATGTTTAATAACAAAAGGTTTATTGTTGTAGCCACTAACTTGCATTTTTAAAAAATTTCCTCCGGTGAGGAAATTTGTTGTTCATTTGCACTTATTTGTACTAACTCTCTTCAGAGGAAATTCAATTCCCTTTTCTTAATGACGTTTCTAAAGTTTGCGTGGTCTCTGATTAAAGCTCTTGTACCTGTCTCCAATGTATGCTTTAAAAACCACCTTGGTCATTTAAGACATCACCGTACATCATTTGAATAGTCTTATTCACGATAAACTTCATTTAATTGTGCAACTATACCAACATAAAAAGAGAGCAATTTCTGTTAAATGCCGTAAATACATCGTGATATATCGCCGGCCGTTTGAACCATGTTAGTATACAGACACAATCGAGCTACAGATTCAACCGTTTACCTGAAAGAATAATTTACACCGGCAATTGTTTTAACAAACAAAATATTTCATCTACATTTTTAAACCTTCTTTACATTAAAAGTAAACTTAGCATTGCCCGAAATCCCAGCGACATTTCTTCCTAGTTTCTCCTGGTTAAACAGAACGTCTTAAGCGATGGCGCGATTACCATCGGCTCAGACTATCAGCTTTTTCAAATTAAGATATCGAAACAACGAACAAGCGTATAAGCGTTGTACTAAGATCTGCTGCGCTTTCGCTTTCTCCCGTAGTTAAGAAAAAGTAAAAAAGAACTTATACAACTCTATCGGCCGAGGCGTTTTTCCAATAAAACCAATAGCTTCTGCAGCCCTCGTTTTTCGATTGGAACAAAACAATATTGGTTTTCATCTTAATGTGGAGAAACTTACAGTGTTAATTATTATCGCTTCGCGTCTGTCAAAAACCAAGCTCTGTATGCATAGTTAATACATATTACGTTCTTTTATAATCCAGTTTTTCATCGGACTGTGTGAACCCAAAACCGGTCTAACCATGGTAAATGGAAAGGAATGATTATGAAGCCCGGCAAACTAATGTGTATAATCATTTGGATTGTGCTCATGCACTATAAATGAATTACTTAATAGCAAAGTTTCCATGGGTTTGTTCTTCAGGCAGCAATAAACAATTGTCGCATTTCGTGCACAGTCAAGGCCAGGCGTGTTTCAAAAATATTTTCCTCAATAGTGGCTTTATTTAGTCTAACTGATCAGCGCGCGTTCGATTTCCGTTTTATTGAGCTTATACGGGTCAGATAATGATCTGTTTGCATAATACCGTCGCGACTTTTATGCCGGTGCAAAATCACACCGGTTGCCACTGTTAGGTCTGTATTTGTTAACATGACACCACAATAACATCTCAAACCGCATATAGATTTCCATTCCAATACAAAATTTCATTCCGGTGTCATGCAAACGCAGTCTGACTCTGAATGTTACCCTTAAGGTTTCACCGCTTTTGCGGCCGTCCTATGCCTCACACCACCATGAAAGTTCGCATTTCGCACCGCGGAATGAAAGTAATGCTGATATCATGTGAAGTCCCCTAATATATCACCTAAGATCGAAAAAGAATGTAAAAAGAGTATAAAAGCACAAGTAAATTTTTGACAGTCCATGCGTAGCAATTGTCCAATGACAAGCAGTTAGAACGTTTGATCATCGTCTTGTAATTCGACACTTCAGTAAGCTTTGCTACAAACAAATGATATTCAAGTATTTTGCATTTTCATATCGTTATATACCCGCGTGTAAGTTTCCTTCGTAGCAAACATACCTTATTTGCGATTTTACTCCAACCGTTTATTGTGATTCAAAGAACGACAACTAAATAACTGTTTTAGCTAACGCACTCTTATCGATCTTCAGTGGAAAAATAGCTCTTTCGTTCACATTGTACTGGTAAAATGAAAATATTTAGAAAACCAGTTAAATTAAAAAAAAATTGTCCTGACACAGAGTTAAACATGTGTGTTCATCAGTTAGTAAGCACGAAGCTTCAAAAATTACTTTCACCAATGGAAAATTATCAGTAATTTACTCTTGCGTGAACCGGGCACAAAGATGTTATTAAGGTTTGCAAAGGTTAAAGTCTTGCCGGCATGTAAAAGTGCAGCTGGTTCGTGGTACAGTGAATCAAAGACTTCAGTTTGAATGAAGTAAATGAACTGACACGTTTGAAAGGAAACAGGGCGATCAACACCAGTTCTTTGTTCTCTTTACATTATATTCCTACTCTGGAAAACCTCTCTTCGAGTTTTTTTTCCACTGAAACATAATTATAGTGCAAACGTGTTTTAAATTTGGAGCTTTTACTGGTCTGTTTTAAGATCATATCGGGAAGGGCTTTTCTATAATACTCTATCATTTATCAGACGTAGGAATGATGAAATGCAGGCAAGGTCAAAACATTAATAAAACATAAACTTGAACTGAAAATCACGCGGTATGAATAAATTTGGGTATTTGTTCTCTTTAAATAAATGTTGATAATAGAAGTCCACGGAAAAGTTTGTTCTGGAAACCTTATTCACTATTATTTGTTTTCTTCAGTTTTAAAGGTGACATCACGGCCAGGTGAAGTGACTCAGTTTTCTGCGGTTGTAAGGTATTTCTTGAATATTCTGTTATCTTCACGCTTTCTTTATTTTGTTCCCAAGGGTCTACGATTTAGCGAGACGCATCCAATGTTATACTAAATTGCATTTTTAGTATTTGAACAGTCTATCGGCTGACAATTATCCATGGAAATTTTTTGTTAATAAAAGCTAATAGTGGAAATGCTTTATTCACAATTAAATGTTTTAAGTGTATTCCTAAAAAGTTTAAACGAAGGCAGATTTGTAACCTTATTGTAACCACGCGCGTCTAGCCTGTAATAAGCAAAAGTAGAGCTCTGCCGCTCTCCGAATCTAAACCAAGCACTAATTTAAACAAATTTTGACTACTGTAGTTCCGTTTGGGTTGAGCTTAGCGTTTCGCTGAATGACAAATTGTCAAAACTTCCTAGGGTCATTGCACGGTCTTGTTATGATATCAGAGCCCAACTTCCCCTTGAAAGGCTGCACAGAGATGATCTCTCCAAACTGCGGTCAAAAGCTCTTTAAAGTTTAGTTTCACGGTTTCGCGCATGTGCAAACTGATGTGGCCCACCAAATTTCTTTTTTTTTGTTGTTTGTAAACCAATCAGATCGTGCGTCCGGTCAAGAATTCCGGGCCAACTAATCGATTCTAAATTCGACATTTCCTGTGTAAATCCCTACGGGCTCGTCAAAATACGCCCCAACTCATAAAAATACTCAGCGATACTACACAACAAAACGTCTAATAAGATATATCCATGAAGCATGAAATAAACATCAATTTGCAAAGAATTGATTTTCTCATAGCTATCATGTCTAGCGGTAATGCTTCATGTTATGGTCAATTGGCAATCAAAAAGTATCCGTAAACTATTCCACTTGAAGCTTTAACAATTTCCGTCCTACATTTGAAAGCAATATTGCAATTACATTTACATGCGCTTAGTCACGTGAGAAGCAATATATATGTTCGAGTTGAATCGCATATCGAATGTCGACAACGCTTTCAAAGTAGATTTGCTGGATTGTACCTAGAAATACTACGGTAAGTGTATATGAACGTATTGTCTGTCCTCGGCTTCGTTCATTTATTTGTTACCCTTTGTTATCCCCGTGAAAACCTGACCGAGTTGTGATATTCTCTGGCACTGGATCGACCGAAGAGAAAAGCAACAGTTCTACGCTTATTGTTATATATCATTCTTTGAATGGCTCAGAGAATAAAACGTTTCCCTTTGCCGCGCTTGCGTTTACCATTAACATCGGCATTCAGAGACTTTTTTAAGCTGGTCACGAAATCTGTGAAAAATTCCTGAAACACGTTACTAAATTTCTGCCAGTCATTTCCTATTTAGGAAATCCTTCAGAACGGCCGTTTAGATTTTGGCGGCATGGCTCGTTGATGGTGGGTCCTTCCAGTGGTCTTGGTCTTGCGCTTGCATACGCTCACATCAAAACCGTACTCGCAACATTTATTTATCCGTTTTTCCATAATAAAATAAAGTATATTATTAAAAATTTAAACGTCAGAATAGATCAACTTATTTACAGAAGGAAAACATGTAACTGGTACAATCATAATTAGGTTATATCAACTAAGTTGAAAATGTAAATTGGCCACCGTAACGAGGTCAAAAGCTGACGTTTCGAGCGTTAGCCCTTCGTCAGAACGAATGACGACGGGCTAACGCTCGAAACGTCAGCTTTTGACCTCGCCAATTTACATTTTCAACTTAGTTGATATAACCTAATTACCTTGTTACCCCCACCGACGCAGCACCACAGTTTCTTTAGAAACTTTCACCCTTAGTACAATCATAGATTTCTCCTTCTATTTAAGTTCATGGGCATCATATAAATTGAATAGATTTAGACTTTCGTCTAATAATACTTCAGTAACAAATTGCCCGGCGTTTTTTAGTGAGACAGTAAGGATAACTGTTTCACAAGTTTAATTAAACTTTCGTTGGGTAATCTCACACTGAGCAAGACAACCTTTTCACATTCCTGTAAGGGCACCGCTTGCTTACCGCTTGCTTCACTTGGTTCCCTTGGTTCGTGTGGATAGTTCAAGTGTCGGTAAGTAATTTCAGGCGATATGTTTTTCACACGTTTTGAAGGTCGTTTATATCGAAATCTGACGGAACTGTGCACGACTTCTAGTGCGTATTGTGGTGGATTACAGATGAAAATCACGACTCTGCATGTCGCCCGCCCAATTTTTAGGAAAAACGTTACGTGTACATGTATTTTCTTAGCAATCTTAGGGACATAACTGCGTATACACATGTATGCAGTAAGGATCTAACGTTTGTTCCTTGAGCAAAAAGCAACAAAAAGATACAAGGATTGCAGGGGATTGAAACGATTGAAATTACAAAGAAACCAAAACACACCTTCTTCCATTTTCGAACACAGATCAGAACATGCGCTGTAAAATACTGCTGACAAAAATTCTAAACTGGACCGCGGGATGTGAACTGTGAAGCGGGTCGCCGGGCCGCGGGCTGTGATGTGTGCCTTGGGCCTTGGGCCGCGGGTCTTGGGCCACGGGCCTGTTTTTAGCAAAACCCGGTTTTCGAGACTTCAAAAATTCGGTTTGTGTCATGGGAAAGGAAATGTAAGCAAGAAAATTCAGGAACCTTCATGCGAGTATTAAAGCAAAGAATGGAAGGCAGGCACAGAGGCAAAAAGGGCAAGATATTGTTCAGCTGTATTACTTTATTAAATTTAGAGGACTTGCAGTTTTTCGTACGATAGCATTTATTTTAGTTACATCCACTAATGTTAAACCTTTTGACACCTATAAACCATGGCCAGTGTAAATATTTAAAACAAAATTCTTGAAATTATGTAAATATAGAAGTACCATGCATAAAGCACTCATTAAGAGGCTTCATTGAAATCATAACACCATGGGAACGTATCCCTGGATTCCAAAGTTGTAGCATCATTTCCTCTACAAATGAATATGTGAATATCATATATTTGAACTTCAGAGAAAGATGTATGAACACATAGTTCATCACAGTTATGTATTCTGTATGGACTCTGAGAGTGACAGGGCCAATATATACCTTATATTTATGATATCTCTTATACTAGGAGTTCAGAGTTAATCGTCGTGTGAAATTCTGTGCCCTCGGAAATGGGAGGGCAAGATTTAATGTAATAACTTCGTCTATGAGTAAAAGGGTTGATCAGTGTAACATTTTCAAGCAAAATCTTTATTACCCTCGAACCACAATTAAGGTTCATTTAAACAGTCTTGTAGTTATAAATGAAAGAGAGAAAAACATGGAATAAAACATATAGCGGAGAAAAATATTATTGTGATGTGTCTATCAGCTTTTAGACATCGACTTAATAATACTATGAAAATGTTTTATCCCCTTTCCTAGTAAACAAATCAATGTACTTGTCAGTGAACGGCTTAATGTAACTCATTACAGAGCACAGCAACAGTGTTTTTCTGGGAGAACTCCTTCTAGAACATGGCCCTGAATTTCTAATCCCCGGTCAGTGACTACAGGCTTCTGTACAACAAAGCAAATTCTTCCAATATTTCTTTTTCACTCATTTTGCTTTTCCCTATATTATCCAGCATTACAATTCCCAGTGACCTGAGGTACTTCACCTGGTCCCTAACAATTGATATAATGGGCGGATTAAGGAGGGGGTAAGGTGCATTGGGTGGTTAGCCACCTCCTCTTGAATAAGCAAAAGAAAAATTGAAAGAAATTATAAATATTGTGATATCTACATATTGTAGTGTAAAAAGTGTACTCCGTTGATACTACATTGATTCCACTCCCGTTGGAAAAAAACCCTGATCTGCCCCTGCATAAGACGCGAAATAACAACAACCAACGGAATTCATAAGCTTTTATTAGCATTAAAGAAATCCAATACTCCAGGCAACAGGCTGAACTCTTTGCCCGAAAACATCTCTTCTCGCCGAAATTTTCTGAATAATAAGCCTTTGTTCCGCTTTCAGCTTCATCGAATTTACGTCCAGCACAATATTGTTAGAGGTTAGGGATTTTTGCATGGCCCATGCAACGGAGATTTGCACATCGTGGAAAGTTTCAGAAGCCGTTCAACGATCGAGGAGAAATAATAAGAAACGATGCATAATCGACTAGGTCTACGCGCCACCAAAACCAACAGTGTAGAAATCGTGAACATTAGTTATCAAGATTAACGATATACCTTCGATCCCCCGTGAAAATTAATCGAAGAGTATTGTTTCCTAGCACCCACGTTACGGTTTGCGATTTCCTCGGCTTCGTTGCATTTTTTTTTTGTCGTTTCTGAAACTCTCCACGAGAATCTTCCGATGGCACACGGCAATCGGAAAAGAAAACCACATCGTGTAAGAAGGCGACAATGTTCCCCGACTGGACCTCCTTGCTAATAGGCCAGAAAATATCGCATCGTCCCGACTAATAGCCCCTGGGTCTCCGAGGATGTGCGTAATTATACTTGGTGCATTTTTAAGGATTTAAAAATTCCTTATTTCTCGAAACAAAAGGGCTTTCGCAAACCACTGTAAATAGTCCTTATTCGTATTCCCGGACGGCCTTGGGCGAGTGCACGATGTCGAGGCTCATGCGGGGGATTTGGGTTTT
>OMLO01001204.1_pt1 | contig 19428 bp, 11 predicted proteins | sample 1674811 | NCBI WGS metagenome assembly OMLO01 (sample SAMN06265003, study PRJEB25207) | coral metagenome | isolation source: Coral host | place: Mexico:La Bocana,Puerto Morelos, Mexico | collected 2008-11-13 | reverse complement strand
TGAGATCCGGCAGCATTTTTATGCTTTAGACCTTGTTGCATGAACCATATAGTTGTTCTTGACAAACCCTCGGCTTACAAATACTAAAAATAATAATATTATCTTTTCTTGTCGATCATATCCCTAGTCTTGGGGATACCTTGTAACTGTAACATGTCAAAGGACCAATCAACACTTCATGAGGCGAATAACCTTGAATGGGTCCAAACAGGCCAGTCTAAACACCTCCTGACAAGGATTTTGAAAACTGGCAGGTGGGCCTTCCAACTTATAACTGGCCAGGGTCAGCCCCTAAGAAGGGGCACCAAACCACCTAGGAAAAATCAATGTGGGGTGTGGGTAAACTCCACGCGATCAACAAAAAAAAACTCAGTGGACCGGGAATACCAACAACCAAAGATTCTGTCGGAAATCCAGCATGTTGTCATATTTCGGGGAGCATCTGGCAATCCTCAAGCCATGCGATTTCCTAGATTGGAAATCATTTAAACAAATTGATTAGAATACAACTTCTTAAGTCTAGTCTTCCAAAATCCCTTTCAAAATATCTCTTGAGATGATATGCTTGGCATATGATTGAAAAATCCAAGCTAAAATCTGCTCATAGGTTTAGCTATCTTACCTTAGCATCCAATCCATACTCCTGCTCCCATCTCCACCCGACATCACCACGCGTCGGCGCATGGCGCCATCATCAGGCGCCATCATCACGTGGAGGATTTTTGCAGCAAGTTCCACCAATGCTCAGCTTCCCGCTTCACGCACCTCTCAGTTAGACCAAATGACAAACAGCTTCCCCTAGACATACAGGGCCACCTGCTGAGGTTCTCTATGACTGGACCCCCAAAATGTACACAAAAAACACCGAACCTGAGGAGGTAATTGGATGTCTAGGGTTCAATTTTGGGATATTTTTTCCAAAAATACAAATACAAACAATTGCCATCTTTTTCTCGGTCTTTCAGATCCCCTGCAAGAGGATTTGCTTACTCGTCTCCAAAAAAAACGATGCATTTTTTTCGATGCTTGGAAAAACGAGGACATGATTCCTACCATCATCCGCCCACCCCCCCAAACCGAGCTTGCTGGGTTTTTGATGAAACTTTGCACCCACAGATCTTTGGATAGGAAAATTTCAGCTAATGGTTATATAATTGGTGGTTTGGGGCCCGGTGGTTTGGATTCCTGGAGATTCCCTTGTGAAAGGGAATGTTACTTAGGTGCATCCCTAGAATCCCAAACCACCGGGCCCCAAACCAACAATTAAACATTAGCGGAGTCATAAAAATAACTCACTGTTTCAGCTGTTTCAGCTGGGAGGATATACCGAAGCTGGATGGAGTTTTGGGAGTCAAAAAAAATCAAGAAGAAAGCCGACATGTTGAAACAATCTGGCCAAATTATAATATTTCACCAACCTTCCCACTGATACGTCTGCGACGCCAAGCTTCTCGGGCAACAGGTGTGTCCCGGAGAGCTTGAATGAAAAGGGTCGTGTTGACCGAAGTTGGGAGAGTTCCCAAAATGAAATAAACATCGAAAAGGTGAATTCAAGGTGATAAATTCCCACAAGGAAATTTAAAACCAAATAAATCAATGAGACAAGTGAAGCATGATCAGGAGACACATAATTAATTTATAAAAAGTCACAGAAAGACACAAAGGTGAGTAACCATGGATCGGAATATCCATCAGCGACACCGAACAGGCAAAACGCACAACTTGAGTATAGTCAGTGGGCCAAAATGGCCGGACTACAGCACAAGTAAATAGTTTCATGGTTGAAGTATATCACTTGGAAATGGTGGTAATGATTGTTTGAGGGTGGTTTGACCGCATAAATTTTTATGACACCATTCGTTGACTAACTGTGGATTCCCTAAACGTGCCCTCCTAGGTACACCAGCAGGATGACCCCGAAAACCAAAACGTTTCAGAGGGATGGTTTGGTGCTTTGTAGGATGTGGGAAAATAAGGATACCACTTTGTTTAAATACCCAGTTTACGGTTCTGGAAAGCCCTTGCACCGCTTGGTCCAAAGTGAAAGACGTGGCTTCAAATGGTCCGGGGTGTTTGTCAAGGAGTATCCAACACTTGTTCGATTGATCACGGTTAGTGAATTTTGGTATAGGTAAAGGAGGATAAGTTCCAGATGTAAAAATGAAGTCCAGGGTAAGCTCCAAATACGAGGTTTCACCATTTTGTTGGGTTTCCCATTCAAGTGACCTGCTCCATGAAACAATCCTATGAAGAAACTCAGCGTTAATGGGGCACCTATCACATATATCATTGGGAATGGGTGGTATGATATGTGTGACAGTGGCGATAGGTACATCTCCATCAATTTTGTCAGGAATGCAAGAGACAACTCTACTTTGGAAATTTACCCTAGCGACGTCAACATGAAATTGGAGAATCTTCCGATGTGAGTCACGCCTGTTAAGAAGGGATTGATCTGCCTCAGAAAATTTCTTAAAGAGAACTGGATTATCTTCTAAAATGGCTGCTTTGGCATGTTGGTCAACAGCATCATTTGCCCACGCTTGCCAATGTACCACAGTATGTCCGTTAGAAGAATCATGTCCCTTAGTTTTAATGATGCTGATACAGTTCGGCCTATTTTTAACGAGTTCAACCACGTGTATCCACAAATCCCAATTATCCAGGTCAGGAATTCTAGTTTCATGTTGGAGCGCTGACAAAATATGCTGCAGAGCGTCAACAACACTTTGGCAATCACTATAAATCTGGAGTGTGAATCCGAACCTTAAACCCAACATTAGTGCATAGATTTCAGCTCTATGACTATTGTGGTCCCTGGTGGGTAACAGTTGCCTTTGGACTGATAAGATTTCTCTCTTAGGGTGTTGATCTACAACGACGGCGGCCCCTGCTGCAAGAGACGTCAGTGGAGATAATGGAAAGAAACATGTTCCATCAACAAAAACTAAAACCAGCGTCGAATCCGAAGGGGTGTAAAGAATCTCAGGAAACCAAACCCGAACACTCGGAATTAGCAATCTTAGTTTTGAAAATTCGGTTGGCAAATGGAGTAAACCAAAATGTGCAGTGATGTCTTCCTTTGCCACTTCCCACGTGTGTTGATTCCACTGCTGCCTGTGTGAGCTTAAAGCACAACATTCAAGTGTTCTATGCACCCTGGAGTCCAAGGCTGTATTACACATTGGGCAAATTTTCTCTTCATCAACGAATTTACTTTTGAGATCATTGGTATAATGTGCTCCCGTCAAGTGCACACTAAGTCCGTAAAAATCCGGTGCATTCAAGGTGGAACAAAACTTCTTCAACGCAGTAGAGTCAGTCATATCAGCGGTAAAGTGATTCCTATGTTGGAGGTGGCTACAAACATATTGGTTCCAAAGCTGTGTTGCGGTAAACTTCAGGAACTTTTTAGAACAAATGGTCCAATCAATCTTACCAAATTGTTGTGTCAGTAAGTGGCCATCCAAGTTGATGTCACCAAGTTTGTGAAGAACTGTTCGGAGAGTCAAAGAAGGTCCCTTATATCTAGAATCACACACTTTCATCAATACAGCTTGCTTTCTATCCGGGAAAATTCTAAAGTACTGCCGCCAAAACATGAGTGTAGAGAGAACCACATGGTATTCAAAATCACAAATGTTGGGAAGAAGACTCAGTGAAATCCACGGACTCGCACCAGTACGTGAAAACCCAAGTGCCTTAGCAGTTTCAGTTCGGAAGGTGGTAAACTTGTTCTTAGGCGGATGAAGTAGTGCACATCCATAGCTGGATTTGGGGAAACAACTGCTCTGAATTAACCTGGGTTTACGAAATTTGGACCCCCCAACTCGAGCAACTGCTTTGCATCGGTTTAAACCAAGACTGATACGATGATACAACGTTTGTTTTGTTTTCTTACCACGGTAAGTCAAATCAACCCCCAAGTCTTTGACATGTTGGTGGTTAGGAATGGGCTCACCCTGCATGTGAATCGCCATCAATTGTTGTGCCACTGTTTTATCAATTGCCCACGTCCAGGACTTAGGAATGGATAAGCGAAGACGAAGTGCAGCACAAAAATCTTCTAATCGTGAGATTACTATTTTTGCCTGTTCAAAGTTTTCAAAGATAAAACTCCAGTTATCAGCAAACGTCATGGTGTCAGTGGATGGACTATGTGCCTTGACGAAATGAAACACCACGATGCTAAGAGATAACATGCTGGCTACAGCTAATGCGCACCCCTCAGGGATTCCGGTGGTGGCAGACTGCCAATCGCTGGCAGAGTTGAGGACCATGAAGGAACGCCGCATCTGATATAACGCTGACATATATGTCTTGATGATGTGATAGGGCCAACCGAGTTTCCGCATATATAGTGCTAGAGGGTACCGAGGAAGAGTGTTATAGCACTTTACTATGTCGATTGTTAATCCGCAGAGGGTCTTGAGATTGTCACTATCTTCAAGAAGATCCTGGAAATGCCCTGACAACAGCAAGGAGGACATGTTACTGGTCCCTCCAGCAACAGTGTTGGGTACCAGTTTAGAAAGTCCCGAAATAAGAGTTAAAGCGCGATATCTACTCCACTGTCGATATACCCTGCTGAGTATAGTGATGGGTCTGAGATCCATCGCGTTAGAGGGGTTGTCCGACTTAGGAAGTAATACAGTGAGTGCCATGACCCATTTATCAGGCCAACTGCCAACGTTTTCGATGGTTCTGAAGATGCTGAATAATATCATGAGGAGCCATAATGGTATGTTTTTCAATTCCGTAACTGTAAATCCATCTGCACCACGTGCTGATCTAGTGGATGTTTTGCTTTGGACACGTTGCCAAAGGACAGGATCAAACTCAGGCATAGAGATCGTTGGGCACGAAGGAATACAATCGAGAATCGTTTCAGCATCATCCCATTGGTCGTTGGGACCATCTCTCTGAAGATAACTATTCCATGCAGTGGTGACTTCGTTTGCAGCTTCTTTTGGTTGGTAAATGTATTGTGTCTGTTTGATCACAAAGTTTCTGTCTCGAAGGTGCAATGGTCTGTCAACGGTAATACTGTTAGGGGTACAAGATAATATCTTACGTTGCTGACCTTGAAAAGTGATTGGTAGGTCAATACACAACACATGAGTGGAGTCAACAAAGATATCGGAGACACCATGTTTTCTCCATCTAGTTTTCTTGACAGCTACACTAACGGTTCTGGCAACGAAACACAGTGGTTGTACACCCTCTTCTTTAATTGCATTAAAACTAAGTTTACCCCCTTTTTTCCAATCTTCGTCAAAGACCTGCTTGGTACTATCCCTTTGTTCCTTAATGAGTTTGAGGTCAACATCACGGAAGTAATCAAGGAATAAAAGGTAGATCTTTTCCAGTAAATCGGAGGATGGGGTACAAAGTGGCCAAGGTATATGGAATGTCTTTACCATCCAGACTGGAAACCCTCCACGAAACCCAGGGGCATTGGTGACTTTATCCCATAAAAGTTGGCATGCAACTTGATTGCTATCATTCGGGTACCTTTCTCTTGCCTTAACCAAGTTCACTAATGTCTGCAAGCGACGAAGCTGTCGGAGGTGTTGTCGATGCCAGATCGGGCCTTGCGTGTTGCAAGATTGCTGGTCATCACTTCTGCCCCATTTGACAACTGGTTGTGACACAGGAACTTTGGAAAACTTAGGACCTTTATGTCTTTGGAAATGAACTGGGGAAAAGTTAACAGCTTTATCATGTTGGTCCCTAGCTGCAGCTGCCAGCGTTCTCTCAGTAATTTGGGTCCAAATACGAGCAGCTTCATTAACTTCACATTGTTCAAGGAATTTTTCAATCTTTGCGGTCTGTGTGGAGTGAATGTGTTGACAATGTTCCAACGTCTGTTCATCAAATTTGTGACATTCAAGTGGCTTTGGCATTTTCCAGACTACTATCTTCTGCTTCAGTGTCGTGAAGTTGCACGACAGAGTCAGGACAGGGTGTCCATGGAATGATTCATCAGTTGTGGTGCACCAATTGAAACATCGTACAATTAGAGGGTTGCACAAAATGTTGGAAAAACTCGAAACTCCATTGGGGAGCACACATGTTGGTTGGATGGGTGAACCATACCTACGGTGATTGAGGGATTGGCCATCATCCCATCCACAACCAAACAGTTTTTGTACTACATCAAATTGCAAAATGTCTTGATTAAAATCACCTGCAATGATGGCGGGGCCCTTCCAGTTACACACAAGTTGGGTCGCACACTCAAGCAGCTGGATGGTAAACCCTTTGGGGTCTTCCAAAGTTCCTGTACGAGGTGGTGCGTAGATAGTTACAATCAAACATGTTAAATTGGGCCCAAAGTTAACATGTGTAGCCATAATCCTGCAGGTGTTGAAAAGATCATCAAAACCCTCCAATGGTGCTAAACGACAGGGGAAAGTAGATAAACAAGCTACCCCAGATGCAACTCCCTTGCAGGTATCACGACCCATGTGAGAGGGAACTGGTTTACCAAAAATCGGATTAATGAAGCGAGCCCTGAAAGCTTTTTTCAAGTTTCTCTGTGCTTTAACGGTCGCATGGGATTCAGCGATACTGTACGTACCTGGTCCAAGTGCTGCAATCAAATCATCGTTTTTAAAAAGGCCGGTGGGATTCACAAGTGAAAAACGAACATGGTCAACGTGTTCAGACTTGTGATCAGGTCCAGGATTTTTCGCTTCACCCAATCGTTGCAATTTGTCCCAGGGTACAACGAAAGTACAGGAATGCACCCTCAATGTAACCATGAGGCCAAAAGAATTCGGGAGTAAACACTGTAAGGGAATCCACACACATTCAACATGTTGCAGAATCGGAGTTTCATCAAAATACAAAAATTGACCGGTTCGATGCACCTTTCGGGACATGCATTCAGGCCACAAAATGTCTTGGTAGCCTTTCAACTGCCTTTGAAGAATGCCCCGATGTGCCGGAAATAACACATTGAAACCGAGGTTTGGGGCATTCATACATGCAAGGGAATTGGCACTGTGGCCATCTTTGTGCAAAAGAACGAGCAAACTGATGCTGGAGTACACATGCAAGAAACCTTTGAAGTTGATGAGAATCAAAGGGTAAAAAAACAACAAATTGGGAAAGCAAAAGAACAGCGTATCGTTGAGCAAAAATGGGAATAGAATGCAAAAACTCTCCTGATCCATGCATCAATCGGGACGTACATGTAAGCCATGGGATGTCCCGCAAACTTGCAAAAAATGTGGCACTGTGGCCAACTAAATTTGGCAATTGGCCGAGCAGTCTGATGCTGGCACTATGGTAACTGATTAATGTACTTGCGGCGCAATCACAAAACAAAAATGAAGGCCTATCCACCATCGAAAAAGAAGTGTCATTCGTACTCCATTGCACTACCAACCTCCTAAAAGATTGCACCCAGGAGCGTAACAGCTCTATGCTACAAATGCAAAAAACTACCAAAGCGGAGTAAAGGGAACTCCACAAGGACATCTGACGGTTGATCATGCTGCAAACAAGTTGGGTCTGGGTGATGACACAGCAACTAAAAACAACCCAAATCAATACCGGAAACAAGCAAAACCACAAATGAAAAGACGATACCTGTCGACAGCAATGAAAGCCACAGATGGCCAGAAGGTTTTGAATTACACAGGCTCATAGGTGCTCATCCATTTGGTCGGGGTGGCCCCCAACTCTCGGACGTTTGGGTGTTTCACAAATCTCTGCATCATGCTTATTGTAGCTTGCAAACAACTGCTTCATTTGATTGATTATGCTATTCTCTTGATTTTCAATCTTTTGATGAAGTCCATGGATAGAATCATTCACGGTACTTTCAACGCGTTCAAACCTTTGTGTGCACTCATGTTGGAACTTCCGAGAATCTTCGCCAATGTTGTTGATCTTTGTCTCAAATCGCTGTAACTTTTCATCAACAAGCTGTTGGACCTTGGTTTCAAGGCTTTCCTTCAATTCTCTGGCGGTGTCTTCAAACCTCAAAGCGGTTGGTCCAATTGATGAATCTTCACTCTGGGCTGACAATGGGCGATAGTTTCCCCAAGGATTAGTTGAACCATGTCCTGGCGAAGGAGGTGCAGCAAGTCGAGGTGCACTAAACTTAGGGCGTTCAGCAACGTAAGGGCGAATGGACAAAACTTGGTCGTTGATGGCAAGATGAGGTCCCGGTGGATCTTCTGTGGATTTGATCAACCAACTGGTAGCACCCATGGGCCGAACGACGATTGCTTTCCACCCCAAATTCTGGATTGCATCAGTGAGTGCGGTCATGGTCACCGACAAGTTGGTGGGCGATGTGAGGACCATGAGCTTGTCATCAGGCAAGACAGGAGTCGAATCAAAGATGAAACCCTGAGGGACAAGAACTTTACGTATGCTGGCGTAATCTTCACGGAGACATCGGATCTTGTACTTCGAGCCACTGCACACAAATCCCAATGCCTTGGGAACGGTTTGGACAAGTGTCTGAACTTCGTCGAAGTCATCCGTGGCCAAAGGGATATGTGCATACTTGGGGTCTAATTTTTTGTCAAGGGTCTTCACAAAAACGGAAACCCCCTGAGGACCCGAAAGGTTTAACACATCAATCACATCAGCTTCTGAAATCCTGAGATAGCCGTGGAGCTTGATGGCTTGGCTAACTGAACAGCTTTTCTTCTGCTCATTGGTCCAAGTCCAAGACCAATGAGAGAGAATCTTGGTTGGCTGGCGGAGAAGAGGTAAACACTGCGTTACCAGATCAAGCGGTTTGAAATGATCACACCAACGGCTACATCTGATCTTGTCGATAGAAAGTTCAATCACAACTGATGGCGTCTGAGTGACATACGCTGAGGGACCACTGAACTTGTACACAACAGGTTTGTCACCTAACTGCACAAGTGAAGCAGGGAGGAGGTAAGGGACCCCCCCAGGCTTCAACGTAATTGGCATGACAATCTGCGACACATTGTTTGAAAGAGGCAAGTCATGGCCCATGACTAACAAGGCCAAAGGATCAGAGCTCAGGGTTTTCATGGCCAGGAATGGCTGAGCATCTGCAAGGGTCAAAGGACACACTCCACAGGCATCATGTTTGACTTGGGTTTTGGTAATGTACCGAATGGCATCATCACCACTGTCGACGAAACCCTCATCAGGAAAAAGGATGTTCTCAAATTGCTGGTTGTAATCAAAGACACTGTGAGCATCATGTGATTTGGCATCCTTACCCTTTCCTTTACCCTTACCTTTAGTTTTTCCAAGAGCTGAGTTGCCATCCGATGAAGCTGAAGTTGAATCCACCTCATTGCGATTTTTGGAGGCTGATCTCATTGTCTGTTGATGTTGCTTCAGCTCTTGTGGTAAAACCAACCGCAGGTTTCTGTCACGGCAGGTGGATTTCATGGCGGCCCATGGATCGGATGTCTGCAGGATGTCGTGAAGAACCGGTTCGCCAAGTGCAGTGATCACGGCCTTAGCCCTGTTATTTGCCTGAGATTCTGGGACACCATGAGCCATCAGCTCAGTGCGGACCCTGTTAATGGTTGGAGCCCCACCCTTCAATCCAAAGTAACGAAACCTGACGACTTTGGTGGTGTCAAGATCAGCAACAGCGGTTGCAATGTCGATGCGATGGCCATCGACTTCAGCATGAATATCAATGTTCGTTTGCACCGGTGGCTGCAACAAATCAAGTAGTTCACACACGTAATTTGCACATGTCAATGGAAATTCGGTCATCTTTCCACTGAACGGATGAACGCATGCTATTTTCCCCGGTTTGTGACGGGAGCTGGCGATAGGGAGTTCAAGGCTTACAACCTCAGGAATTTCAACCTTGGCAACTGTTCGGGTGATGCAGCGTTCACTGTGCAGAGTCCAACAGTGAAAAGGGAAGTCAAGCACAAAGTCACCCTGTTCCATCATGACAACTTGTTGCGATTTCAAGTCCAAATGAAACCAACAAGAGTCACCCTCAAAGGTTTGAAGGATTGGATGTTCACTCATGATGGTGCCAACAGTGTCGAAATGGTCACAGTAGATAGTGATGGTAGCAGCTTGCTCAGGGACAACAAGTACTCGCTTGAGTTTGAAAGGAATGACTACCAAGTCACCGGCGGTGACTAATGAGTTCCAACGACAAACTTTGTTATTCAGTTGGATTTGGAAGATCAGGCTAGGTCTAAGATGCGGAACAACCTGCTGCAGCACACAACGAACGTCTTGAGATGCAACGAAGTCAATGCAGCACGACCAACTCCCAAACCCATCCGTGATTTTCAACACCTGATCTGTTGTTGAAACATTGCCATTGGTCAATGCGGCGGGTGTTCTGGGGATGGTACCCGTAATCCAAGTATCAGGGATCAGGACCTCATGTTGCACACCATCGGCATGGATTACTTCATGAAGCACATGTGGGGTACTCAGCCCATTACCTTTCCAAAGGTATGTTTTACTCTCACTGTTTCCACCAAGTTCATCAGGTATGCACACTTGCACGACATTGGAAGGAAAAGATGACTGAACAATGAAATCCTGATGAATAGACTCAACTGGGCAAAACACATGTTGCGGTGAATCAGAAGCAACAACCGGGCCCTTTACTCTGGTTTTCTTGTGCGGTGGTTCACATGCATTGTCATCACAAGGAGTTTCATCAATTTGCGTAGAAGGATCAATTTGTGTCATGTACGGGTCATGTTCAACAATGGGACCCTCCTCACCATCGGTTTTCACCAAACTGCAGCTGAGATTGGCCGAATGCTGCAGCCATAGAAACTCTTCATCGCTGTGGATTTCACATGTCGGCAATTTTGGGATGGCATTCAACAGTGGCGTTACCAGGTCAAAAAACGACATGTTACGTTTGGAAGGTGAGGCAACAGCGGGAAGGATGATGGCTACTCTTGCCAAAGTAACAAGTGCATGAACCGGAGAAATGGTGTTCCCAATGACTAATCTCGCAAGTCGAACATCACGAGGCACAAGCGTATTGACAGGCCAACCCATGGCTGTCAAGTGTTCAAAGGGCGAAATCCATCGAATCATTCCATTGGTCTGGAGAAGTTTCATGACTAACCCTTTATCCTTGAGACCATTGGGATGCAAGGAGGAGGGAAATCCATACTTCGCAACAGCACAAGGAAGGGGCTTGCATGTACTGTGTACCCTATCCCTCAAATCAACCAATCCATTGGAGTCAAGGGGATAACTCGATTTCCAATACCTAGGCCAAAAAAGGGGGTTTTGCAACAACTTACGGTCATCATCCCCAATCACAGTGAAAGGCATCAGTTCCTCAGGGATACTCGGATGGATGGACCCAGCCAACAATGGGTTCGGATGCAACACCAGCTGTGGAAGCTGGACGTCTGAAAGAATGCAACGATCGAATGCATCGATGTGGCGGACATTGACGAAAATCACGGATGCACGACTGCGTTGCATTGGACATACCGACTCGAGTTTATCAACCGTTTGATGAACCACAACAAACCCAACATCCTTAAACTTACTGACAATGTGTCTCCAATGTTCATGCATGATCAACCCTTCTACGTTCTCTAAAGCCAGAATTTTTGGCTGGAGAGATTCAGCAAAACCTACCAAGTCATCGAAAAGCCTACCAGCCTCACTTGAAAGTCCTTGCTGAGCTGTCAAACCAGACCAAGGTGGGCAGGGCAGCGAAGCTGCAACAAGGTCAACACCTGTGGCCGCCAGTTTCTCCCAGCACTCGTCGTCCTGGAACGGCATGATGATCGTGACCCCAGTTCTCAACATTGACTTCCAAGTCTGGAAGTTGCATCGATGAACCCACTCTTTGGAAACAAGCTGGGTAAATGTCACCTTCGACCCGACTTCAGCGACATCACGGTCACACTCCACATGGATGGAAAAGTTGATGCCAAGATGACTGCCACCTACGCTCCATCCACCCATACCTGAGCAGAGGTCGATACAGTGAGCCTCGCCTTTCCCGTCTGCAACCATCAAGATCTGACCAGGTGAATTGTCAGCACGCAAGTCCATGACCAAAACTGATTGCGAACCATCGTGCCCAAGTATGGGACACACCTTGTAGGCCACAAAAGACCTTCCTGAATGGATTTGAAGGAAAAGAGCCCTTTCAACCGAAATTTTCAGAACTCCTTCGTCAATCAAAAGGCAACCAAAAGGCCCATCATCGACAATTTGGAACCGATACCACCCGATCTCAGTTGAATACCGGACACGAGCTCTAAATGTCAAAGGTCTCCTAGCAATGCCAGTATTCGTGAATTCACCAGGATCCATGGCAACAAGCTAACTCAAACACGGGGTGACTGAACAGGTTTCGGTCGTTTCCCGCCACGCGTCTGTGGACGCACCTGAACCACTGGCTTGTGTTGCAGTAACCTGTCAAGAGCTCTTGCATTGTAATCTGATGACCAGGTTTCCATGAAGTTTTGCCTTTTTTCTGGTATTCCATCAAAAACGAACATGTCGTATCCCAGCAACCAAAACGATGGGGATTTTTTTGAGAGGCATCAAAAATCAGAGTTATATAGTTATATAATATATTAATAGCAAGCAATCACGCAGTGTGTTTGAAAGCAGGCAGTTTAAAAATCAGAATCTTGCTAGGAAGTTGGAGTTGATGAGAACGACATTTCTGATTCTGGTGCCGAGACGCTCGCCGCAGCTCTGCCACAAAGTACATCTTTGCGGCAGTTGTATGTTGGAAAAAACAAGATCACTAAGTCTGGAGAGGGAGCCCTGCAAGCAGCCGCACCATCGTCAATGAAGGTACATTTCCACAGATGAAGCCGTGCTGGATGAGACCAACGGCAAGACCAATTCCTTCTGAAAAAGATCAGCTTTCTGGATTGGAGATTTGGTTGTTGTGAATCCGGCACAACGCAGAATCCACTTGCATCGAGGGTAGGGCATGAAGCATCTGGAGTTCATTAAGAAGCTGACTGATGAATTGTTGCTGTGATGCCATTCCGCAGATGTTTGATATATGAGAATTGGCTGAAGAGAATGTATCGAAAAGATTGAAAAAGGGAGATTCAGTGATTCAGCAAGATGAGAATTGGTCTGCATCCTCTCATAACGCACACCCAGAGGGAGATAATTGCAGTTGCCGCAGTTGTAACAGTCGCAGCTGTTGCACGAGAATTGAGTGCTGAGGCCCAGCCTTTTTCATTGTTACGGAGGTTTTCTTTGGTGTGAAACGGCCTTAGCAATCTTCCACCAGCTCGGATTGATCACTTTTGGTAAGAGCACTTGCAGTCTACTCTTTTCTCTGTTTGATTCTTTATCTCCCATGTGTATTGTTTACGTCCTTTTTTCCCTTGAGGTTTTTCACATTTGAACTATTTATTCGCTTCTTGGCCTTCAAGTAGAAAAACCGAGACCTCAGAAGAAAGGCACAGACCCAGATCAGTTTCTCTGCACTTCGGAAGGGTCATAGCACCTCTTTTCTTAGGACAATGCTTGGTTGATTTCTGGTTCATTTTCGACTTCCTGCTGGTGGGCCGGCAAGCGTGTGGTACATTTGCAGAATTTCGTTTCATTTGTCGTGAAGAAGCTAAAACGCTTTTTCTTCCTGCCAGGTAGTGATGATGGACGTCGAGACTTTTGTTCTGCCTCTGATGGTCAGACCGGGTCCAAGACGAAGCGGCAAAGTGAAGGAATGCTCTGGTCGCAAGCAGTACACTGACTATCCAACCCACTTAAAGCTCCCTGCACAATTTGAGACACAATGAGATGAAACAAATTAAATGAAATGAAATGAAATAAACCGTCACTGAGGTTCTGGCAGCCCGCTTGCGATGCTGAGCACCTTGCGCCTCTTAAGATTGCAAGGGCTCCTGGTGGACTTGCGAAAGCTGTGTAGCAACGTAGCAGATAGAAGGATGCGAAAATGCTTCAAGAGAAGGGTCTGAAGGCCTGAAGTCATCGTGCAGCCACCGAAAATGCTCTTAGGTTAAGAGTGAGCCGGATGGCAAAGCTCATGAGGACATTTCCTGAGCTGATGCTTATCGTCAAAGCCCGGACCAAAGTGGGAATTATTGGCCAATTGGTGGTCCAAGGTTGTGTTGGCCAGTGCATTGGTGTCATGGGATTTATATATATATATATATGCTTCATGGTTCTGAGTCCAATAGGTTTGCTTCCTCGAGTTCTGTATTTCCTCAATGGACCTTGACATTTTTTACCATTCCCAATCCTCACAAACATTTACATTGGAGCATCTCCACATGAAGCTAATGAATCGCAATGGTCAGAAACGAATCAGATATTACAGAATATAGCAAGCAATGCAATCTGTGTACTGTCTCAATATGATTGACCAACATTTCTTATCGTTTTGTGGAAAGTACTGAGCAGGCATCACCTACATGCCACTTGTTGAATCAGATCTATGCGCAAATTGTCAGAGATGTGATGGAATCATTCTATATCATATATCAGTTCTTTTTGGGGACACCGGGACACATTCTATTTCTGGTAATCTTTACGGCGCTCACGGAGCAAGATAGAGCGCTTCTTCGAGTATATTGAAAAGAAGAAAGGCTTTTCTGCATCTATAGCAAGTTCATTCACGCTTCAGCTTGCTGGTGGAAAGCTTTCGCACTGGAGAAATGTTTTTCTGTGTTGTAACACCCACGAATTACCATAGTTTAGACTTTTACTCTCTCTTGCCACTCACTCTTTTGATTTGTTTCCTATCACTTGATTAAAAGCTTCCTACTTCCGATTGCAGACAGATTTACAGGAGGAACATACATATACGATATAAATATGATATATATAATTAATATATACATATACGGTGGTGTACTACAGTACCTTACTACCTTCGATACCTCTTTTGCGAAACATTGCTGTATCTCGAAGTGGTCCACTGGTCCAGGGCCTCGCAGCAGCTGTGCGGGCGGTGAGTTGGACTCTCGTTCTGTTCTGTGCTCAGTTGATCTTCAAATTGGCATCAGGATTCCCTAGGATTCCGAATTCCTCACTGTGTTTTTTGGAAGTGACGAAATGAATTTAAAGAAGGGACAGAATTGTCAAGCTGTTTTTTCACCGCAAAACTTTGCATCAGGCTTGTGATGATACTTTGCGTGTGGTCTATCATATTCACCAGCATCTACCACCAGGGATTTGCAAAGGATGAGGACCATGTGGGGTTTTTGCTCGCACGCAATTTTGTGCCTTGAGTCTTTGGACTCACTTTCGACCACCTCGGGAGCAATAGTGAGAATATTGCAGTGTTTGCCTACTGCTTTGTTTTGACAACTGCTGCGTGCTGCCATCTTTGTTGTAAGACTATTGCAGAGAAACTTGTTAGAATTCACTCCAGGACGTTGCTGAAAGAGTTCGCCACTGAGGGCTGTTAGTTGTTTCTACCGATTTCATTTCTGCTGATTCGGGGAAAACTGTCACTGTTTTGGATTGACTTAGAGTTTGGACTTACGCTGAACTTTTCACTCTGTTTGCTGTGACAGATAGAAAGTCTCTTTGGCAATCTCAGCAAGAGCGCGTCGAAGCCCAAGAGATCTGCACCAACGATTTCAGGAATGATGCTCCCAACAGTCCCAAGAAGTCCTCAGGAGGGCTAAGAAAGGCACAAGTGCCCATAATGAGGTTTTCGCTGATCATCATGGGCACTTTGCTGGATGAAGTGACCTACTGCTGCAACATGATCCGTGAAAGTCAGAGTCTTGAGGATGTCTTGAGAATTTGGAGCCGCAGTAATGCATTTGGACATGCCATGACATGCCATGCTATGCCATGCTATTCCAATGTGCGACTTAGGCGAAGAGCTCATCATGCTTGGAGTTTTCATTGTTTGGTGCCTGGCTTTTCAGCGGGTGAAGCAGAACATAATATTCGCATGTTTTTTGCTAGCAATGTTGTGTCGATCTGCGCAGGTCTTCATAGTCATTTCTTCCTTCATGATGCTCAACATGCTTCTTGGTATCCTCGTGGAAGTGGTTGCCAACACCGCAGAAGGCTCGGAACTTTGTTTGCATTGCATGCTCTTGCAAAGCAAGCGCTTGCTTGACTTGCTCTCGCACAGTGAAGGTTGTGGCATTTTTGTGTCTCTGATTGGAAAGTGTTTCTGCCAGGCGAAAAGAACAAGGAAAAGAACACTGTTGTCCGACAGGCAAGAAGGGAAATGCCCACTTGCTAAACCATTTGTCTTCCTTGTTACTCCGAGCCCCAGTCTTCTTATTGCACTGGACTTAGGCAATGGCTGCTATCCTCAATGACTTGGGCGTGGGAAACGGTATTTCGAGACAGAAATTCATGTTGGACTCTGAGCTTGGCAATGAGCATTGTGACATTGTGTGTGTTGCCATCGGTTTCGTCATGTTTGAAATACATCAGGTAGTGAGCGATGCAATCAACAGAAGCTTTAACCTGCCCTCATTTCCAGGTCGATGAGCAACAATTCGCAATTGCTGAACGACCTGCAGGTTCAGTTTCCGATGGTCATGTTAGTTACACAAAGCACATCCAACAACTTCCTTTACAAAGCATCATCTAGCGGAATCTAGCATGAAGTGTATCCTTCCTTCATGGCCTAGATCAGTTCCAATGTAGAGGAAATGACGAAAGATGAAATCCGTGCTTATTTTTAGATTGCTTTCCGTTTGTACTAGTACCATCTATCATCTAGGTGTGGATAAAGAATCAGTGTAATTATTCATATTTGACCCTGGGCCAGTGGTCTCTACTTTGTTCGATCCTCGTGAGAAGAATTTTTGCTGCGTTCAGTCTACTGTTTAATCCCCGCCTGGTTGTACCGCCCTGTTTTGAAGGAGTTGGGCATCAAACCGAAGCAATTTCAGCTCATAGCCAAGCTGCTTTTTGACCACAAGGCAGTGGTTTCAACTTTGTTCAAGCAAGATCTCTCCAAGTTTGCAGAAGATGGCGACTGAAAACTCTGTTTTGTCGACTTGTGGATGAAGTTGTCGCCTTTGAAGCCTCTTAAGGCACACCACACTGTGTTGGTGGGATCTGTTCTAATTTGCAGGAAGCACGGAGTGCAGACAAGAAGCCAAAAGTGCTCACCGGCGAGGCAAGTTGAAAGTGCAATGAGCTGAATGAGCGGACTGAATTTAGGTTAGACTAACTTAGCATGCAATTCAAGCGACGACGTGTCAGGAAATTGTCAGCGAGTTATTCCGTCTCCAGCCTGGGACTCCTTTGAATTTCTCAGATCTTGCCAGCACTGAAAAGGCGCTCTCAAGGGTAGATTCCTTTCTTAGACTGGAAGCCTTTTGATTGAAGTGTCACTACACGTTCCTGTTGCCAGAAGCTGATGGATCAGCGGAAGGAGCTAAAGAAACGAATAAGCAGTGACCATAGTTCCAAGATCGCAACGCCTTCTCTTGTGCTCTTGTGCTCCAGCTTTTTCTTCCGGCTTCAACTTCCTGCAATCTTAGGCCGTATCGAGCACCTTACAGCCATCGCCATGGGCAAGGCGGTTGCCACAACTAGTGTGGCTACAAATGGGTGAAAGACTGAGCCACTGAGTGCTATGTGCATGGCATTTCCTGGCTTTTGCTTTCATTGATCTTACAGGGCAGCAAATTTCTGTGAGCAGTTGAGGTCGCCATCCAATGGCTCCAAAGAGAGCGTCGCACTAAGAAGCATTGTCTTTGGTTTGGTAGGGGTCTCTTGCACGGTGCCACAGTGAGTCTATTCAGTCTATGCTATTATTTTTCAAGCACTCAGTGTACAATGTATTTGTGCATAAATTCTACAATACATATTCAGAAATTTCCATTGCTTTATACGCCTCGGGATTTGTGAGGTACTAAAAGGTTACTTTTCAAACACAATCTTGTTGCGGAGAAGAATGGCACCACAGGATTGTGTGACACTGTTGCAGAGGTATGTTGTAATTTCATTCTTTCTAAGGCAACTTGAAGTGCGATCCTCAACTTTCAATGCTACAGAGAAACGGCGGAGTGTTTCAGAGTCTTTGGAAGGAACATGTTACACGAGCTGCTAAGAGCTTGGCCAGAAAACACAGTTTTTTAATGGTTCGAGTCAAGTTGTCCAGCTGCACTTCTTTGCAGGCCTTGGGGAAAGAATGCTTCTCAGGCCAGACTTTCAGCTAAGTTGTGTTGTTTCCGTGCTGGACTCAAACCAGCTCAGTGTATTGGTCTCAATTGCTACTGGCGGAGTGCGGAGTGCCAATGATGTTGTAAATCTAAATGCAAATCCTGAGTGTTCTTGTTCATGATTCAATTTCATGACAGTGGCAGGTGAGCGAGGTGACAGAAGTAAGCCATCTACCTAGTACTCATTGAAGTTACACTTAGATTTGTGTGCTCCGAGTCTCACAAAACAGAGCTAAAACCGAGGCAGATTCGTTGGTCAAATTGGTCAAGGAAAAGTGAGCCGGGAAACATTGGCAAGGCTACAGAGGCGAGCCGGGATGGAAACTCAGAAACCCGTGGTGTTGCTGTGATCTTGTTTGATTTACGGCTGCAGGATAGATTCAAGGGACATCATTGATGAAATCCGACGCAGACTTGGCCTGGAGGACACTGAGAGTGCAGTTTCACACTTGTCAAGAATTTGGATGTTTCCTCTACAATGTTTGATGCTTCAGCGCTTCTATACAGATGCACTTTTCCTTCAGAAGCATCAGCTTTCACACTGCGAAGATTCTTGCTGTATTGTGCGTGTGAGGACTTGGAAGCCAATGGAGTACCGCCGGATGCTCAGACGTCTAGAGACCGAAAGGCTGGATCTGTGTGGGGAGTTCCGTCGACGGAAAGTCAGATGAGGTTGGAGTGGTTTGACGAGGACTTGAAGGACCATGTCGCCGGAGGGTTTCTTGAAGGCATCCCAAATCGAACTTTGCCAGATCTGTAGCATCAATCTGACAATCTTTGAGAAGATTGTGGATTTTCCGTTTGCGGTAATTGATTCAAAAATATGGCCCTGATGCCCTGACTACTCAGTGAGTTGTGTACGGAAGACAAGTGACAAGTGAATTAGATGTGTGTTGAGATTCTTTTGCTCTTCACTGCAAACAACCCCGAGTGCTGTGCAGATAGGGATTGGGGGATTATCCCATCCCTTTGCCAAACAGTTGCGTCAAGACCAAGGTTTGAGTAGATGCTGAATGTGGCCTTTGCCCCGTATTTTTAAAATCAGTGGTGAGGTTTGGAAAGCAAACATGCAAGCACAGTGCTGTAAAAGTGAAAACATTTCATTTGATGTGAAAAGGGTCGAAATGAGGTTGTGCAAGAGCTGTTTTGTTGGCTGGAACACATAGAAATGAAGAAATCCAAACATATGCAGCTGCGAATCAATAGAAATACCTGACAGTTTTTTCAAAGATCCGCGACTTTTTTGAACCGTTGTTTTTTTTTGGGAGGGATTTTTTTTGATGCCGAAAAAAAAAAAACATAA
>OMLO01001203.1_pt1 | contig 19430 bp, 8 predicted proteins | sample 1674811 | NCBI WGS metagenome assembly OMLO01 (sample SAMN06265003, study PRJEB25207) | coral metagenome | isolation source: Coral host | place: Mexico:La Bocana,Puerto Morelos, Mexico | collected 2008-11-13 | reverse complement strand
CATCCATCCATCGATCAGAAAAAAATCTTGAACTTGACTTGATTCTTGTGATTCTCAGATATTTCCAATAGAAAAAGGCCTGTTATTGTCAACTCTCGGGCGAAACGACTTCATACTCCGGGCGAAATGACTTCAGATTCCGGGCGAATCAACTCTGGATCCGGGCGAAACGACTCCGGGCGAACAGGACATCGGGCGAAACGACCTGCTACCGCTGTCAAATTTACCCACATTTACAAGGCGTAGAAAGCTGGAACAAGTATGAATATTAAATTTAGGCTAATAAAATGTGCTTAAGCTGACACTTTATGGGATATGTAATAAACATTTAATTGCAACAAAAACATTCATGCTAAGTGTTCTGCTTTTACACTGATGTTGTTTTCTTCCCTCGGAATTAACAATTTTACACTAATGTGTTTTGTTTTATTTTTGCAATTTTTCCCAGTGAATTAACATGTGGTAGTATCACTGGGAGAGGCATTTCTTCTAGAACCTTAAATAAACGCAAAACCTGAATTACTGGTTGCACAATTAATTACTTAAATAATGTCATAAATTAAATTGCACTGACACACAAAGTGATGCCTAAAGCCCCATACTTCACCCAGGCCTAAAACCAAGTTCTACATTTGCCCCATACAGAAGTGAGGGCCATTGTATTTACTATCCACCCTCCCATATAATTTACCTTTTGATGAGATTTCCTGATGGATCTTCAAAACTCATTTCTAAGAGGGATGATCAATTGGCATTGTTTTATCTTATGAGTAAAATGTGATCTTGATTGGGCCGAGAAGAGCAATGGCTTCTTGTTGAGTGGCAAAGAAAAATTGCGCTACAGGTATTTTTAAGGGGAACTTTGTGTCAGGACAGTGTGTTAACCTTGTTAATTTACTCTAGGGGGTAAATTGTAAACATGTGAGAGAGTGTTTGGATAAATGTTGTAGTTTAAAATGTATTCTAGATCAGAATGGTTTCAACCAAGTTTATATGGTCTAATACTTTTTAGGGAATTCCTTAAACAAATAATGCACATCCCCTCTAACCCCACCCTTCCCTACCAAGAACGCATATCAACCCTCCAAACCTAACCCCAGCCCCCAGCCCAACCGCCCTCAGATCTTATTTTATTTTGTACTCACCTAGATTCTAAAACCAGATCACTGACTTAGTAATCCACCCTCATCTTCCCTTGGGTATCAGCAAGCAATTGTTGCCAAATTCCTAATGAATGTATTTGTTGGTCTAACAAGTCATTGGTCCCAGCCTTGTCCTTCCCCTTGGACATCAATTTACAACAAATGTAACTAAGTTGAGATCATTCTGACCTTACATACAACATCAACTACAACATCATTACTAAATACATTTAATGGAATGGCCCATACAGATATGGCATCATTTGTCATTTTAACATCTTTCTATCCATAGTAACAAGAAGAAAAGCAAAAAATTCAAGTCGCCTAGTTCATCAGTGGATGTCGAAAGTGATAATACCAGAACAGGAAGTAGAAGCCATAAGGCTGGTAATGAGAACATCAAACATCTTACAGAGTTCTTGGATGACAGAAAAGAACTTCATGCACAGCTGTTTAGCATCATCCCCAAGAAAGAAGTAAAGGAGATGATGCCAGATATTTTAAAGGTACTTCTCAATAGACTCAATAGAACTATGTCACAATATATTTAAGTCATTTCTGATTACTTTTTAACTGAAAGAAATATCAAAATAATTTCCCTATGTAGTAATTTCTAAAATTGTAACACAAAAACACAAAATAGATAAAGATGGCCATGGTATGACTTTGAAAGATTTAGAGACGTCACAAGCAACAGACTTGAAAATGCGCAGTCTGTGACTGACATAGCTCCTTTAATAATAAGTAATGACAAAATGTTGTTGTCTGTGTAGGTTGAATACAACAAGTGACTGGATAAGTTGAACACTGAAGTACACGTAGTTTCTCTTTACTGACTAGGTTCAGCCCTCTCATGCATAGCAACATTTTGTCCAATTTGCTGGCATATCCTCTAAGCTTGACCATTCTGTGAATTTTAATGTTGACCCAATGACTTAATTAATGATAAGCCATTAATTAATTAATTTTATTTTTACCTTTATGCAATAGAAGCATAGCTTCAAAGAGATAAAGAAGCTCTGTTCTGAACAACTGGAGTTGTTATCAAGGAGGCATCTTCAGAGTATCATTACTGGCAATGAACTGGCATCTTCTGATGATGAGAGCATGGACAAGCAAGAAAAGGTTGATGAGTTAGAAACTGTTGAAGCATTGCCACCAGGACAGAATGTAAATGAGGACAAGAAGAGAAAGTGGGTAGGTGTCAGTAGCCTGTGTAGCTGGTGGGATCTCATGCACCAGTGCTTTTGATTTGTTAGTAAAGCCGTTAACTCTAGTAGCGAAGCCACAAGAGGATTGGTGATGAGTGAAGGTGTTAACTCGCGACTTGCTGCTCACAAATCCTCTTGCAAACTTCACCTTCAAGAAACTAGATAGTAAAGTGGCTGCTCTGCCACTAAAAATCACGAATCCAGCTAACGATACAGGCTAGTAGAAATAACTATCACCAGATGAAAGTAAAAAATCAATTAATTTAATATAGCAAGCAGAATGGAGGTGGAAGTCCCTCCTTTTTTATCACCCTCTGTCTACGTTAAAGCTGACATCTTATGGGTTTTCAAGAGTGGCTGACAACTTGTCAAATAAGGAAGTCTAAGGGGTGAAGTCTTAACTTCTCCATTCGCCCACTATTTATAGTCTACATGTAGTCCGACACTGAAGTATTGCCTCTGGTAACTTGTCTGTTCATTATGTTCTTACAGGAGGGAGATGGTAATAGAAAGGAGAAGAAAGTCAAAGAACAGGAAAAGAAAGAAAAAGATATGATAATTTTTCAAGAAATGATCACAATTCCCAACCAAGAGGAAATAGATGAACTTGTTGAAGGTAACAGTGAACGTACGTCCCGTCCACACCACACTAGAAAAATGGGAAAAACGCTGTTTCATTTCTACAATTAGGCCTACCGACCACACTAACCCGTTACGAAAACAAAGCTTTTCGAAAACTCTTTTTAAACCGGAGGAATTTGAAATCGCCAGCTTTGCGTTTTAAGGTGGACAGGAAACTTTTTGAAAACAGAGCTTTTCGAAAACGATTACGTCACGATAATCACGTGATCTCCCAGACCAAGTCTTTCCTCAAACTCAAATTCGCAAAGACCGTCCATGTTTGCCTTTCAGAACGAAAACACCGTTTTCAAATTTCTCTGGGCATAGTGTGGACGTGGTTTAAAAATCATTTTAATTTCAATATTGAGAAACGAGTTGTATCACAGTATTTAGGCAAGGCTGAGTTTTTTCGTTGGGCAATTGTTCTAAGCATTTAAGTGCCTGAGGCCCTGATTAACTTTTGTTAGGTCAACAGGACAGGACTGGATGCTGATTTCCTGTTATCTTGCTATCTATAAAGTGCTGCGCCCAACTACAAACCGTGAATTCGGTTGTATCTGTTACAATACTTATCTTTCTCTACCCAAAGCTATACATGAAACACTAAGTTTTAAAGATATTAAAACTTGCGCTCTCTAATACCTGCAATGTTTCCTGTTACTTGCATTACAAAAAAACTTGATTGCGTGCCGTGTTTTCCGCCTTTAACTTTAACAGTTTATAGCAACTCTTCTCTATTTAATACCCAGCATTTTATTCACAGGAAGTAGCGCTACTCAGGAACAAACCGCAGAGGACACTACTCAATCAAGTGCAATGACTGTGGACGAAGAAGCAGAATTAAAAGAACTTGAGTTCCGCGCGCGAGCCCTCGAGTCATTGGTGCGCGCGCGCGAGCGGCAGATGAAGAATGAGCAGTCCTGATGCCCAGTACTGAGATGGTGTCACCACGAGAACGATTTTCTAGGTCCCTGTTTGACGAGCCACTCTTGTAGCGGGCCTCGATGTTCTAGGCTTATCGGAAGAGTACAATACCAGAATGGAACCAGGAAGTCCTAAAATTTGGAATGCCGGGATATACAAGTTATCATCTAGAGAGAAAATACCTCTAAGAACAGAATTCTCGAGCATAAGGGCCTTTAATGTTTCAACGACTTCTTGATGTTAAGTTTTTGAAAAGATTATAATATATTTGTGCAAGTAACGTTTTGGAAGTTTTAGTTTAACATTCGGACTGTTTTCCTTGAAGACAATGTTAAGATTCTAATAAAAGTCTTTTTCAATCTCAAATCTGCTCTATTTATTTGTAGTAATCTTTTTTGTAAGAATATTTAAACAAGTGCAGGATTGTGCCTAGAATTGAATGTCAGTACGAAATAAAAAACATGTTTTTTAAATAGCTTTCTGCTCAGGAGTGTAGGTAGCCTGCGAACAGCTCTCGGTTGAGTTTAGTGCAAGCTGTCCGAGTGTGGTCTAAGACGAGCGGGGCGAGCCGAGGGCAGTCTGGTGACAAGTGGATGTGAATGGGCGCAAAACGGCTTCCCCTCCTCTAGGAGCCTGTTCGCAGGCTCGAGGAAGAGGTTGAAGTCCTTGCTACAATGATTTATCAGTGCGCTAGAATGTCGACCTTTCGCGCCATCATAGGGTAAGGGAAATTGGCTAGGTAGGTGTGAAAAAACGTAGACCAAACAATTCTCCAAGCCTTTTGCAAAGGGAAAAGGAATTGGGATTCCGCTGTAATTTATCCATACATTATACAATAAATCTTTATTGAAGAAAATTATGAAGAAAAACTAATAAATAATGTAGGTTTACGGACAGTGTTGGACGCTATGACACGCCGTTTCCTAGCTAGCGTTTCTTATCTTGGTTGACCACTCAGACTGCCCCGAGAGGCTTTTCGGTCGCATTATAATCACATGTATCGGGAAAAAACGGCACGAAAAGTGTCAAAAGTAGCGTTGCCGAGTCGCGACTCTGTCCATAACATAAATGCTTCTTGGGGTGTGGTTGAAGTTGTTACAGTTTAAAGTTTCTTTGGTTAAGGAGAAGAAAAAAAAGGAAGAAAGACTTCGGCTGACACTTAACACACATTTGTGCGACTGCGGGTTTGCATTGTGTAAGCTTTTGCATGGGAGCTAGACTTTCCACGGACGAGGACTTTCCGAACCAGCAAGGCGGAAAACTCTTACATTTTCAGACGGGGGATGCAGAAAATTCAACGGTACGGTCTTTTAGCTTACTTTTCCATTTTTTTTTCAAAAAGGGCATAGGTGTGGTGATAGTATGTGCATCATTTGTTTTTCTTTCTTAAGCGCGCGCACGAGCACGTGCACACAACATCACGAGATTTCCTTCAAGCCACGCTCAACAGCAAAATAATTAAATGCCCGTTTTCCCTCAAACAAGAACGGCGACTTATATTTTTTTGTTGCACAATTTTGGTGTAGAAATTATTCTCTTTAAGTTAAAAAAACTAATTAAAAATTGTTTGGAAGGGGAAAAGATGTAGTTTAAAGCGTGCACAGAACTGTTACTCGAGAATACAAAATATGACCTTGAAAACATCGACTCTTGGAACGTTTTGAGTTGACGTTGTTTAAAACAGTGATTTTTCCATAAATTATAGATTACTTTGTTCCATATGCTCGAGACTTTTCACCTCCCAAGTTTTTTTGTCAAGTATTAGTTTAATTAATTTTCCAACTACATATACTAAATGGGGTAAGATTAGCCTTTCATATCTCTTTTTGTGAGCACGCTGGCCTATTTTTTTAAAGGGATCATTCAGGGAGAGTTTAGTTTTTACGTTTGAATGAAAGTAAATTGCCTCTAATTTCGATTTAAAAGGAACTACTGTGAAGCATTTTCTATCACTCACAGGATGGAAATACGCATACTCATGATGTCCGTAAAATTCCGTTCAGACCAGGCTGTGTAACAGGATCAAAAAAACTTGTGTGGACCGTCTTTCGAGTGGGTTTCAGAGGTATGAAGTTGTATTTTTACAAGTGTGCTATAGTCGCGTAATTTTATCCGTATTTCATATCATGATCATAATATTTATATGTAAATAAATAACAACAATGAGTACATCGAGTACTCACGAAAAAAATCGTATGTGTCAGCTTGTGTTAAATTAACATTAACTGCAAACGCGAAAAGTTCGCTGTTCATCTTTTTAACGCGATGAGGCTTTATTATCTTTAGCCTTGTTTTGAGTCGTTACGCCACATTTGTAAATCTTTTCACGACAGATAGACTGTTAAACTTAAGTGTTTAAATAAGAGCTACTACATTTTTTTGGAGGAAAAATTGTATACAACTCGAGATAGGTCAGTTTAAGATGCCTTAGACCTCCTCACAAGTTCTTTTAGGGTCTTCGGAAAGTGAATAAGCAATTTTCGCCTTCCGACAGTTCGTAGTCAATCGAAAGTTCTTCAGAAATCATCGGATGCTATGCTTTCGACTAAAAAGATGAACACCGCCGCTTAGATACAAAACAGCAAAAGCAAATGAAAATTTGATCTGTTAAATTTTAACTTATAGCCGGGAGACAGCGTAATTTTTGTTCTACGTAGAGCAACCCAGAATCTAGCGTCTCCACGCAAACCCTCCATCTATCCTACACACACGGCACCTCGCTACTCCAATGGTTTCTCATGGGCCGAGGGAGTCGTCTTACAAAGAAAACGGTAAAACACAACACAAACTTACACTTATTGCTATCCAAAACATTTCCCACTTAAATAAATCGTTTTGACAGAAGTAAATGATCAGGAAATCAATGACACAAGCAACATAAGATTAATACTTAAAGATGCAAATAAAAAAAACAATTTAAAATCTATACAATCAAAAACCCGCTTCTTTTATTTTTCATTATTGAAATGCATGCTATTTTTCCGTCTTTAAGCTGTTAATTGAGATTCAAGTCCTTAAGACATTAGGAAATATGTCCGGTTTTTGGTCAGTGTGTAAATAAACCGCGCGACTTCTTGGCTAAATTTCTAGACGCCCCTTGCTCGATGTAATATTCTGGCCCTCGACTGAATGCGTGATCTCTTCCCGAAGCCTCCAAGCAAATCAGGATCTGTAAAGAAAGAGAAAAATTTTAATCATCTTCTGAATACTAGCAAATAACAAAAACAATTTGGCTCCCAGAAGGCATACTTATTTTCCCCATCCACCCCCACCCCGAGGGAATGATGCCTGGAAATATGCTTGATGCCTGATTTGGGGCGCTTCTGTTAAAAGGACCATGAAAGGAACAGTTATTTTTTTTCTTGCTAGGCCCTTTGTAGGATACATTTCTGGTCCGGTAGGTCCCAAAGAAGTAACATTCTATAAAATTATCTGCTGACAACAGGCGTTGTTTCGTTGTCATATTTAAAAGTGCAAAGCCTGGGTCGGGTGACGTCAACGCTCAAGGAACTCGAAAACGAATCGTCGAGAAAGCTCGGGAATTGGGAGCGAATGATCCCGGAGTGTGACGAAATAGACATCGGATCTTGTTATCTCGCAGAAAAGCCCAGGAAAATAGCAATTTCTTTTAAGAAAAAGACTACTGAAATAGGTTCAGATCTTACCGATTTCCCAGCAGAAATATTCCACTTTGATCTCGTCGTCTGGTGTTGTCTCCGTAATATTACCGTGAATAATACAGTAAGAACCACCGCCTTGAGCCACGCCTTGAACTCGAGTAGCCTTGCAAACATGTTCAGTGACAGCTACCGCCGCAGGAACATCCTGCCACCCACCTGCATCGTTCTTTTTGCTAACACTTTCGATAGTGAACCATCTGCCGGGGTAGCTGCAGTTCAGTTGTAGAGGCAGATTACCTATTACTGAAAATATTAAACGAAATCTGAAAGAGTTCACATTACTCTCAGTGATTCCATAAAAGTCCCTCTTAAAAGGGTATGTAGGAAATCTCCCACCCTTAGAGGGATGGGTATAACAAGGATTTGCAGTAGTACATACTACGGAGGGGCTATTCGTCCAATCCTTCGTGAGATCGAATTGGAATTTAGCAGTGGTGAGGAAGGAGAAAAACTTCAGGACTCCCAATAAAAGCCTTGGGTATAGGCGAGAATCAACAAAGAATTCATTGTAACCCACTTGTGACGTCTAGTCCAGAATTCGAACACGGGTCTATCCATAGTACGACTGTACTCCCATATCCTAGCACTAATCTCTTTGACTATGCGCGCGGACACTGGATCCTAACGCGTCTTCATTACTATGCAACTAATCTCGAACCCAGATCTCTTACAGTAAACGCAGTGAGATATTTGATGTTGCTAGGAGATACCTCTGCTACTACACTGTTTACTCACCTCCACAGTGAGGATCCTTATGGGTGAAGAGACAGCGGGTTGCACCTAGGTTATGGAACGAGCCAGCAAAATTTCAAGTCAATACTCAAAATCTCTTTATAGCAAAACTCAACGACAGATGTTTCTGTTACATGGGGCAGCCATGTTTGTGCCCCTCCATAATAAATCTGGATAAAACACTTCTCCGAATAACTCGCGAATGAAAAACAGCAGAGACCTAATTCTTGGCGAAATTGTTTAAATATTTATCATCTATCATATCCCATATTCGTTACATTATTTATTGAATGGTTACGAGTTTTAGGTTTGATCACATGACATGTGAAAACCATATTCGCATTATCGGTAGTGGACTGGAACTAGCTTGCAACGGAGGCTCCATTGAAAAGAGGTTAATGTCATTTGCAAATGAAAAGTCTCGCTCGCATTAGCCTCAGTTGCAAGCTAGTTCCAGTCCAATACCGAGCATACGAAAATGGTCTATTGAGCAACTAGCCGATTCCGGCTTTCCGTTTTCGTGCCGGGACAGACTGGAAACAGAGCTTTTCAAACGTGATGACGTTAGGATAATCATATGATTTCCCTGCCGGAGTCTTCCTCAAGCAAAATGGCGCGGTAAATGTTGCGCTGTTAAATTTCTCCGTCGTAGTGTGAACGAAAACATTTGACAGTTTCAGAGTGAAACTTCCGTTTTCAAAGTTCTTTGCGCGTAGAAAGGTCAGAGAAGTTTTCTTCTCGCCTTCTTACGTTTAACAATAATACTTGAAAAAGCGGTATTACGAATAACTGACCCGATGATTCATGGTTTCCTCCGAGTAGATCTTACTTTTTCTTCGGTAAAATCGACTGGATTTTTTTTGTCAGCTCGATTTGTTTTATTTACAAATCCTAAAAAGTTCTTTTGAATTTCAAAGGAACATTCACGTTTCGAAACAACCTAAAATAGTTAACATTGTTCTTTGTAGACCTTTGTACTGTGTTCCACGTTTTGCTTGCGTCAAGGAGACATTTACTATCTTATATAACTGACGACCTGTAACTTTGTGAGCTTTTGATTACCTGTTTAATCAACAGAAAGAGTGAATTGTGCCACATTTACTCCACAACTATTGTTATGAGGCTTTGTGCGCTTTGTAAACGAAAGATAGCTTTGTTTAATGTTAAAAGTAAATAAGCCATTATACTTTTTATCCATTGTATGAGACTAAACAATAAATTTAGCATATAATTTTGAAAACGAAATTTTTTCTGGCGCCAAAAATTTCGTATGCCTTTCGTATATTTTTGCGCGTCCACAATGCGAATTCCTTCAAACTAAGGCCCTAAATTTCTTCTCAACAGTATCAAATTAACATCTCTTGTTCCTAAATGCGAAACAAAAAACTTGATTATACTCCCTTTATCTTTACAGAAGAGAAGTTCAGGGTAGATTGTATAAGAAACAAAACCAAAACATTGCCTTAGCTGCCGTCATGCTGGTCTGAAAAAGCTGACATTTTGCCTGGAAAACGAAGCTCTAAAACTCAGGTCCTGAAGTAGCTGTAAATTAGATAAACGTGATAATTCTGGTATTGACCATCACGCAGTCACCTGCTTGAAACTTTCTGGCGTAAAAATCTTTGCCGATCGGAGTTTTATGTCACTTCCCTATACGTATTAGTACAGTGACCAAGTTAATTTTATTACTAGCTCATATGCCATCGAGAATTTATATAAAAAGCCAAACCATTACTTTATGGTGCCTTCTTGTATGTTGAAAATATGAACACAAAACGCAGTTGATACACTTAACAGGAGGCCGAGGTACGAGAGAAAAATACTCTTTCTCCTAGCGAATGTTTCTAGCTAAAATTCTAAACAGTTGTAGAATTAGTATTTGTGTTTTTCATTACCTACCTGCGTTACATGTACTGAAAGATATGACTGCGAACAAACAGACCAAAGAATCCAAGACAAGCAATTTGACCTTCCGAGATGTCATCTTCACGTTCTCCAGAAAACTATGGAAATAATTGCCGTACGTGCTTGCTGAAAAGTAATTTGTTTCCTGGGAAAGACAACACTTACAAATTTTGGCACAACTTTACAAAGAATCCGGTGAAACTTTATTATATAACAAATTTATTTCCGTCGAGAGGTAATGTATTCTGTTTTGAGTGCTGTGATTGGTTGACACTTTGTACTGTTCTTTGATAGGAGCTTCCGTTTGTTGAATATATTTACCTATTAACGGCTTTAAAAGGATTCCTCTAAACATCGATTCACTTGCATTAGTCTGGAGAGAGGATTTGTTTAATTATTACGTGTAACGGCTGGAAACTTTAAAAAGATGTGTAAAATTTTGTTACCTCACTTTGCTATGAACTCAATACGCGATATTTCTTGGTTACTTTTTTCTTCCATGTAATATACGGATTTGTCTTCAGTACTTCAGGTTAGACCCAAAACAGGTAAGGTGAACTTTTTTTTTACGAGCTAGATGTCTCAGATGCCCTAACCAACCTAACAGCCTAGTTTATTGTTCTGTTTGTTGTGAATATGATAAATTACGCACGCGGTACTGTAATTCACATTTTGCTGCTTTCAAAAAAAATGTTTCCCTCGCGTCATGAAAATGTCCAGCTCATCACGAAATAGTCGTTCTTATTATAACATATGGAAATAGTCCATTAAAAACGCCCAAATTTTAATACAATTTCGCTTAAGTGTCCGGGCGACTTTCTGTCGTTGCAAAGATATATTTCGGTCCTGCGTTTGTACAAAACTGAGCATTAAAAAATGAATTGATCATTTGTTTATTCGCGCCGCCAGCGACAAAATATACGTATACCTACCTGTCTCTCCATGCCTTGAGGCACATAAAGTTTTGACATTGTCCTACCGTCCACTTCGGTTTCCTGCTAAGGATGACAGTTGCCGATGACTACCACGCAGGTGCAAGCAATCGTTAATCATTTTCCCTCACGGGGTGAGTTTTGGGTCGACCCGTATTCTTCTCCTCTCTGGTGAAAGACGCTTTAGTTTGTTAACCAATTAGTTTCATTAACCATAATCTGACCGCCTTTCCCAGGAAATATGTTGTGGCGCGCGTTTGAGACGTTTTATAAAGATCTTTTTAGGGACGCGTCGGGAACAGAAGTTTTTGTGTTTCCTTTGAAAAAGTGAAAGCTCTAAAAAATAGTCTCGTGAGAAGGAATATTTTCCCACGTTTACTTTTGGGCCAAATTCTAGACGGCGGAGCCTGGCAACATATGGAGGCTCAATTAGCTAGCCCACGGGGCTCTCCTTTCAGCCTGATTCTCAGACGATCCAGGTCGCTCGCGGCCACGCGCTCTCATTAGGCTAAGGCTCTGGTTGTCTAGCTCCTTGTGGTTATTTTTGCCAACCAGAACTGTTTTATTAATTGTTTATGACCTAGTTAAATGTCGGTTACCAATAAAATTGTTGTTGGTATTGCCAGGAGTTTGTTATACCGGTTGTCGCGTATATTGTGGCGATTAAATAAATTCAGCTCGACTAAAAAACGTTTAGGATCATGTGATCAGCCATGGATACAAAGTTCTAATCCATCGGGGGGGGGATACTCATGCGAAGGGGTCGGCGATGCTCGTCGAGAAATTTGAATGAAACTCTTAAAGGAGACCATCTGATGGAGGAGGCTCGAAGTTTATTTGACGCCCCTAAAAGATACAACAGTAGCAGTTTGATTCTAGAGAAACCATTAAAGATAACTTAACGGCTGAAAATAGTGGAGTTTCCTTCTGAGCCCCACTAGTCAGACTATGATGCGTGTTATACCCCCCCCCCCCCTTCTCTAAGCGGGCATCCTCAATCTTTTTCACATGGAAGTCCTTCCTTCCATCAATATTGTAATCTCCTTCAAAATATTCCCATACAGTCAAGAAACCTCTGGGTTACCTGTTTATTCGATCATGTTAATCTAAACATTCGTATTAAGCCTTTCAAAGGAGCCGAGAATGATGACTAATTGTTTCAGAAAACTCTAAGCTAAATTCCCGGAATGCTTGCTCCTCTTAAGATGATGAAACCTTTCCACAGCTCCATCGATGTTTACAGAGCTTCCGAAACATTTGTTTCGCTGGAGAACCTTTCCTGTGAATTCAACAGCAGTTAATTGTTGTAAAGAAAAAAGCCTGCCTAACGAAAATTGATCCCCAGAAAACCCATTTACACCCAAAACACCCAATGAAAATACAATAAATAATCTTGACGATATTAATTTAATATTACTCTTTGTTCGTCGTTCTCCGGTTTAAATTGCTTTTGAAATCATATTTAAGAGTGACTTGTGTTTTGCAAGATCACATTCATGATTGTGTATTGAATGTCTGAGTTTGACCACGTGGAGACTTAGGGTTTTTTCCACAACTGAGTTTTCCACTGGAAAACACAGTACCTTTGTCAGACTTCACGAAAAGGGATATTGGATATTTCGGAATATGCCAAGAAATTTAAACGATATTAAAACTTGTGTTGAAAGACAGTAAGGAATCGCAATTAAATTAACGAGGTTATCAACGAGAAAGTCTTTGAGAGATCTAATTGCCGAAAAAGTGATTGGCCTATACGAAGTTTCATTTGGGAAACCGGAAAAAACATCTAGATAATGTCCGCAGGCTGGACTTGTTAAATTATATAGTTAACATATTATCTAGCTTCTGCCAAGATCTGGAACCTGTAAGCTTATTGTATGTTATGATGATTTCTATATTCTTTTCAAGAATTGAATGGGTTAAATGTCAATAAACGCCAGTCGTTTTCGTTTAAAAAGACGTCACATCTCTAATCGTCCACATCGGTTCTCATTTAACTCCACAACGATTGAAAACGTCTTTGGGGCTTTTCCCCAGTATATTTAATTTGTATATACATTGGTTAGGTTTCCGTGGAACATGTAATCAATTTTGTAGATTTCACCTGCAAAATTAAAACTTTAATTCAACTCCCACAAAACAAAAGGAAAACAAAGGCAGCATACAGACTAGCAACCGGCCCGTCGTGTCAAATTTTAATTAACGTCTTGAGATAAAATTATTTTTGATGCATTTTGGTTTCCGCGGAGAGCAGTGACATAAACTAATCGGCGTCAAAAACCAGTTATCGGTTTTAAGCATCCGTGATAACAAAATGAAAAAATAGGGCAGCCTTAACTAAATATTAGCTAGGAATTATTGGTTTCCATTTTTTGTAAGGGCCTCTCCGGTGTAAACAGAAATCAATGCGCGCATAAGAGGTAATTATTTGGTACGTGTCATCACTAACGTAAAAGACAGCGGTGTTAACTCGAGTGCATGAAATATTAGAAGTTATATTCCTTAGCCCAATGACTCTAGCGACTGTGAATTTTAACGCTGTTTGAAAGTGTCAATTTGCTGCAGCGCGTTTAATATGCAATGCAATTTTCACCTTAAATCTGTCATCCATCCTTCATTTTCAGTGGATTCGATTTGGCAACAGAATTGTGAGCCACATATGGATTTTTCCCACGCCTGCGGACTCGAATGAAAGCTGAATAAGATATGTCTGCAAGCAGATCGCGAGTCAAGGAGACTTTGTTCCGAATGAAAGGATTTTAAGTATAGATTTTCACGAGTAGCTCACCCGATCTTCTACCTCACGTACACCATGAACTACACGTCCGCCAATCACACCACCTCAAGCGGATTGCAAACAACCATTAACCTCGCAGTGTACTTCATCACGTTCTTGGTCGGCCTCACGGGAAATCTGCTGGTTGTGGTCATTATAATCAGGAGAAAGACGAGAAAACGCATGAACGATTTTTTCGTGCTAAACCTCAGCGTATCCGATCTCTGTCTGATCATCTTCTGTTTGCCACCGTTGATCTACGTGGGGCTAGTCGGGTTTGTTGGTTCTCGATTTTATTGCAAGTTTGTATGGCCGATGGTGACCGTCTCTTATTGTGCTAGTGTATACACCATCACTTCCATGGCGTGCTATCGTTGTAGAGTGCTTCTCCGTCCATTTGAGCTCCCGCCTTCCAAGAAAACTGTCCTGTTGTGGATCTCAACAATATGGTTCCTCTCCTTTGTGGTAGCGACGCCGCTAATAGTCGTCTCAAAATTCCGAGAAGATTTCCACGGCAGCAAATGTTACGAGGATTGGCCCAACATCAGTTTTAAGCGGGGATACACTGTAACTCTCTTCATTTTACAGTATTTGTTGCCCTTACTGACGATAGCCGTCGCTTATATACGAATCGGTATCGATTTGACACGAACCAAAGTTCGGCGCGCGTCGGTTACTAGACGTGGCGAGGTTTCGGCTGGAGGAGTACGAGAAGAGAATATAAGGATCATCAAGGTTTTAATAACAATTGTTATTTTGTTTGCATTTTGCATGTTACCGGTTCATCTCGCGTGGATGTCGTTGGATTTTGGCGGCAAACGAGGAGCCGAAATCTCGGACATTATTTTCACATTTTCGGACATTTTGGCCATCTTACACAGCTGCCTAAATGCAGTGATCTACGGAGCTCTTACAAAACACTTGCGACACGGATTTGCAAAATATCTGTCACGTCCTCTATCTATTTGCTATGAATTCCGAAATGATGATTCACGGACCACTTCGCAGAGGAGGCGAACAATCGAAGCCTCTGGGGAGGAAATGGACACGTTTTCATTTCGCGCCAAAACTAGTTTTTCACACAAAACTGTTGTTTAATACCGTGCAGCCTCGTTCCTAGGACAATGATTCTGCATGGAAACGAGGTTGCGCGCGTCTCTCTCTCTTGTCTACAACTGATCATTTGTTCTCTTTTCATATTTGGTCTCATGTTGCTCTTTCATAGTAGCAGAAAAAATATTGAACGTTTTCTATGTCAAATCCAAATGGTAAAACCTGTGAGAATGTATTTTTTTGAGCCCACGGGTTTTTTGAGAAAAGTTCAGTGTTAGGTAGCAGCAGGAACCCATGGGCTCTTGCCAACAGAAAGTATCGTTTTCACGTCATGCTGTCGTGTTAGTTTTCGGTGTCCTCGTGACCTCCCCTGTGTTCTTCTGATTGGTTAAAAGAAATCCAAATGCTTCCGCCGCCCTGGCACAAACCAAATAAAATCATGAAAGTTTAACGTTCTTAAAACAGGTCAGACCAAGGACTCCTCCGGCATTACTGAAAACAGCACATCTTTTTCCTCTACCCTTGTCAGCAGACTTTTTTATTTTGCTTTCGTTCGAAACAAAAGCTGGCACACAAGGTAGATTTTTTCCATTCATTTTAAATACATAATATAAACTGGTTAATTCTTCTCATATTTGTCTGTATTCAACAATTCACGAGTGTTTTTCCGCCACAGAATGAAATTTTTCTTAGCTGGATCGTCTTACGTCAACGTACACGTTAAGAATAAGTAAATACCAGTCTTGCTGTAATCTCCTTCAAAGGCCTACTTTTGGCCGCCTCGTAACGTTAAAGCGATTCGTTTTGCATACAATCGAAGCATTGTCACGAAAGCTTCTGTTAGATGTGCGACCGAGAGCAACCAATTGCAATGAATCAGTGTTTATTACATGGTTCGCTAGTCACGCCTCACGCGACTGCTGTTCTCCTCTTACAGTCCTCTCTCTCTTTTAGATATTTCTTGCTTTTGTCTTGTATTTCTTTCACTTAATTTTGACCACTGGGAAGATAGCTCTCGTTCTTTTGAACTCAGAAATGTTCTTAATACAAAGGACCTGGCTACCGGAAGTGTCAACAGGAACAGGACGAATCTGCCAGTCATCATCATTACCCAGGCCGCTATCCGCGTCTAAAGCCATGTCTGCGCAGGCGCGCGTCTCGCACTGGCCCGACCCAATTACCTATGGGAAAATTCGGATACACATCTGAGTAACCGAGCCAGCAGAGTTGCAAGAATCAGAACAGAGGACTAAAACTAGTTTTCAAAATTATAGCTAAGCAGAAAGTTTCATAGCGCCTTATATCCAGCGAAATACAAACGTCAATAACGTCATGAAGACACCGAAAAGTCGGTTTTATCGTTAGTTTTTGCTTGTTTATGTCGGCATAAAAATAACACAGGTAGCATAATATTCATTACTGGAAGGTCAGACATCTACCTGAACACTTAGCTTCTTGTGTTTATCGCCACTTTTCCTATGGGACAGAAACCACTGATAAAGATCTTCTTTGCTCAGTTTTCTTAAGCTGTCCACCTGGAATAATAGCGAAAAGCAATCATTGCCAATTAGAGTCATTCTTACGATTATGTCACGTACGATATTACAAGTCTTTAGAGCACAAGATTGAGTTTAAGAGCGACTTTTCAATTGGCCATTTCCAAGTTACCTCGTGCCTCTGTTTCAAAACGAGTCTTCATGCAAAACCTTTTATATGAAAACGAGTTAAAATTGCTTGAAAATGAATCTGCAGGCGGAACGTATTTTTTCAGATGAATAGTTTCGTAAGGAGACTCGTTTCAACACAGGAAAATTGACCGATTCTAGTTTGCATTCCTACCATCACGTTGCTCAACCTTGTCAGCCCATGAGCTACCCCCTCTACCTAAACCAACAGGACGAGCGAGGACTCTGTAAATGTCACTGGTTTGAAATTCTAAAACTGCGCTCGTGGTCCAATCTGAAGGTGCCTAATACTAGTACTAGTATGTAAAGCTCGCATATATAATACAGCATTTATTCACCTCTCGCCGTTTTCTGTTGAAGATGTAGGTCTGATCCAAAACTTCAGTCCAATTTCTGTCAGCTTCGTCTGCCAAGCTGAGGTCCTCGTGTTCCTTCAGTTCAATAAGCGAGTCCACCTTGTGAAGGACATATATTGAGCAACAATTTCAGTTCGCGTAAAAGCAGTTCACGAAATTACCATAGAGCGGTCAAGCCAGAAGCCATGTTTTTTTCCTTGTTATTTTGGTACGTGCAAAATTACCTTTAAATTGAAGAAAACCTGAAAATACTAGTTTACTAAGATAGAAAAACTTCAAAGAGATCATTGTAAACAATTGGAGAAGATTCAAACGGATTGCAAAGGATGAACTTGAAAAAACTTTTTTAGGCTAAACTTTCCGTGACGTAGCTCCTTTGACGCGTTGGAGTGCGATTGTCTATGTTTAGTCCTCTTATTGGATGACAAAGTGGCGCGAGTTTTTTAAGACAAACGTGGCGCTGTTTTCAGGGTTTGCCCAGTTAAAACGTTCAGCTGGATATTTAAAGTTCTGAATTAAAAGATAATATATTTCAGAAAATTTGTTTACCTGGCTCTGGAAGTCTTCGTCTGATAGAGAACGTACAGTTTCACCAAATTCATCTAAAAATGCGTCAATTCGTCCCTCGACATGTTCTGCACTAAAATATAAACATTAGACAGTTAATAAATAATTAAATACAATACAGTGGGCGACACATGAAGAATCAACCAACAGGAACGGTGATCCAAGTAGAATACGTTAAGATTTGCTCTGTTTTATAAAGAAATAACAACAGCCGATTTACACTTAGAAGAATTTCTCTCTACGAGGTCACCCTGTGTTCTTCTTGTGCTCATCTCGCGTTTTCCTCGTGTTCCCTCGCACGCCGATATCGCATTCACATCGCACTGATCTCCCGCCCATCTCGTGTTTTCCTCATGTTCCTTGCACGCTAAGCTCCAATTTAACCTAGCGCGCTAACTCAACTTCCACAATGTCGGTTGTCTTCAAAGAATGGCAGGGTTTAAAACATGGTTGCAATCAATACCTGAATTTTCCCGCTTGCGTTTGAACAGTGACTGAAAATCCTAAAACTCCAAATGTGTTTCTACAAGTGCAAAACACAGAGTACCTGGAAAAAGAGAACACAAAAACAGCGAGTGAGTCACAAGCAGCAAGTATGCTCTACAAAGGTACATATCATGTTTGAGCATAAGTCGGATTGAAATGCCTAATCGCGGTCCTGTCTACAAAATTAAAAACAATTTTATAATACACAGGATTAGGTTTACGTGCTGTGCTAACACCAAAATAAACTGCCTTACCCAAGCTGTTCTTGAGTGCGTAAAACATCAAAACATGGTTCTTCCATTTGCATCTAAAAACAATTTCAATTCTCTCATAAATAAGATCAGAAAGACATGCACTCGAGCCAAAAAAAAAGAGTAAAAAGATGGTTATGGAAAATTAGCGAAAAGTAACCAGTGTTCCAGGTAAAGTGGCGCCTCTCAGGTCAAAAACCCTACAAGATCAGCTACATGACCCGACAAATTAATAGAAAATTTATAATGATTTGGTAGGAACAGTGGGAATTGACCCGTTCAAATTCCTTGTCGACACCTAACCTTGAAAACTTATCTGGAACCCTGAGTAACCCTCATTATGTCCAGTTTGGTAACCGTTTTTCATACTAGAACGAACGAACGGACGGACGAACGGACGAACAAACGAGCGAACGAACGAACGAACGAACAAACGAACGAACGAACGAACAAACAAGCGAACGAACGAACGAACGAACAAACAAACAAAGTACATACCAACAAAAGATCCATGATGGTGAATTCTTCCACGGTAGCCGGACCAGACTGAATAATCACCAAAGATTTATGTTAGTAGGATGGACAAAAAACCAATAAAACGAAAAGATTGGATCTGAAGTAGAGTGGCACAGGAGGCTCGTATAAACAATCGAACGAACACACAACCAAAGGTAAATGAACAAAACAAAATGGGAAAAAATGGGGTAGCTTCATTAAAAGTTTCACATAAAGTGACTCGAGATAATAATACGAGATAATACCTGGTAATAGTTTGTAACGACAGTGTTATCATCGTCCTTGTTAAATCCCATCACACGGCAGACGCATTCGCCTTCTGGTAACTGGATCACACGAATCTAAAAAAACAAAATATAAAAATATAGAACAGGTTTTTTGATAACCGAGATGCAATCTGTTGTGATGGAAATCTGTAAAGCATTGCACCGTGGTGCCACTGTCTCCTCATGTAGGACTTCCTTCTATATTCTGTAATTTTCAGTTATTTTATGAGTACAGTCTCCGGGGGGGGGGGGGGGGGGGGGGGGGGGGTACTCCCTTATATGGGCTATATAGGTATGTGCGGCCCCAAAGGGTATGGTTTTTCAGCC
>OMLO01001202.1_pt1 | contig 19433 bp, 20 predicted proteins | sample 1674811 | NCBI WGS metagenome assembly OMLO01 (sample SAMN06265003, study PRJEB25207) | coral metagenome | isolation source: Coral host | place: Mexico:La Bocana,Puerto Morelos, Mexico | collected 2008-11-13 | reverse complement strand
AAATATAACTCTTGCCTGTGCCGAACCATCACTGGAATATTTTCAACACGTAAAATTGCACGCACATGTTTCTGTTGTCCTATCTCCCTCATCACAAGGTGAAAACATAGGTTTTTTTTTTGGGGGGGGGGGCGAGCATATATTTATATACATATAAATCTATTCTTTTTCCAGTGTAAATATTTTTTTCCAGTATCATCAAGTTTCACAATGGCGCAGTTTTGCATGTTTTTGCATCCGTAGCCGTTGAGATATGGTCACCATTGAGTCAACATGGTGCTTCATTGAGCAGATTCGCACGTGGTGCATTCAGACCCTGCAGTCTCCAATTTCAAGAGTTCAGGTACTCAGGCACTAGCCTTCGATTCTGCAAGCATCAATAACTCAGCAAAAAGATCCAGAGATTTGGAAGATTCACACAATTTCACAAATCAATTCAAATGAATTCCATTCTATTCCATTCTAAGACCCAGCGAAAGTTTGTGTGTATATCTCCGAGCCTGGACTAAGATGCAGTTATGCCGCTAAGGATGATCCTCCAAGCTGTTCGTAGCCCTGCCTGACCTTTTCCTGGAACTTTCCAAGTCCTGCAAAATCCAGGTTCTCGCAACTCTTTCATCAAGGCATCTCATTCTATTCATCTCATGAACAACATGCCACCAAGAACCAAGACAAAACACCCATTCTATCCTTCCTTCCTGCATGGTGAACTATCAATTCCATCTATCAAAGCAAAACACCCAATCACATTCTACATTCAACTCTCGCCTCCAAAGTGCATGATCACATTTAAGATACCGCAGCATACCAGACCAAGACCTACTGCCAGGTCCAAAATATCCGTCACAGACCTCAAAAACCGAATCCTGCATGTTTTCAAACAAATTTTGATGAGTTCATACTAGTTTATATGAGAACTTGCAAAGCTGATTGAATCCAAGGCACGCAAAGCAAAGCCAGAGTGTACCCTGGAAGATGTAGAACCCGCCCCGGCCCAAAGTTTCAGACAGGAACTTGCACTTGTCCAACAACATGTCCTGCATGGAGGTTATCAGTTATCACCTGGAATCGAACAAGACTTTCTAAAAGATGACTCTTTGACAATATTTGACATAACAAAAAACATGTAACAAAAACACCTTTAACAAAAAAACGTTTAACAAACACATTGTTTATTGAGAAATTTTGGTGCGGACATACTGCATGACTTTGCAGTGTCCTGATAGCCGTTGAGGCCAGGAACTTTTGCAATGTACTCGGGAGGAGCTTCCTCTACGGCTTTGCACAGGTGAAATACTGCCAAGATCTGCCAAGATTTGTCAAATAGATTTTCATAGATTTTCTTACCTTTTCTTGCAGCCAAGAAGCAAACAAAACGGTGGTGATTGCAAACAGGAGCCTTAATCACTCAAGTTCTAGAATAGCGCTCATCATTGCTGGATCATTCAAGCTTTGTATAAATCCAAAATTGCAAATGACTTGTCCTTCATATGGTGGCCTCCGATAGGAGAGGACTCAACTAGGTAGTTTATCTGAAGAGTTGCAGTCAAACTCTCAGCGCGCAGGAACATGTGCCACTCTTGGTGCAACCAAAGCAACTGGTAAATGGACAGGACGTATTTCACCGGCGTGTGAAGAATCTTAGTTTGACTTGAAGGTTTGATGCCATCGAGCTCTGACATCGTGCTTCAATCAATATTTGCGGCCAGCACATCATGTCATGGCATTAGTGTCTGATAGGTGATCCCGCCATGGAACATGACTGATGTGGATCAACTTCAAAATGGAGTTGACAACGGATGCACAGCCTCAGCTACATCCCAAGTGGCCCAACTCCTTGGGCCACGCAATTGTACCAGCTTTCAACAAGTTGCCTTCCAAAATCGAGTACTTGCGATCCCGTACGCATGTACGACCAAGGTACTTCCAATGAAGCACAAGAAGCGGATGCCCGCAGGGCCCTGCTCAATGGTCGCCACCAAAGCACCGCCTGCCTTCATGACATAGGCTCCAGCCATAGCAGAATACCTCGGACACTATGGAATTGATTCTGAAGGATTCATAGTGGTCATTGAAACATTGAGAGGGGAAAATGCATGATGTTTGGAATTAGGAGGCATGCAGGATCTCCAAAAAATATCAAAAAATCCTTGCCCATAGGTTCCAAAACCACCGGACCATTTCCAAACCTCCATAGGTTCCAAATCCATACAATTTCTTGCGGTCCAGTTGCTTCTTTGCTGCCGCTTGAACCTGTTTAGGGAAGCATGTCTGGAAAACCAACCAATGCCAAAGGTGAAAATTTGCGAGTAACCACGCCCACGCCCTGTGGTTTCAAAACCTCTGTCAGTAAACAATATCCATATCGGATTAAATAATCATTGACTTGAAAACCTCCAGAACATTCAAGAATTTTGAGATCATTGAAACAACATCGCAGGTCGGCCAACCTCTGGGTCGTTGCAGAATTCCATGATTTTCCTTGCCGGGCATATTAGCAACTACAGTCAGTTCAGCGTCGCTCTGGCCGATATGTTGCAACCCCTATTCAACCTTGTGACAATCACTTCAGTATATAGATCTATCATGTATCAAATTTTGAAAACCATCATACATTATTCGATATGCTGCGAAGCACAAACAAAATGCATTTTTTTGGTGTCAAAGGCACGTCTTGGCTTGGCCGGCATATTCTGGGAACTTCTCTTTGCAAGTCTCCATGATTTGTCTCTGAACCTTTTCCACTGCAGTCAACCATAGGTGACAAGGAAAAAAAATCCACACGAACATGAGACATGGCTCAATGGTCACATGTTCTAAGTGTGGATCTATGACTGACTTCGCCTGCATCACCCCAGCAGTCTCTACATCCTTTAGCCGGTTTAGTCTTGTCTCTTAGGCCAATGATTTTCCCAATTTGTCTTTATGTGAGCAGGCCACCGGAAAAATCCCACAAAAACACACAAGAAGTCAGCACCTGCAAAAGCAGCATCCCACTGTTGTCTTGCGCGCTGAACGCCAATTTGTGCGATAGCCATACTTGTTAGCTTCCAACTGGAACCCATCGGTCCCAAACTATCTTGCCAACCATCCGGGGTGCTGAAACGAAGTCGGAGGAAACGCTTGTAGATTTCGATTCGATCGACCCATCGGTTCTAGCGGCGCCAAGACCAAGCTTCCCATGTTGCCGTCCTGGAAGCCACGGCAGCCCCTTGTCACCCGCACAATTCGTTTCTTTTCCAGCAGGGTGAATGTGGCTCCACGTCGATGAATTCACCGCTGAGTTCAGGGTGGGCCAGGGGCTTTGTTTTGCGTTTGAGCTCTCAGGTTGAATTGAACACCTTCTGTACCTCTGCAAACCTTGAGCAGGAATGGACTATGAGATTCCTAATCACAAATTGCTTCAGCGGGAGCTCCATCACGAATTGAAGCGAGTTGGTGATGAAGGCCTTCATGACCGAAGAAATTTGTCCAACTCCCAGAAGCACTGCTTCCACTCACAGGTGTTCGTCCCAGGTGTTGGCATCCAGGACCTGATGTTTCTCCTGGTTCTTGGCCACGTAGAGGTCCTTGAGGGTACGTGGAGCATGCTCTATACGCGTCAACCATGTGTGGAACAAACTTCCACATTGGCCACAGGGGTAGGTGCTGGCTTGCCGATGACGGAGGGTTGAAGTTTCCATGCTCTACCTGCCAAGCTAACTGCCAAGCTCCAGGTGCTGGCTTGCCCATGACGGACGGTTGATGTTTCCGTGCTCTAACTGCCAGCTGCCTGGCCTCATTGAAATGAATGCGGCAATGATGGTCAAGCAAAGCAAATTTGAACAAAGGATAAGAACGAGGTAACATCCCACTGTGCACCTCCAACTCCTCCGCCGCCCTTTCTGTCGCCCTCCTGAAAAAAAAATCACCCCTTCACAAAGCCATCCCAGCATCCAACATTTCATTCTCTGGCTCAAAGGCTGACATGGGCTCCGGCTCGATGTGCAACTCCGGAGCTTTCTTCCTGCCATCCGCTTGTCGCTGCAGGTTCTTTTCCACAGCCGCCTCAATGCATACCGCGCCAATGCTTCAAACACTCCTGGACATGGTTCAAGTCTAATTGTTGAAGAAGCTTGGCACCAAGCACCTCCTTGTCACCCATCTAAACCGCCGTCTGAATCATTCCCGGTGAAAGGCCAGCGCCCTGAGGCCCCCTATTTTCCAAAAAAAGCATTGTTTTTAATGCCTGTTTTGAAAAACTAAACTATATGTACATGATGCCGTAGCCCGTGTACATATGAACAGGATGCTGACAATGAAGAGGATCTCTTCCAGCATGGCTTTGGCCTGTCTGAGTAGGAATGTAGACAGTGCAATGGCACGGGTTCTTCTGCATGTCTGCTTTGCGTGGCCTGTTGTCTGGCATCCATTGCCTTCAAAGTAACATAGCATGCACATAGCGATTCGACCATCCAAATGTACGTAAATCCATGTCCTAGTGTAGGTAAGCTGTAGATAGTGGAGAATACTATGCTCTAGCCTTTTTTAACATGAGAGCCTCTCTGAAAAAAACAGGCCCTGGGATTAGCAGCATAAACCCGCTGTGCTCACTGTCTAGACATTTTAATATCCCACAGCCTGTCCGAATACCATGCAATCCGTGCGGTTGATGGAAACAATCCTGCACCACTGAGGATGTGACCGAAATGCTTTTGATCTAGTTGTAAGAACTTTTCGGGCAATTCAGGTGGTGCTGGATTTTTCCATCAACAGCACCAGTCAGCAAATACCTGTCATGTTGCAAGAGTGACCATGTCTGCTTGCAAAGCTTTCCCTGTGATTCTGCAAACACTCTGCTTGCAAAGCTTTTTGCGTGATCCTTTTAACAAAGGTTGTCCTGCAAGTTCATTGGCTCCCAAGATAGTAGCACCATCATGGCTGAACAGGTGTACCTTCCCCCAATGGATCAGTGTGTAGTGCGCAAGGGGCCACTCTACATAGCATTCTGGGAGGCACCACTCAGACTCACCTGCACCATTGTTGGGAGTGAGACTTTTGAGCACCTACCGCAAGAGATGCGCAAAGAAAGGCGGTTGTCTCCATTGCTATCGCGCCAACTTGGCCTACATTGACTCAACTAACGTCAACACAATATCCTTCAATGACATGAAAAAGGCAGGCGTCTACTCAGCCACCAACATTGGAGTTGTCCTACTTGAGACGTGGGAACCTCGCCCCTGGCCAGGACATGGTGTTAGACTGATGATTGAGGGTTCCATTCATTCACGAAGCACATTTGCTGCGAGCATTGGAAGGTTATGCCTTGGCAAGAAGGACCCCAAAGAAAGCCATCCCATTTCCAGTGGATCGTCCATCTGAATACTTTGGCTTCAATACAAACCCTTCACATTTGGAAGCCCTACTTCCGTGCAAGTCTTGAGCTTTAATGGTCATTTTGGAATACATAGACGTCTGAATCCAAACTGGGAGAAGATAAGCGCACCACAAAGATGAGGGGAAGGCCAAGGAACAAAAAGTACAAGACAGAACACACGACATGCACGTGCGCAGACAAAGAACGGCAAAGGGTGACAAGAGCAAACCGCACTCTCGGGTGGCAATTTGCGAATGACCCCGTGAGCCGTCGCACCCTGGCAGCCAAAGAACACATTGTCAATGAAGCTTGCGCAGACAAGGTGGAGGCTGTTCAAGCGGCTATGGCGCTACCGAAGGTGAAGGCCAATGCTTTGGTCCATGATGATGCCTGCCACTTTGAGAAGTACGTTCATCTGCGCAAACTTTTGCGGAAAGCCTTCCGATGCAGCAAACACATGCTGGTAGATGATTTCAGAGATGCAACCACACATGTCGCAAAGCACATCTGACGCGCGCTGAAGGCCAACGTTTCAAGAAAGCCCGCACCAATATGAGCGAAGTGTTCAATGCATGGGTGCGGCGCAAAAATTTCTTCTTGAATGGTATGAGCCCTTGCAGTATCGTTTTTGAGTGTAGAAAAGCATTGCATTTTGGGACGCGAATTTGCGAGACATGCCTGTCAAGGCTATCCGCAGATCCACTGTAAACACTCGCAAGCGTCCAGCTGCCAAGTCGTAGAATATAAAATAGCTGTGTGCTTTGGAAAAAAACTTAAAATAAATGACAAACATGATGTGGGGCAGCGCCCGCAAATCTCTGTGGAAAAGGTGCAGTCTGCGCAAAATCTGGTTTGAACAATCCACATGGAATCACTTCGAAACACATCTGGGAAATCGTCTGAAAAATCAAGAAAACAAAAAACAACAACAAACACTCAGAGGATTTGGGAGAAGTGACCTCCAAGACCTTTCCCCGAAACCCTAGGTTTTTTTTCTGATTTCTTGCAATTTTTTTGGGTTGCTGGAGTTTTGTCGGAAGTTCCGCAAACTTTCCCAACACAGGGTTTTCTTTGTGAAAAGACACATTTGTGTTGTGCATTTGCTTCCATCGAACACTTGCCATACGAAAAGGAAAAAAGGGAGAAAAAAAATTCATGAGAAACGAGGGGCCTCACAGCGCTGCTTTCCGTTCCCGATCCACCTTTGGGGGCGCAGCAGCTTCAGCCAGGATGTGAGGGACGAATCAAAAACCTTCATCCCTTGGACACGGTGAGGCCATTCAGGTGGGGAAAAGGCTCATGGAAGCATGTTAGGCCACCAAATGCTGGCCCTCTGACTGAACTTTCAGCTTTTGAATGGAGTCCGCGAGGTCCGAAAGTTGTTGCTTCAGCTCCCATGTCTACATCATCTCCTTGTCCTTCTCCTGTTGATCAAGAAGATCCCCAACCAAGCCCTTTTAAGTGATTGGGGACTGCATCAGTCACCTCCCAGTCCACTTCAGGTTGCAGCTCCAGCAGCTTCCTCCGCAATGATTGTCTCCGCCACTGCAGAAGTGGCTGCCCAAGTGGAGGCCATTGCGTCAAGTAGAGGGGATAGAAGCGAGCGAGATGGTTGTTTTCTCACAATCAGATCGAATGATCAAAGTACTTGAGCCAAAATGGAGACATTTTGCTCAAGTGAACATTGCATTGCAAACATTATTCATCCTTTCAAGCAAGCTTCCAAGCTACAAGAATTACAGTAACACTAAATCAACCGGCCGGTTTTCTCCTCACTCGAAAGCTTGAAAAATATTACCTTTCCAACATGTTCACTTCCCAGCAAGATCAGGTGAACCAAGCCTCTGGGTCCTGCAGTGCAGCAATGGCATCCTGTCCCGTCTTTTCAGTTTGTTCCTTCATGGCCTTCTGGACCTTTGGGTCGTTGATCCTCGGAAGCAAACCATCCTGCTCAAACCTTTTACATTGCAATTCCATTGCTATCTGAGAAGTCAATCCGTTACAAGTCAGGACAAGTTGCAGCTTCTGCTTCACGTCATCTGGGATGCCTGACATTGTCCTATGCAAAAGCATTGCGAACGTGTCACTCGAAAAGATACCTAGATGTGACCAACACTTTGCAAACACTTTCCTTTCAAACAAAACTACGTGTAGCCACTGCACTTCAGCACAGAGCAACCGTTCTTACAATCCAAAACCATGTTAACCATGTTCAGGGTGGACAAGCACAATCGGTCCTTGAGAAAGACTGGACAAAAGATGACAGCGCAATGCAAGAGATGCAACGGAGATCAGTTCTACAGCTTGAACCCACAACGGAAGCAAGTTGAATCGATCAGCTCTCAACACGTTTGAGTCCTGAAAGGGGCATGTATTGCTTCTCGAGAACTCGAGAAAAAGATATGACTTAACTGAGCGTGGCCCAACATCTTCGGCTTGGGCCTCACAAGAGCCAAATGAATCGGATTTCTGCACCCGTCCTCAATGACTCCAGTAGTACAGTGCAGATAAAATAAACACAAATAAACACTGGGAGAAGCAAAACTAATTGCCTCACTTGAAAGAAGAGTCAACAGTGTGGACTAAATGTCACTCTCATCTTGCTTTGCTCCCAACTCCCTAGGTTGATCTAGGTTGTATTTCTTCAAGCAGACTGTCCCCGATCAGTCCCTCACTCCGCCTATTTTTCACCTCCTCTGCCACTTTGTGAGGTACCTTTCGCCTAAGTTGTGAGGTTAGTAATCATCTGGAAACCAACGAATTAAACGAATTATCTTCTCGCCTAATTGTCACCTTCGAATTCGATTCACAGACCCTGACGCTTTGGAAGTGGTCGTCTTCCGTGCCTGGAAAAGCGATCAAAGCGATCAAAGCGATCAAATGGACAGAAACATATTGAAAAAGATCCATTTGATGGACCTCAAAAAATTCCAAAAAGCACCAAAAAATTCACTGTGCCTTGACCGCAGTACCTACTGGCAAACCTCCACCAGCAGCTTCCGAAGCAGCCTGGCCAAATACCACAGGTCCATGGTCTATGAGTTTATGAGTCAATATAAAGATCTCCACCAAGCCTTTATCTCTGTACAACGGGTAGGCTGCGAGCGACCGCGAGGCTTCTCCTTCGATTTGAATCTTTCCGCTTGGAATTTGCTTCTTGTTGGTTGACATCTAAAAGTGGTGGGAATGTTCACCAGGCCGGAAATCGAGGTCTGCACAGGACCGTCAATGTCATTTTTTCACTTCAATGAAACAAATTTACGTCGCTCGCTTTTGAAATTGCGGAGATATCTGTGCTGCACAAGTCTCCTCAGTACGCTTCTTGGCAGGAGCTTCCTGACGGCAAACTGCGATCTGCTGAGCCGTGAGGAACTTGAATCCACAAAACAGTGAACTCGGATGCTTTTGATGTTCTAATTTGCACTTGCTTCGCTCAGTCCTGTGGCATCTGCGTAGCCCGCACTTTGGGGACACTAGTTTTTGACTCCTGACAAACAAAAGGATTTGCACATTTACATACAAAACAGGCTTCGGCTCTACTTGCCTCCTGAACTGCATTCAAACTCCTTACATGCCTGACACACAAATCTGGCAACCAACCCATACTCTGAACCCCCCTACTCCTCCTCTGCATACAATCGGGAAAGGCTTCTGGCCACACCCTAGAAACCAAAGCATGGACTACCAAAGCTGGGAGGATATGTTGGAGAATTCCATGTGGAGAACACAATTGCACCTTGTGCCGCATCTCTGTCCGTCCAGTGGGTGGCGTCGGTGGTGATGCAGGGGGTGACGAGTTGTCTGCGGCTGTAGTCGTTGGGGTCTCCTTCGAGATGTCTCAGCATCTATTGGCTATATAGCTATATAATATATCGAACATTCTCTGTGCAACATGACAACTCTGTGTTCCGGTTGCGCACTCTCTAGTCAGTTTCATCACATCAAGACTTGCAACTTGTGTCCTGCAGTAGGGACTGCAAGTACACAGCTGGATCGGTCCTCAAAAACTGCATGGCATGTGGCAGTGTGAAAAACAAACCCTTCCCCAAGTTGACAACATCGCACATTCTTATCATTCTTCCGCATGTGATAGCAGGTACTCAGTCACTCAGTCACTCAGTCTCACACGTCTCAGGAGTTCTTGGGCTTCCAGTCCTGGATCAAACACCGTTCAGTTGGACGAATTGGACAAGTGATCACATCTAAGAGCAACATGTGCATTGCTGCATCCTGTCCTACGGCTACCTGCTCTATCTCTGGCTCCTGCGAACATTCAAATTACTTATGTCCAACAGGTCACGCTTCCAGCATCTTCCAGCATTCGACTCAGACGTTATGTCCGGGAGATGTCAATCAAAAACTTCACCTCTAGGAGTCATGGAAGCCTCCGTCACCTGCATTGACATACATTGACAAAGTTCAGTGAAGAAACGTGTGTGAAACACTCGAACTTGAAAACATTTGACAAAGTTTCCTCTGTGAAAACGTGAAACACTCGCCTTTGACACGGATGGAGATCGTGAACTTGGCAAGAGCGGATTTGGTCTGCTCGGGGACCTGGAACCTGTCGTGTACAGATTCATGGATTTGTAGCATGCAGTACAGCAGTAATGAATTATAGATGAATTAAATATGACTTATGAATCTTATGACACATTGCGATGCCTTCTGTTTCCAAAGATTTCATGACTTCAAAAGTCCATTCAATGTCTATTGAGTTCCTATTGAGTCTATTGTTGAGGTCAGATCATTGAGTTCCTTGAAGTTCCTTGTTTCAGCACTTCCGCAAAGGCACTGCTCCAAGGAGACGCGCGATCTCCAGGGGACTCAGTGGCTCCCAGGAGACGCGTGATAACAAAACGGAAAGGCTTGAGCTCCACACTGTGGTGATGTCGATGTCTGCTGAATCTTGCACACCCTAGCGAAAAGATCTAAATACATCGGCCACGTCAAGTCATCAAAGTCCAAGCCTCTCACTGAGTTGCATCATGAATACTTCACCATGCTTGGAGCAATCGAACTAGGGCGCAGGGGAGGATCATACGATGAGAGATCAATTGGGGAATCCTTTGCCTCTGACTGCTTCTGTGGGCGGGAGGTTGGCCTAAGCAGATCAACTGACATCAAAAACCTTCGCAAGTCCGATGGCATCTGACGACCAATAGCATTTTTGCGCCCCAGAGGGAAACGAAACTCGTGATGCCTCGAAGGTCTCTGGTTTGCCAACAATGGATTTGGTCTTGTTGACACTTCGAGTCCTGTCCTGCCCCACAAGCAAAAACAAACCTCTGACTTTTTTGTCCTTCGAGAACTATGGTCTAATACCAACCCCTCCAAACAATGTGCGAGAAGTGTGTCTCAAACTCTTTCTGCGTTGATTGCAAGTTACAACTACATCAACTACATAATTGTAATAAGTTGATGTTGATTTACAGGTACCAATGATTTCAATGTATCAACCTTTTCCAAAAACGAACCCCAAAGGCTAAGTGCGGTCCCTCCCTCGCTCTTGCCCTTGGAGCTGGGCAGCTTCCGCCTGGGGTGGGCTTCCAAGCGAGGCATCGGCTCGGATTTTTTTTCAGTTCAACATTTGGCATATAAAAAAACATCTTATATAAAACAAAAAAATATACATTGGCAATCAAAGATTCTCAAGGCGAGATAGCCGAAAACCAAAGCTTTACAAATTGCCACTCCCATACTGACCTCCAGCGCGCCTGGGAGCAGGCGTGATAACTTCAACATTGGCATTGGAGTCGTCGTCGGAGTCAGAGGCCCAGGGATCGAAGGGTGGCTTCGGGATTCTTCCCCTACGCATCACAGGACACCCACTTTCGCTTCAAATGACTGTTTTTGAAACGCACCTTCATTCTGTGGAAACACACTTTTAGCGCCGTCCGGGGTTCACCCCGCCTATGTATTGTCTTTGAAGTTTGCACCTGAAATGGGCCCAGTTTGCTCTGCATCATCGCATTGTCTCGTCATGTCATGGTATGTACGAAGTTCCAACTTGCCCCTTGCTGTGTTGGTGTTGGTACAGAGAAGCCCGACCTTTCCGTCAGTATTGGCACGGCGCAAAAGTTGTGCACCTGCCCAATGACTTGAAGAACACTTTGTTGCAATACATCAAAGCTGAGTTTTTTGTAGTTTTTTTGCGGTGGGACTATCTCTTCTTTGGGAACACGAAGCATGCTCACTGGATTTAATATGTTTTATTACTTTGGTTGTTGGAGGTTCACTTGTGATAGGCAAAATTCTTCAACGATGGCCTTTCTCTTTTTCTGTAGGCATTGCCTTGAATCGTTGACTCAAGGCCACCTTGCAAATGACATGACCAGAAAGTGCGCCCGGACTTGCTGGCGCAATGCCATTTGCTGTCAAACATCTGTAAGCTGCCAACCCTAGCTCTAAATCTTGGCGTGAACCTCAATGTTGCAGGCTGTCTTGGAAGTTCACAAGAATGCACGGTGACAATCCGGCCATTGATATAGGGCGCGGCTTGTTTTTAATTGATTTCTTGATTTTTGGCACCCGGGATCCATGCACGCATCTGATTTTTTTTTGGGAATCCGGGGCTCTGCGGAAGGACGCGCTGCCAGCACATTTTGTTTTTGTGTTTTGGTATCCGGGCCTGCGGTAAATGGGGTTATTCTTCATTACGTCAATATGCGTTTTTGGGATGAGGGACTGATTGTTTGGAAGAAAGCAATATTTTCACTGAATTTCTTCGTGGTCACCACACTCCTTGAAATTGTGCAAGTGCACATCACCCAGGCATTGCGAAACACCTGTTGAGTTCGAAGGAGCCATTAATTCGGCGGTGAGCTTCATGTTCTCGACCGACCAACAATTTGGGCTTCAGATCTCATGGCTTTGTGTGTTTTGGCCTTTGTCATCTTTTGGTACTGCTTCTGAGACATTGGAATTTGGTAAAGGTGAGAGCGTGTCCTGGCTCCAGGGTGTGCTGCACCACTGACAGAAGTCGGACGCTGGATGGGGGTGGAATCAGCAGTTAACAATTCGTGAGCAGTTGGTGGCAAAATTGTCAGCTGGGTCACCGCCTCTGGCGGGTGGAGCAGTTCGTTTTACTAATAGGTCTACTCAGAGGATTAGCTGGAAGGAGATTGCACTCTGGAGGTTGGTTGCGAGGCCGTCATCTGCTGAACCACCAATCTGCATTGTGCTAGAAGTCGTCTGAGCTTTCCCTCCCCCCCTGTGGCAGATACTTCTTCGTGTGTTGGATGTGTACCCAGTTTGGTCCAGATGGCCAATGGCATCTTCTGTAGTAGTGCATCCCCATCTGAGGATGCAAAAGTATGGACGAGGTCTGACGTCGTCACTTGTTATTGAGCGGGAAGTCGACAAGGGTCAAGTATTGGGCCAAGTATGTAAAAGAAAAGGACGTAGTACCACTTTGGGTACCCTTTTTTGACGTCGAGTGTCCGGTAAGGTGCACGTGTTTGTCGATGAGCGCGCTAGCTGCGGAGCATGCAGGAACTTGCAAGCGGCTGACCCCACACTGACATCCCTTGAGTTGACAACTGTATCCAATCCCAACAAAAAGGAAAAACCAAACGAGACTGCGGCCAAGCTCGAACCTGGCAGCCGTAACCAAAATGAGGATAGTATCCAGACCAAAGTCGAGGTGTGAGGAAGGGATACCACACCCTTGGTTGGTTCGGTGCGGGAAAAAACCTCGTCAAGTCAAGAGGACAGCACCAAGCAAGCGAGCTAAGTGTCGGTTGATGTTTTTTCCTAAACCAGCGGGTGATTTTTAGGCAAGAGTGCCAGGTGATCCATGGCTTTGCGAAAGGCGGCTCTGCGACATGGCCACTTGGCTTCTGAAAGGGGAATAACTTCGGCAGTCTGTTTCAACTTGGCCCCACAACAGGTGGTCCAGAGTTGAACCTTTGTCCGCAGCATGGCAGCATCCTGAGAATGTGTGGCTGCCTGCTTGGGACCCGTGGGTGTCACTGCTAGACGTGGAACATGATGATGAACTGTAGGAAACTGAATCTTCCCCAGTTGTTCCAAAGAAGTCACCTATAGTTGGAACATTGCCATCTGGTCATCCAGTGGTAGATCTAGATCATCCAGGACCGTTTTGGAAGGAAGGTTGAAGGAGGATCAGTGCTCTCCAGCCACTGCGAGTCGGTTTGGAGATCTCCCGTTGCAGCCACAAAGCCTCGATGGTGTCGACTCGGAGTCAGATGGGCGGTGGTGTGCTTGGAGTTGTCGAGCTCGGAGCGGCGGCCTCCATTGGGCTGCAGCAAGAAGGAAAATTATGTGAAGTGAATGGAGGGTATAATTTTGAGCCACCTGCCTTGATGTTGTTGTCTCTCCATGGAGTTTGCACCGCCTATCTCAAAGCCTTGAAAGCTACTCAGTACGACAAAGGTGCCTGCATCCAGAACTGGAAATTTGCAAAATCTGATGAGAAAGATCTGCTTGCAAAGCCAGCGAACGAGCATCGGTGATGGGCAAGACTTCGAACCCCGGAATGCCTTGGGTGGCGCGATATCCTGGATTTAGCATTTCAGTAAATGCACAGTTGCCCACATCGTGAGCTCTGTCCAACGATGCTGCTTCTGCTGCTAATGTTGACCTCAACGCGCTGTGATGGCTGGTTGTTCACCATAAAGGGCCGCTTTGTCGGTCAGCAAAACCACAAAACCACCTTGACTCTTGTTTTGAGGAGCGTTGGCAAATCCAGAATCACCGTATGCCACAAACATGCAACTTTCCAAGCTTATAGGAAAGACTTGGAAGTGTGCTGTTGTTGTTGCTTTCACATAGCGCAACACTTGGTTGACCTGAATGAGATCTGCAACTTTCAGCTCGTCATGCTTCTTGTGTAGCAAAGATACATAGGCAGACAAATCGCCTCTTGTTGTTCCAGCCAACCATTGTAAGGAACCAATGCCCGAGCGAAACTCTGTGACCAGTTCTGGATGAGCAATCAATCTCTCTTCGGGGTACTTATCAGTTTTTGTTTTCATGATGTTTGACATGTCTGCGACATAGTGGGTCTGATCCAACGCGAATCCACCATCCGGTTGGCGCTGGATGCGTCGGCCAACAAAGATGAAATCATCCTTCTCCCACTCAGAGCCCCAAACAAATGAGGCTTTAACTTCTTCCAGAAGCCAATCATAGCCATCCAAGCAACACGCGCTGATATCATCCACATGCAAGCCCAGCAAAGCAACCACTTTGCTATCCCGACGTTGCAGAAAATAGCAAGGATCCAATGAATGATGTTCCCAATGTTTACCAGTGAGAACTTGGACCACGTAGAGAAACCACCGTCGAGGAGCATTCGCTTGCCCATGCACTGGTGCTGATCGCCTGTTAACATACTTCTTGGATTCCATTATAAAGGGCTTGACTTCACGCGAAAAGGCATCCTGTGGTGGACGCATGTAGATGGCAGTTAGGACGTTCAACGTCCGGCAATCCCTGCAAAAAGGCTGATTTCAATCAGCATCGTAAAGGCTGACTCCATGAGATGCTGACCATTGTATGATCAATATGAAGCAGGTTTGCGATAACACGGGTGAATCTCTTGTCAGCAAAGGCAGATGTGGATCTTGATATCCTTGGATGACTATCCGAGCCTTTGGGCTTCCACCTGTAACACACCCTGCTCTTCAAAATCAAGCTTGGATCAACCTCACCTTCTCGCAACTCCACAAGCTGGCAACTCGACCAAGTTTCCCATTCCTTCCATTCATCGCGAAATGATTCAATGCCCGCTTTGCCGCTCAACCTGACGCATGGTTCGGTTCACCTTCTTCACCACTTGACTCTGGTCGATGGAATACTTGATCTGTTGTCGGGTGAGTTCGAGGTTGAACTAGTCACACACGATGCAAGCCTTTCTCCTTCAGTCGGTTCACGTCATCGTGCATCAGCTTCATTTCTTCTTCTGAGGATGTCAAGCTGCACCTTAGGCAACATCTTGGCATAGGACATCGCAGACATGCATTTCGAAGGGTTAAACCTATGAACTCAGAAATTAAAGGTTTTCCTGGTGAAATGGCAATTTTGCTGGTTTATCCCCCATTTCACTGGGATATCCCCTGCAACTAAGCCTGGAGAAGGTTTCTTTTGATTGTATTATGAACATTTTGTTTGACTTATGGTTTCCGTTGCCAAATTTCTGTTTTGCAGCTGCATGCATCTTCAATAGTGGGGACGAGCCAAGAAGGTTCTGGGTCTGACATGGCTGCTTTTGTTCTGTCAAAATTTATCAAAAAAACAACCCGGGAAAAACCCGGGAAATCGCCAGGACACCCCAAGAATCGCCAGGAACCCCGTGAATTTTTTTGGACTTGGATCACTCAAAGGTTCAAAGGTCTTTTTCCCTTTTAGCTGCCTGATAGCCGTTTCTGAGCGCCTGCCTTAAACGTGATGCCTCCTCGATTGAAAAAAATCAAACTTTCTATTGATTTTTGGGCAAAATCAATCTTCGATCTTCGATTGATTTTGTATATTTGCGCTTTAAATGCAATAGAAGTGCATTTTTGACAATACCATTTTCGATTGATTCTTGAATCACATTTCTTTCGATTTTTGAGCTAGATTTCTATTGATTTTTAAGGCTTCAAAAATAGAAATTTCTATTGGTTTTGAAGGCTTTCAAAAGAGAAATTTCTATTGATATTTAAGGCCTTAAAAATAAAAAAACTATTTCTTTTCCAGGCTTTTGAGAGATAGAAGTTTGAAGCATTTGAGGTGAATCTTAAGGTTAATTTGCATGAATGGGCCACAGAAGCCCTGCTGCATCCTCATCCTTGTCCCACTTGTGTTGGAGAGCTCCAAAAGCACCTGGAAGGCCTTTCATTGTCTGACTTGCAGCACTTGGCTCAAGCAGCAGAATCAGGTTGGACAGCCCACAACATGTTTGACAAGAGAGGTGGGCAGAGAAACAGAAAGAAACCTGATGTGGACAGGGAGCACTTGAGGGATGTGGTGGATGCCTATGTGAGGAAAATGGGTACCAGCAATGCCTTTGATTTTTTTGCCTTATGGTGAAAGCCTGGGCAAGCAGTTTGCTTGCAGTGCCAAAGGCTTGGTGAAAGCCAAAGAGTTCCTCAAGGTTCTGAACAAGGCCAACCCAGAAATGGAGATGAAGTACAGTGTTGTGAAAGAAATCTTGGAGGAAGCAGGCAAGAAGTGGCCAGGCTTGAAGAAGAACACGCCCCTGACAAAGCAACTGTCCTGGTCCACAGACAAAGCTGACATGGTCATGGTCCTTCTGGCCCATGTGAGGAGGCTGAAGAGTGAACAGAGGTGGAAGGAATGCTTGTCCAAGGCCACTAAAGTGGCAATGTCACGAACTCGCTTTGGTTTTGCAGGAGGCAGAAGCTGAAGGGCCTGAAGAGAACACACCAGAGAAGTCAAAGAAGAAAAGGGCCTTGGAAGAGATCAGTAGCTTTGAACTTCCTGACACTCCTGCTTGTACCCCAGCAGGGTTGACTGAAGCTGCAGAAGGTTGCAGCCCCTGCCAGCAAACAAAGATCAAGGCCAGTTTGGGACTGTTGGCAAAAAGGCCTGCAGGAAAGCAGAAGAAACCAGCTGCAATGCCTGTGAAGGCACAGAAGAAAAAAGCAGCGGCTGTGAAAATGGAGCCCACTGCAGAGGAGAAGAAGAATCTACACCTCATGACCTACAAAGGTACTGGAGCAGTTGCTGTGAGAGTTCGACAGGGAAGGCAACTTTTACAAGTGAAAGCCTCCACCTTGGAAGAGTCCAAGAATTTGGCGGAGAAGCTGCTGGAGAAGTTGAAGAAAGGAAGCAGCTTGAAGGATTGCTTGGCCCTGAAAGAGAAGTTATGCTGAAGTGAGCGAGCCATGTGTGTGTGTGTAAAATTGGTTTGTTTGGGTTGGAAAGCTCGCTGCTTGAGTTGTCAGGGTTGGAAAGCCCACTGCTTGAGTTGTCAGGGTTGGAAAGCCCAGTGTTTGAGCTGTCAGGGTTGGAAAGCCCATTGTTTCAGCTGTCAGGGTTGGAAAACCCACTGTTTGTATAGTCAGGGTTGGAAAGCCCAGCCCACTGTTTGAGTAGTCAGGGTTGGAAAGCCCACTTGTGTTTTTCAATTTTTTTGGATAATCTGTGGGTTGGAAATCCCAATGAATTGGTAGCATGGGGTTGGACAGCCCCAAAGTGGTAGAATTTATGGGCAAAAGGTTTTGAAAAAAAAACTGTGTGAGAAGCACCCTGGCTTAAGTGACCAACCAAATGGTTGGAGAGCCACGTCCAACCAAAACTGGTTGGATAGCCATGTCGTTTGCGGGTAAAGCCGCAGGCAAGCATGGGAAGGACTCCGGCGGCAAAGGGCATAACATGTGGAAAGAAAATATGCGCGCCCTTTCGAGCAACTACAAGGGGGCGGAAGGCCTCCCGTACGGTCAGTGGCTGGTTCAACTCCAGCACCAAGCCACCACGACGAGGAGCCTAGGCCCAACGAGAGTTTCAGGTCTCACCTGGACCGTTGCTATGAGAAGTCCGACCGCTACGAAGAGTTCTGGAAGGGTTGGTAGCCCACTACTACATTGGGGCCCTAGCGGCGAGCTTGGCGGAGGCCTCGTTCAACAAGGACATGGTGAAGAACCTGGAAAAGAAGGTGGATGAGCTGAAGAAGAAGAGTTAGGTGAAGCCTCGGATGCTCAGCCTCTCTAATCAGATTCTGCGGTTGGACAGCCAGCAACTGGGTTCCAACTGGGAAATGCGACCTCGCGCCAAAAAGCCATAGAAAAAGAGCAAGAAGAGAGGAAGGCTGCAGAGAAGGAAGCTGAGGAGAAGAAGAAGGCAGCTGAGGAGGAAGCTAGAAAGAAGAAGGCTGCAGAGCAGGAAGCTGAGGAGAAGAAGAAGGCAGCAGACAAGGAAGCTGAGGAGAAGAAGGCCGCTGCAGACAAGGAAGCTGAAGAGAAGAAGAAGGCAGCAGACAAGGAAGCTAAGGAGAAGAAGGAAGCTGCAGAGAAGGAAACTGCACAGAGGGTGGCTGCAGATTGGAACGTTTGGCCCAAGCAGAACAGGTTGCAGAACAAGAGAAGGCTCAGAGAGCAGAAGCGCACGAAGCCTGGAAGGCTGGAGAAGGCAAGAAGTGGGAGGAAGCAGCCAAAAAGGCAGAGGAGGAAGCAGCCAAGAAGGCAGAGGAGGAAGCAGCCAAGAAGTGGGAGGAGGAAGCAGACAAGAAGTGGCAGGAGGACATAGACAAGAAGAGGAAGCAGGAGGAAGAAGAAAATGAAGCAGAAGAAGAGAAGAAGCAAAAGGTGCAAGAAGGTTGGGAAACCTAAAGGTGGGGAGGGCAAAGCACTTGGACTGCTGGTGGAGAAGACTGGTGGCCCACGGATGAGGACAGATGGAACTGATGTCTGCTTTCTGGTAAGAAGTGTTGGATAGCCATTGGACAATTCATGTTTGCTTTTTTGAAAAAGAAGGGTTGGATAGCCCTTTGATGTTTTGATGTCTTTTGCAAGGGTTGGACAGCCCAACATTTTCTAGCTTGCATATGTTTGTTTTTTGGAAAAGAAGGGTTGGATAGCCCTTTGATGTTTTGATGTCTTTTGCAAGGGTTGGACAGCCCAACAATCTGTAGCTTGCATGTTGTTTTTTGAAAAAGAAGGGTTGGATAGCCCTTTGTTTTGATTTCTTTGCCAAGGGTTGGAGAGCCCTTTAGATGTAGCTTGTTCATGTTTAGACAAAAAATTTCAGGAGTGGCCTCCTGAGTGGATCTTCGAAGCCAAGGATGTGGGGATGCACGTGGGCTGGTGTGATAATTGCTGGAAGCGGTCCTATGTCCAGCAGCACAGCCAGCTGAGGGTGGGCCATGTGAAGGGATGCCAGCAACCGGATTGCAAGGCGTACAAAGGGAGGTGGAGTACCCAAGCTTTCAAAGAGCAGCTGGGTAAGCTGGGCCTGCCAACATGGTGAAAAGCTAAGTTGTCAAGCAGGAGAGCTGTGTAGACAAAAAACCTTGGAGGTAGTCGTGTATAGTACTGTAGACAAAAAAGGTTGGCAAGCCTGGTATACTCATGTATGATAGATCTAGTACAGGAGACTGCTTACTGCAGCA
>OMLO01001201.1_pt1 | contig 19433 bp, 12 predicted proteins | sample 1674811 | NCBI WGS metagenome assembly OMLO01 (sample SAMN06265003, study PRJEB25207) | coral metagenome | isolation source: Coral host | place: Mexico:La Bocana,Puerto Morelos, Mexico | collected 2008-11-13 | reverse complement strand
ACTTGAATTAAAAACGGTTAATAACGCTACTTGAACGAGTATATACGCGATCGTTCATACGCGACTGTGAGTCGACCATTAGTTTTAAACTAACGCACGCGCAACATAACTGCAACAGCGCTCGCACAATAACACAACTTTTATCACCGAAACAGATGTGCAATTATTACACTCCATTGTAATAAATTATTATCATTGACTCATGTCTCACTCTTTAAAAAACAGTAATGAATAATTATTATTGTGAAAAGCTGTGGGTGGGATGGGGAGAGAAAGGATTACTGGACAAAAAAGATGATTCCTGCAAAAGCTCCTTAGATTATTGATTTTCAATCCCAAGAATAGAGTAGCTCAAATGGAGATTTTATTGGAGCAAATTGTTCACCAACCATGTTTTTTTTTATTTAAGGACAAATGCTTTATCCCAGATTCAAGGGTTGCTGAGAAATCAGCTGTGTGGGGAGGCTGTGGCATTGCTCAGGGCTGCAAGGTAATGGACGTCATGATCTTACAAGCATTCTATATAAGGAATTTATAAATAAAATGGCTGAACACCATTGAAATGTTGCAATTAGAAAGCATTAAGACAAGAGCAGAAAGCTCAACGAACTGACTGAAGAGTGACCAGTGGTATCCCACAAACAAGGAAAATTTGCAAATCATCGGTCAGAATAATTGATATGTTCTTCATATGCATGTACCAAGACATTCCAGAATAATAAGTAACATTAAAGTTAATAGAGGGAAATGGTTAGGAAGGCCAATAAACATCAAAGAAGCAGACAATCAGGCTACGATTTATGTTGAAAATTCCTTGACCCTGCACATCTTTTTTATCCTCATTGACTATGCATGAGTAACATAATCGCAATGCTTCTATTGGTTGGTTGTATGAGCACACATAACCATTTCCCTCATTAACTATGCTGACATCAGTAGAACAGATTTGTCATGCTAGCTTGCTAAATGTGTGCTTTTCATGTTCACTTCAGAGATGTTTGGTCTGATGATGACCACTTTGGATCAGCAGAAATGAGTGCTGAAGATGAATTCACATGCTTGTGTGATATTTTCAAAATGGATCTTCCCTCTGGTGAGTTAGTAATACTTCCTTCTACATGCACCATTTGACCTACGAATCATTAGGTGTGATTTAAACTTACCATTATCTTTGTGATCTTCAACTTATAGAGTTGAAAACTACTTTTGGTTCTGGTCCTTTTTTTGGTTTTTACCAATCCATTTTGGAGAAGAAAATTAATTTGTAATACATACTATATTGTTATATTTTCAGTGATCAATCCAAATGAGAATGAAGAAGATGAAAGAGAAGAAGAGGCAAATCCAGGTCTGTGGAGTGTAGTTTAAGTACACGTGTACCCATAGAGCTGATGTCGAAACTGAATTTGGTCTTTGTTCATTACAACTGAATCTTCTGGCTGCTCATGGAAAGAGGCAAGCTACTTAAACTTCCTTTAAATCAAATGAATATAGTTGGCTTTTTTGTTATCACTTGACAGAAGAGGAAGAGATGGCTGCTGTACAAACAAGTGAAGTGGAGTTTAGCATCCAGGATTTTCTGAACAAGTAAGCAATAGATCAGTTGAGGTAGGCTTTTGGATTATACAAACACTGGCTTTAGAATGTCAGACATTTTTTACAAACAACATTTCTGATGGCTTCACACTGTACTTTATCTAGTGAATGTAAACCAAATGTCATTCAGGAGGAAAATCTTTTTCTGAAATAAAAGGATCTACAGTGCTGTAGGATCAATATTTTGGCTCTTTGGCAAGATTGCATACCATGTAAAATGTTATTTGATTAGTTGTGTTAAAATGGCTCACGGTATATTGTGATATTTGAAGGTACCTTCCAATTGAGTGAACTGTCAAGGTGAAGTTCCTCTAAGAATAAAGATGAAAAGAAAACTACATAGATAAAAATGAAACAGCAAGGAACAAGGATTGTCTTGACAGGCGGAATACAAATGACAACTTGATAAATTTGGTGTGTAATTTTCAAGATGCACTGAAAGTGACTATCCGTCAAACCTTAGACTTTGATATTCCAAACATTTTGATACAAAAAACCTCTGTATGCCTTATTTATGGAGTAATTAACTTTTAAAGGTTTCATTCAAGCAATTTGATTATAAAAGGTTAGACTTTGAGACTTGCATTCTGCTGCTTAATAGACTAGCCACTCCTGTCATTCTGCGGCCATATTGCTGGCTATTAAAACATTACAAAGAGAACAAGGAATCAACAAACCATGCCATCATTAAGATGCTGCACCGAGTAGCTGTGGACCTGAAGACTCCAGCCATGCTGTTCCAGTTGTCACTGTTTTGCACATTCGAAAAAATTCTCTCTGATCCAGCAGCAAATCAATATAAGGTGAGCTAGTTTATCCCTGTCAGTCAAAAATTCCAAGATATATTAATTCTCATCATCGTTTGCGATACATCTCTTTCCCAGTTTTATCGCCGTGCCAATTTAGTGAACATGAAGACAATCTCTTTTTTGTTCATCTTTGTACTCTACTTGACAGTAGATTAAACATATTTAATTGCTAAGGGAATAAATGAACGAACAAATTAATGACTCTGTGATGAAGACCTTGTCTTTTTGGTCTGTAAGTTGTAAATCCTAGCCTGTTTCAAGCTCTTGGTCCGTTGGGACGATCGAAAATCGCTGAGGCGATGAGTGGGCTCTGGGAGATAAAGTCGTTTCGCCCCAGTGTTAAAGTTGTTTCGTTTAAAGTAATTTGTTCGATGGCCACTCGTTCGTTTGTTACCTTAACCTCTACGAAGAAGCCAAACTGTGCGCAATACAAGTAAGACTGGTCTGATCATAAACTACAACGAATTCAAAAGCAAACGTACCGTCGCCTTCAAACTAAGATTTGTGAGCTCTGGGATGACTACGCATCCAAAGCTATATCGTGAGAAGGGGGCGAAAATGGCCTAGGGCGAAACGGACTTGGGGCGTAACGACCTGTTTCCCTGGGAGAGGAAGGGAGAAGCCTTTCCTCGTTTTTCTCCCAGATCACCTGGAACTCCGGTGCTGCAGATCCTCATTCTTCCTCTTGATTTATAACCCTCGTGCTTCACGCTTGGACCATTAATCGAAATGAAATAAACTCGATCCAAATTGGAGTAACTTAAACTACGGACCTCTAACTCAGTTAGCCAGTGCTCTAAATGTCAGGTCGCTTACATGATTTGCTTTTATACTCAGGAAATGGTCAAGTTTTCTCGCTATATTGTTGCCAAGTTCTTTGAATTGTTACCAAAAAACCCAGTGCTTCTGGCTGAGCTTGTAGTTTGGAAAACTGCTGGAGATTGTTATGAAATAGTTGAAGGTTATGGATCCCTCGTACTGAGGTATGGAATGGTATCTCTTCATTATTTACTGCGCCTATGATATACTACTGAACGTGGCAGCGACTCTTTCGACCTTTCTTGTGGAAGACTGCAGTGTCTTTCCTTGGATTCCTCATGTCTCTTGTCTCAGCCCCATGGCGTGCATTCGGGGTTCCAACGCGCAAGTCGCCAAAAATATTTTTATTATCTTGATTGATGTAGCTGACAAATTATTCTGGTGTCGACGGTTTCTGACGAATGAAGACTGGTTCGGAAAGGTTCAGCAGCGATAAGCAGAGAGAAGCCGTAGGTGACAGCGCAAATGACAGGTTGAAACACTTTATAGTTTTCGCGGGGCCAGGTGCTTTCATATGGAGTGCATCTTGACCTAGCTAAAAAAAATCTTGATCAGGTTGTGAAATAAAGGCTTTTCAGTCTAAATCTGTCATTCTTTTCATAGATCTGCAAGTCAAAGCGCATCAGTTTGGACTTTTGAGGAGGAAGAAGAGTTAAGAGAACTGTATGAGCAGTATAAAGGTTCAGAAGGTGGGGTTCGAATTTGTCTCTATTTTCTTAACAGTTTGTGATGTTTTCGTTATTGTATTTGAACTTCGAGGTCACCTAGACTTTGCCTTTCATCAGATTTGGTGGATACGATTATGGAAAAGATGTCTAACGATACCAAGAGCAGACGGCAAGTAAGTTAATTGTGCTGCGTGAAACCTTAAACTTAAATCTTCTTTGCTTTACTGACTACATAGCTGTCTCATGAATTAAAAATCCGTGGTAGTACAGTGAAACACTGATCCAAGACTGCTTCAAATTCGACTTATCCAATAGAACATTACAGAAATACAACAAATTACAAATTCATGTATTCAAATTTATTGTTGTTATTTTTCATTGTCATTGTCATCATTATTATTATTGATATTATTAATATTATTTTTATTATTATTAATATTAGAAATTGTTATTAACATTCAAAGCTTTTATGACTAAGGAAAAGGGCTTACAATTTTCTCTAACCATTTTCTATTTATAAGAAATACTATCCCTCCTTCCCTAGAAGTCAAAACTGTAAAAATTGTTCAACTGTTTTTTTGTAATGTGCTGTGCGTGTTAAAATACCTCACAACCGGGTAGGTTTTTTGAGGGGTGAGAAGACATCAAATACGCTTTCCATATAGATGAACATGGTTCATTCATCGTCGAATCCCTTAAAGATGACGATGCTGAAGCATTAATTACCTAATTAATAAGATTATAGATCAGTGATCTTACTTTTAAATTGCAGATCATTAACAAGCTGGTGGAAATGAAGCTGGTTACAAACAGAAAGGAACTGCATAAGTATGCCCCAGTCTCTCGTCAGTTTAGAAGTTTATCTTAGGATTTGAAAGAGCAGTGCCAAGGATGATGAGGAATAATTAGAACTAATACGCAACACTTGATCGCTTGAGATACCTAATCACTTGAACTTATTTCTCTCAGAAAGCCAGCGAAGAAAGGAGTATGGTCTGAGGAAGAGGTTGAACAACTGAGAGCTTTGTATGAGGAATATAAGAACTCAAAAGAAGAAGGTAACATCTTAATCCATGGGAAAATACGTAGTAATAGCTGCAAGGGGAGTGGTGTATTCTTAATACTGAAGCCTGTTACATTGAAATTGTTAGATTAGTTAGTTTCTCTGTTTCTCAGGGTCAGTAATCAGATAAAGCTCTAGGGGGCACTAGTCAATTAAACCGTTCACAATTCTGTTGCTCCTCACGCAATCAGACTGAAGCTTTAAAAATAGAGAATCATGCTAGTTATTTTTTTTATGAAAAGAGTAAACATTGTGAAAAAATGTCAATTTAGTGCGTTCTTCCATTAAAATAATGGAAGCTTCAGTGGTAATTATAACTCCTTCTGACTTATCGTCCAGTTTCGTCGTTCCGCTTGCAGATTACCTAGATTTCATAGCTTACCAAAATGATAAAAATTGGATGACTTGTCTCCTTTTTCCCAGATATTGTGGAGAGAGTCATGGAACATATGCTTAATGCATCAAGGACAAGACGTCAGGTACACTCCTGTTTGAGTCGAACTCTTTCATGTGGACACTTTTGGTGGACACATCCTTATAAATTCTCTTAATTAATTAATAAAGTGTCTTCAATTCTAACGGACATAAAAAGGGGTTCCAGAGAGGAAAAATCTTATAAACTCGACTTCTTGTACATGGTATTTTTAATTGCTCCATTTTTCGGGAATACCCGTAATACACTTGAGGTACTATTGGGCACAACGAAAGGTATACCAGTTTACTGGAGCAGTTTAAATGACGTCAAATTTGTGGCGTATGCTTAAATACTGACATTTTGGTCTGTCTCTTCGCTGTCTGCATTACAGGTTTGACTGTATATTGGCAAATAATCAAGGATATAATACTAGAACATAACAAAATTAACATTTTCCACTTTAAAGAATACACTATAGCTCACTGTGGAAGAAAACACATCTTGCGGAAGAATACGACGGATTGTAAACAATAAACCTGAAAAATCTCGACATTTCTTGCAAGATACAGCACCATTAAACAGCGTGTTATTATCAATGCTTGTGTCTGTATTGTTAGGTTGTAAACCAGCTTGTAAACATGGGGCTTGTTGAAGACCGGAAGATGCTTCGGAAGAAAAAGCAGAAAGGAAATAGAAGGAGAAAGAAGAATGATGGATTTGTAGTGGTATTTTAGTAATTTAGAGATACTTCTCGCCAGTTAACTTGTTTTTGATCTACTTAATATCATGTAGTTTAACATCGTTGGCAAGAAAGTGAAGTGAACTGGGGTAGTGTTAGAATTCAGCTTTCTAATCCAACTGGCCAGTTAACAGGAAGCAGTAAACACGTCATTGTATTGTGTTGTTACCGAACTGGAATCGCAGTATCTTCTGAATCGGAAGTTTTCCCTCAAGTTATTCTTGTCATTGTCATGTGTAAGTGGTATATATTATGCTGACTAATTCACCGTAGTGAAAAGCAAAAATTTAAGTAGATTTCAACCGTGTCATTACACTCGATCGATCAGAGCAACTCATTTACACCATTAAATGTCAGGCCAAGACATGCAGGCGTTGTGTTGTATCGGTTAATTTTGGTATTATCCTTGTCTCCACTCATGCGATAACATGATGTTAACTTGACAGCTATTTGGGTTTCAGGATGACGAGGATGAAGGCAGTGAAAATGAAGGTAAACTGAATGATGTCTGAAGTACAATACATCTGAACTGTTTGGAGTTCTGTGAACTACAGTGCAATGAGCAGAGCACCCCCTGCAATATGTAACAAACTCAGTCAGGATAGAAAAACAACATAAATTAATGTTGTTGAATCTTAGATATTTAATTGCTTCATACAGTTACACATAATTCTAACCCTAACTCAAGTTGCACGTGATTCACATCCATATAAAGGAATCTTGGTCAAACGATTACTAACGTATTTATTACCAGTCTGCCCAATTTAACACGTTGGTAAACCTTTTTCTTGCGCAAATACAAACAGGATAACTTAGCCAATTTTGCGCCTACCTAGAACGAAATTGTTAACCCTAATTAATAAATGATTTATTTTCTTTTGAGAAGATGGAAATAGTATCAACGAGGAAGGCTTTAACCATCCGCCAAGTTCCTCATCTGAAGAGTCAGAATCTGACGAGGCAGAAGAAGAAGCTGATGACAGTGAACGAACTCTGAATAACATCATCAGCAAGCTAAACACAGCAGGTATTGATGCTTCGACGGTGAAAATTTGTTTCAAGTAAATTTCTCCCTTTTGAAATTCTTACAAGAAGATAAATGCGGATAATAAGATTGGCTTTCTTCAAACCTAGAATAGAATGTGTGTAGAGTTGCTCGGTTTCTGGTGAACTACAGTTTAGATAAATTGCTTTTATTGTAGTTGAGTCTGCGATCAAATATTCTTTTGTTTAGAAATGAATACAAACGAGGCGAAAGGGTCAAAACAAAGTAGAATTGACCCTTTCGCCTCGTTTGCGTGTAAAACCGCTGATAACTGCGATGACAGCTATTGGTTGTTTGGTTTGTGATCTGTAGACATCGGAATTCTGTTGCTAGAATAAGTTTTAAATGTTTTTAACTTAAAGTGCTTAGACATCTTCCTTATCCCATGAATGATGTTGTTTAGGATTAAGTGAACAACTGAAGTGGATTCAGGCGAAGCTTCTTAGGACTGCTGATGATAGGGAAAGTACAGGTAAACTAACTTTGATTTCTTTGCACTGTACACATAGACAAGGTCTAGGAGACGCTAAAGTAAACAATTGACTTTGCCACTTCTTGTATTCCATTTAAAAAATTGACGTCAGTTTTTCGTGCGTCTGTCCTGTTATTGACCATGAATTTCGTCATAACATTGTCAAAGTAGCTGTAATAACAGGACAGACGCATTAAAAGTGACGTTTATTTTTTTACGATAACAAATTGTCAAATTGCCTGCTCTCGTTCGTTGACGCATCGCATAAATTGTAACTTGATGTGTCTGTCCGCTTATTGACAATAGAAATTAGCCAATGAGCGCGCGAGAATTTTTGCAATTATCGTAAAAATAATTATATAACGTTCATTTTTTTTTTATTTTCAAAGACAAGGAAAAATGGCAGCCACTCCCACTGGTGACCATCACCGAAGAGAATGAGGAGGCACTGGGGAACAAGCTGTTTCGACAAGCGCTAAAGAAAGTTGGTCTCAAGCCTCCAGCAAATGAGCAGGTGAGTCGGAAGTGCTCAGTGAACACATCCTGTGCTTGTCTTCAAAGCAATAGCAGAAGGTCGAAGGAAAGTGTACAATCTTTCCTGTATCCTTAAATTTGCGAACACGGGCAGAGGTTTTAGTGGCGAATTTGACCATTTTAACTTTCACAATGCGAAAACTATTTTTTTTGTCACGCTCCTCTGCTGGACTGGTTCTGGTTCTTTACCAAAGTGACAAATTCTGATTCACAAAAATATATGGTGTTTTAAGCTAATGTAGCCGATTTTATTACTAGGAAACCTTTTGGCGAATCCCAGTCATTCTAACCCCAGAAAAGCTGAGAAGAGCAGCAAAAGATCTTGATCTTGATGGAAGGGAAGAAGACGGAGAAGGTATCAAGATTCAAAGCCTCTTCATATATAGTGTATTGCTTTGATGCCATACAACCAGTGGTGATCACTGGAGTTTATTAAAGGAAATGGATGTGGCGCATAATGTTCACTCTGAGATCGGTTGTAAACTTTCCTCAAAATTTTACGTGATTGAATAATCTCCATTGGTGGGTCTTTGATTTAATGACTATTGACATAGAGTCCACAGAGAATTTTATTTGATTTGTTTCTACATCATGGTACAAAGGTGCACCGCTTTGAACGTTATTTTCTTTGCGCTAATAATAGCCAACTAAAGACAAATTGATGTCCGATTTAAACTGGTAATATAAACATGTTCACATTGTTAAGGTGAAATATGTCTGAGGGATGCCAACAACTTCACGTTCCACACTATTTTTGCCTGTCTGTGCTCTGGAGGGATACGGCAGGGCGAAAGAAACTGGAAAGCCGAGCTTTCGAGCTCCAAGTGGACATCTTACTGCTAACGAAGGATTGCCAACAACCTGTCTTCAAGCTGAGAACCTGTTGTTCGCGCTCGGCTGGAAAATTTGAATATCCTTCAATTAATTCTGTGTTTATCGCTGAGATCAGAACAAAGAATCCAGGCCCGGGATCTCTCCGTCTATGGTTCATCTGCGCTATAACGCGTCTTTATTGTTTCCTCTCTATTTCTAGGTGACGATGCAGTTCATGTAACTCCGTCAGTAAGCAGTAAAAGCAAGTCACGTAAAGAGACTTTAGCTGCACTTGCTGCCGCACAGAAAGACAAAAAGTCAGCGTCAAGTCGAAAACGAAAGGAAAGGAGTCGCTCTGCCCAGGCAAAGAGGACAGGAGGAAAGGAATGGAGAAAGACGGTGTATGAAATGGAACCAGGCGACAACACAGCCAATGAAAACGATAGGTGTGTGGCGTTAGATCTATTGGTCAATTATCCTCTGTAAAGTAAATGTGTAAATCTGTGTGAAATAAATGTGTAAAAGGAAATCTCGCCTGTAGATCAGGACATTGGTGGTCAAGAGACTGAAAACGCTATCCTCTGTACAAATCGCTATCTAGTGCTTAAGTTTCGCAAAAACATACTATGCCATCCGTGAGTTATACGGCAGATACAGTTACCCACTCTTTGAACCATCGTATGTTGCCATTCTTCACAGTCCCAGACAGTTTAATTGTCTTTGATATTAGGAAATAAATGTACGTCTTTCTTTACCCCAGTGACGAGGAATCAGGTGGCAAGGGAGATATGGATGACAAACAATCGGGATTGCCCTCACCCGCTGGGGAGCAAAATAGCAGCAGCGGAGGAAAATCCTCTAAGAGAGGTAAACGTCGAGTAAAAGCATTGGATGACAGCGATGAAGATGACACTGGATTAGACAACGTCATTCAAGATGGAGATAAGTCCGAGGGTGAGGATGATGAAGGGGCTAACAAAGAAAACACTGAAGCTGTCAAGAAAGCTGCAACATCAGATAAGGATGATGATGACGACTATGATGATTTAGAATACAGCAGAAATATATCAGACATTGAAGATGTTAATAACAATGCTGACAAGAATCAAAGTGAGCCTGGGAAGAAACGGCCGAGAGATGATAACGATGACGAGAGTAGTGATGATGACGAGGAATTCAACTTGCCACTCAATTTTCACAAGAAGGCCAGGCGTGTTCTGGTTGACGATGACGATGATGAAGATTGAAGAAGGCGACCAAATGAATAGCAAGACTTTTAATCACAGCATCAACAGTGACGTGAAACGATTCTTGATGTTCAAGATTCTTGATGACATTAGAGTTCTCATGACAGTGAAGCTGTAGTCACTTAATTTCTATTTTGTTAAAGAAAAACAACAGTGTTGTCGTAATAAAATGTTATTTTCCTCATAATCAGTCTCAAAATCCAAACAGAAAATTAAAAATTACATTGATCATCATCCCAGTCACGTCTTTGTAATTTGACTTCAGATATCTTACTTCCGCAATTCGCCGAAATCTTGGAAGAACATAGTGAGTGGGATTTATGAAGTTTGACGCGGCTTCCCGCGGGTCGCGGGTAGTTTAAGGGCGAAAAATGTCAATATAAACGTCTCAGTCACGCACAATTTCAGACTGATGTGCCGCATAGTTGCGCATTTTTCTGTAGTTTTAGCTCCAAAAGGAAGACTTAACCAGTACAGCTCTTCACAGTTTCCCAAAGGGCCCGAATTTAAAACGCAGTATAGTACATAGTGCCAGACTTACATCAATGTGGCGTAGAACTTTTGAGGCTGTACGTGGTGTTCTTGAACATCCTCCAGTTTTCTGCTCTTCTTCCTGCGGCATTCCGGCATTGGAGGACCAAAAACACTTTATAAAGAACTAAGGTCATCTTGGAAAAAAATTTGGTCTGTTTTAAGAATTTGCCCATGCCCATTTCTTTCCGAGTTGCCGTTGCTTTATTTTTTGCTTCCGGCTTTACCATCCGCGTAAAAAATATCCATGACATATTTATCGTTTTATGATAATGAACCATTAATTTCTCCTCGGATTTGGCTGAATCAAACCAAAGGAGTAAAGGCCAGCTGTGGTTTTACTTTGGCTAGTACCGACTGGTGTAAGAACATTTAGAAGGAAAATCTATTATATCCAAGTCTGTCATTCAACTGATCAAATTTGACAATCGGGCAAATCGTTGTTGACTTGGGACTGTACGAATCTTCCCCATCCAGCGACAATACGTTTAGAGAAAAAAAGCGGTTGAAAACAAAACTGAACAAACAAACGTGGCCCTTGGATCCATATCTAACCAATAAGAAATTTTCCTGTTTTTTTTGTCTGAAAGCTCATAGTTCAAATTTCATTTTGACGGTGAAAAACGAAAATTGAATATATTTTTTTTCAATAAGAAGGCACACAGTAACCCCAAGTCCAAAACTTGACTCGCCTTTCCCCGCTCTCGCCTAAGCATTCACTTCACGTTAAGCGGGGAACATGTGAATATGTCGATTGCCCACACAATATAAAATTGTATCACGATCGACCTACAAAAGAGACATTATTCTCGTCTCACTTTTGTCGCACGGGATTGGTTGAAAACTTGCCATGACAACGCAACACTGAAATTCCAGGACTTTTAATACAGCTCGGACAACTTTTACTACCCACTAGATCATCTCCACAAGCTATTTAAAGTAAAGGGAGCTTTATGTAGGCGATGAAGGCGGGTAACTGTTTGCAATTAAAATCAGTCGTTTTGTGAGTTTCTACACGAGCTATAATCTTAGACAAAAAATTAGCATCCCTTTCCTCATTTCAATGATGGAAAAAAGGGCGCGTTTTGGTTGTAGCGCGTGTTCATCATTGATTCAGGGGGAGAGGTGGTTTTATTTCTTATTTTATTCTTTCCAAGATTGAAGCTTACACGAGATGTTAGTATTGTAAATTTATTCTATGCAAAAAAAACAAAACAAAAACAGACCTGTGGCACCACTGAGTCATCATACTGTGTGTATGTGGGTTTCATCGCAAGAGATCTGTTTTTCATTTTATTAGTTAGTCATTCGTAAAACAAAAACAACTGACTCTGTCAAATGGCTAGTAGAGTTTGAGCGTCAATGTATTTATATGGAGAAACCGATGCTGCATTACTTGAGTAATGGACACACTTTCAAACAAAGTCTCACAAATCTTCAACGGATAAATGCAATACCAGTTTCGAATGGAATTTTCTTTAACCGCTTTCATTTACGAAATAAAAACGATTTTATTTACCCTGCGGCAGAGTCGCTTTCGCGAAAGCAGGGTAGTATTGATTATTCCATTACTCAGTCTATCGATACTGACATGGCCTATGGACTATAAGAAGTAAACTTTTTGTTATTCTCCTTCTATCCTTCCAAGCGTTTTAATAACTATCCTTATTCAAGGCTGTATTGTAGTCCACAGTTAACCGTTATTTCTTGGAAATTAAATTGACGCCATTGAAGAAAGTGTCACCTGAAGACACAAGTTCCAAATCACTACATAACTAAACGTCACGCAGTTCCGTTTACTGACAGGGTAGTGAATTCCTTTAAGAACTCTTCAGCGTCATTTCTTGTTTTCAAAGTGCTGGCCTTCCCTTGAAATCTGCCTTTTTTCCCTCCGCCTTTGCCTTGAAGGAGAGTGGCAATCCTGTAAAATGGTAACAAAGCTGGTTATTCATACAGCCTGCTGAACTCAACAACTAAAAAGTTGGTACACCCAGCTGCCGACTCAACAGCAACCTCGTTCCCAGGGTACCAAGTACGCGGTTGAGAGTGACATAAAGGTGACATATTCAACATGACAAACATGGGATTCATCATTTGGCAAACCTATTTAAAAATGTTCACGCAAATCCAACGTAACTATTTATTGTAAGCAGTGGCTAAGATGATTCAGTTTCTCTTCAAAAGCTCCTATTATTTTGAATCGTGGTTCAGTTTGCAACAAAGGCAAGGTATCACATCGTGTACAGCAGTTATTCGCTGGCATTTGACCACTATGTATGTACCTACAATGAGCGACTCTACATTGAATACAGGCTTTTTTTTTTTACTTTTGAGGGACTCCATTTTAAACATATTGTACGCTTTTAAGATAGACAGGGCCCTACTAAAACTACACTGAAGTCAGTATCATCGAAAACGGAGCTAAATGAAAAAAAGAGACTTGAAAGAAAGTGTAGCAATATCATTTTGGTGAGGACAGGCAAAAAACTGCGAAAACATTTCCAACTAGGAAACCGTGTCGAGAATTACTCGTGCTAGTACTAACAGCATTTTTAAACAAATGTTACGCTTGAACCTAATGTTTTCCGATTAATGTTTCTCTACAGTTTAGTTTTCATTTCAAGCGGAGACTGCCAAAACCCGTACACAGTAAAAAGTTGTTGTTACACTACTTACTTAGGTCCTATTTGAGACACTTGCTTTTCATCTCCACAAAGAAGGAATTGTCCAGGCCCTTTGTCCGGTCCAACTGTCACTAGTACGGGAAGGGACTGCAAACATCAAACACATTATAGCCATATCTATGTCTTAGAAAAGCACCACTTAATGGGATAATCGAAAAAAAAATACTACGGCGTCAAACATTTTCTGAAGAAAAGACAACATTTTATGAAATAGTAGGTACACTAACTTGATCCGACAACTGATTCACAAGTGCATTCATGTACTCCATGTCTCCATTTTCTCTGTAAAAAATGTAACTACAATAAGCAATAGTGAAATACCATATTATTCAATACTGTTCCCTAAGTGGTCTCAGTATCGAGGTTTTGTAAAACGGAAAAGTTACACAGTTATTATGTATTGTAAAGCGTTCATATTTCTTTGCTTTCACTTTTCTTGTCGTAAAGAACGGCTTCTGACACATTTCACTGGGGCGTCAATTTTTGTCTCATGATAGATGAACAACAAAACTAAAGATCTTTAACTACGGATCATTACAGCAAGAACAATTTAACTGTTGCAGTAGTATCACAGTGACTTTATCTTAAAAAATCTACTAAACAGAATTAAACAGTAAAGTAACCGTTCGTTAGAAGCCAGAGGTCTACTGTACACTATGTATTGTTGTTTAATCACCTGTGTATATAAATGTATGTTTTGCTTTCACTGGTCGCCTTCAGCTGATAAGCTTCCAACTGTGCAATCTCTTTTAGCTGAGACTTCGTAATCTAAATATCAATGAAGAAAAAAAAAACAATTTATTACCTAAAAGGTAAGCTGGAAAGTATTTGATGCACGTTGCCCTTGCAGCAATCATATGTGCTATACATGGGATCATGTGGTGGTACACACCTTGTTGACAGACTTGAGAGAATTTTGAATCCGATCCACGGCTACAGGATGGTCATCTGGTCCAACACTACACAATTAACCAAACAATACTTTTAGATGGCTCAAAACAGTTTCCAGCTGGTAAATTTTGATGGGTCATTATAAGTTAAGGTAAAGTCTGCATACAAGCCTAAGTGGCCCATCAGGCTGGAGCTTATCCCAGTTTCTGTAGCATTAAGCGACTAGGAATATTGCTACTCCCCCCTGGATGGGATGTCAGTCCATCACAGGGTTACCCCCAGTATTAAATTTGCCGGTACCCATTTTTATCAAATTTTAAAAAGTATGATAAGACAAAACGTTTGGCAAAGTTTATAAAAATCTGAAACTTATAAGTGGCTCTGAACCCTATGTAGTTTTCACATGAATGTGAGGCTTGGGATGTTTAAGTATTGATTTATGGGGATATTTAAGGTCTATGGCTGAATGAATTGAGTGATTGGTTCTAATATATATATATAAGAATCATTTATTATTGATGCCAATGCAAGAAAAATAAGGAGACAAGCACCAATGAAAAAGCATGTCTAAAATCAGTCAAGTATCGATATCACACTCCAACATGTATATAATTTAGAATTTGGCTATATGGTATCAGATGGTGGAATGTTCATTGTTCTTTTGCATTAGCACTTAACAATACATTAGAATTTAAAATGAATGTACATGTAAACTTGCTCTAATAACAACTAGTAAGAATGACCAACTACATTTGTAAGAGTACTAAACATTGCTAATCAATCAACCAATCTTTCACTTAATGTGGTGGAAGATATAAATACCAAAATAATTTCACTGTGCCGTTTTTGAATTATAAGACCTTAAAGCTGTGTGTTTTTAGCAGGCCATACTGTTGCTATGTTAACCTTTTTTGTCACGAAAAAAATAACATGCTCATGACTGATTGGGCAGTTTGTTCATACCATGAATGTAGCATCAAGCAAAAAGAGTAGCTATAATGACTCATCAGTGGGAGGCGCGGTGGCCTCACGGTTAGTGAGCTCAACTCCGGATCGAGTGGTCTGGGTTCGAGCCCTGGCCGGGGACATTGTGTTGTGTTCTTGGGAAAGACACTTAACTCTCACAGTGTCTCTCTCCACCCAGGTGTATAAATGGGTACCGGCAATTTTAATGCTGGGGGTAACCCTGCGATGGACCAGCATCCCATCCAGGAGGGAGTAGCAATATTCCTAGTCGCTTAATGCTACAGAAACCGAGATAAGCTCCAGCCTGATGGGCCACTTAGGCTCGTACGCAGACTTAACCTTTTACCCTTCCTTACATTATACAACCTGTACAACTGCATTTTACATGAACTCTCCTAAATGGAATTGGATATTTGGCAGATCCTTTGAAGTGACATCACAGCACTCTGTAATAAAGAGAAGGGCAGACTTGAAAGAACTTGTGTGTTGTCTCACCTTAACAGTCTTGTCAATGCTCTCTCATTATCTAAAGCCTTCCCAAGGTACTTCAAAACTCTGTCACCAGCAAGAAAGAACAGCCTCGTGCCTCCACGCATTGATTCTGTTTCAGGGCAAAGCTTTATAACCTGAACAGAAAATGTACTTTTCATAAAGATCAATAAGTGACCAAACTTTCTAAGGTATGGGGCTTCACTTGCATGCCTTCAATTTGCGGGAGCTCTGCTAAAATAACTGGGGTTAAGTGAAACTGGTCAAACTGGCTTACCTGGACTTGGCTAAGATTACTAACATGAGTTCCACAACACATATTCCTGTCAATGCCTGGTTATTATGAAGCAAACAAACAGACAGACATGAAAATGTTTTCGTTGCAAAATGACTTTTAACAACAGTAACAAAATTTAAGTAACAACTGAAAATAACAAACTGTAAACTAAGGTACATTAAATCATTTGCTGCATGAAATATTTTTTCGACAGTTTCCCTTGGTTCCCCTGCTGGTTTGATTATTTGTGCATCATGACAAGGAACAAAATGACCTCAGTTTGTTTTCAATGTATCATCCTGCGCACTGCTCTGACATGCAACCTGTTCCCCTTACAACATGGAAATGAATCAGATTAATATCCTCGTCATGTTATCAGCTTGTATACTTTGTCCCTGCTTATCCCCCCAACAGGTGTCTTAGTGTGTGCCTGCCAACCTTAAAATTTAAGGTCGGCACACAAAAGGCAAGGCACATAAATCAAATATTACTACCAACTACTTACTACAAATCTTACTACCAACTGCACTTCTCAGAACATCAACTTAACAAAGAACAATACAATATGACATTAATTCTATAAAACTTATCACCACTAACATCAACACTAACCTGGTATTTCAATCACCCTCACTGGACCCTCGTGATCATCAGGAAGACCTCTGGTAGTTGCCTGATGGGTAAATGAAGGAATTCCAGATAATTACCAAAAAAATATATTGACAAAATAGATGGTTCCAGAATTTAACAATGACCATGGCACATTCAGCCACCATTAAACACTGTCAGCTATGATCTGTTCACCCATTCATGTCTTTGCTGGCTGTAACCAGCCTTGACAAACATTAGCCTTTGTTCCACTTCAATTAGCAGGAATTTGTCAGGATGCTCCAACAATTTGACAGTACTCATTAGTGGTTATACTCCCTGGAAAAAAAGAGATGCTTGGTAGGGGCAATATATCTTAATAAACCGGTACTTTTTAAGTGAAACCCTGCACTCTTGCCTAATTTCTTCCCTCCGTAAGAAAATAACTGTAGCCAAGCTAGAGCCTGAAGCCTGCAATCTGAAGTCCAATGCCCTGAACATTAGGACAACACAGCAGTCTACTCCTTTGTACTGTAAACTAAATAAGTCAGTTTTTAAAGTGTTATTATGACTGATCACTTACATGTTCCAGTTCAGGACATGAAGCACTGGGATATACGTGTACATTCACTGGTGTATTGTTTCTAATAATTTCATTGGCCGTTGTCTCTATCCACTCCATTTCTTCAGCTGTGAGCTTTTTGCAGTTGAGTTCTATGTGAGAACGTAATTTCCCCAACTCCCTAGTGATTGAATTTATAGAATACATAAGTAAAATAATCTACTTTCTCCTGAATAAATCATCAACATATTGTAGTAGGTTGATCGTTACACAATGGAACAGGATTCTAATGTACTCAACCTATGTTCATACCATGAAGTAGTTTCATAACCAAACTTGTTTTCAATGATTGCAGAAACTAGATGCTGTCCTGAAAGTGACCAATGTTAAACCATTACACATACTGTAACATTACAGTACAAATCAATAATAAGCACACATTTGTGCCTGTTCTAAACAGGTAATAAAAACATTATTCAAGTCTTTTCTGAACTACATATAGTCTGGTAGCTGATCAATGTGGAATGGAGATTACCTCTTAAGTTCCTATACAAATTACTAATTCTACCAGTAGAGGTTCCCTAGTTAGTCAGATTTCCCTGCACAATGCCCTGATTTCTATTTATAATTCTGGATGGTGGATGACACTGTGAGCAGGACAGTCATCAAGTTTTGAGTCACCTCTAGCCCTGTTCTGTACCAAACTGTTAGCTGAATTCTATCAACAACAGGCAATTTTACTCATAGCATCAATTAAAAATCAAGCAAACTCAGCTGTAACATATGTTATGGGTTATGGTCCATGATGTCACAGCACAGGTGACAGTAAAGTTTCTTGCTCAAGAACACAACACAACAACCCTGAGCAGAGTTCCAATCTAGTGTCAAATTCACTAACCATTACATTGCCAGGAAATCACAAGCACAGCAAATCATAACAATTCTAAACTGAAAGACAATGTACATGTAAAATGAAATGTACCTGAATGTTGCTGCATGTGATCAAACCTTCTTGACCAGTTAACAACAAGTTCAACCTCGGTTGTTACTGGGATTGCTTCAGGAATGAAATGAACAGCATGTTTTCCTTGTCTTAAAACTCTGATTACTTCAATGCCATTTATCTAATATTGGACAAAGTGATAGACATCATATGTAAAAAATCACTAGACAGGTACACTGAAGTAAGTCAAGAACTGTTTGCCTCAGACAGCATTTAACAAATGACAAAAGAAAACAGAACATGTCTGCAAATTTGGGAGTGTTAAAAGAATGATTGGGAGGATAAAAGAATGATTGTTACTGGCAGCTCTTTCATGGTCAAGTGGCTCATCATTGATCATCAGACTGGACTTAATTTATAAGAATCATTCAGTCAGGAAAAGGGAAATATCTCACTAACAATTTTTCTAGAATCTCCCATTTTTTTTTTTTCATGTGTCTCCAATAAACTATGAATTCCCACCACTGATCCAAGCTCACAAAGAAAGGAAATCAAACTCACCGTTCCATGATCATCAGGCTGTTGGCATGCAGTTGTAAAGAAAGAAACAATCAATGTTTTTAATTTATAGGTTAGGAGCTGTGTACAAAAATTCATTGAAATAACTTGACAATGTTAACAGTCACTAAACTCTGGCCAAAGAGAACACAAGTCTCCAACTTGGGTCAACCTTCGATCAGTGTTTTTTTGCATTCCTCAGAGACTGTCTATAGTCTAGTGCATTGAGTTACTGGTATGCATGCACTCTAGACCGTGCAAATTAATGCAATGGCTATGCTGTAGAGCTATTAAAACTATATTTTTGCCAATCCAGTAGAGGAATGTGTAATTAATTAAAAAACAGGAAACATACATGCACTGTGTTTCTATCAAGTTTTAGTATAAATTTACAAGTGTTCTATGATGAATGTCACTCACTGATTACATGTCATGTAATGTAGAGAACTTTAGAAATTATGTTGCTTTTATCAGTGTTGTGTTGTGTTATGTTGATTTTACCATTTATGCTAATATCATTGGTGAACAAGTTGTGGTTATCTTCATAGCAAAGTAAGTTGCCATTGCAACAATACAACTTTAAAACATCCTGACAGCAGTGATTACATTAGCCTGAACACCTAAAATATGTCTGGAATGTTTATTGTTAAATATTGAAGAAAACGTACAACTATTTTTAAAGACATGTTTCGGCATGCTTATGCCATCTTCAGTTTAATAGTGA